>Ga0315290_10002002_pt1 | contig 14196 bp, 17 predicted proteins | sample YL17G12_0_MG_FD_203627 | JGI IMG/M metagenome (GOLD analysis project Ga0315290, IMG submission 203627) | Sediment microbial communities from Yellowstone Lake, YNP, Wyoming, USA - YL17G12_0 | ecosystem: Environmental > Aquatic > Freshwater > Lake > Sediment | place: USA: Wyoming | collected... | reverse complement strand
CCACGGTTATCAATCCCGCCTCCAACCGCGTGTTGGAAAAGCTGGGGGCGCAGCTGCTGCAGCAGCGTGAAAATGAAACCGATTGGCTAGTTTTACCGAAAACGGACTCGGGGGTAAATTGACGATTCTAGCTCGTTCAACCCTGTGAGTTGTATGCCGCTGCCGAATAGAATTCCCTTAAGAAACTCGAGGGATGCTTCGCCAGCAAGCGCGGTTCGGTGAATCCCGCGCGGGGGGCAAGCGCGCGATACGTCTCAAAGGTCAACGGATGCGGCACCCAGAGGTTCCCTGAATCCACGTTGTATTCGACCAGCAGCAAAACGCCGCCCGGTTTCAGGAGAGTCCGTACGTGCCGCAGCACCTTTTCCTTGTCTTTGAAAAAATGGAGTGCATTGGCCATCACTATACCGTCGAGCGGAGGCAGTTCGAGGCTATGGGTAAAGTCGGCGTGGACGAGATGCACATCCTGCGTACCTCCAAATCGCACCTGATACGCGCGCTTTAATCCCTCCAGACGGCGTTGGTCCTTATCGATGGCATAAATTGAAGCCTTTGGCCCAAGTAGTTCGCGCAAGGCCAGTGTAAAGGCGCCGGAGCCAGCTCCGAGGTCCACCCAAATGCCGCCGGGGGATATCTCCGCAGGCCGCAGGAGATTGACATGATCGAGATGGTCCATGGGGAAATGGTATCACAAAGACCGGACCATTCAAATGTCAGCCTATCAAGTACGGGCTTCTGCTGTGTTAATATATACTTCTAACAAAACAAATGTATAATGGGATGTAACTTATCGTAATTTCACAGGAGGAACCTATGATTTCCAAAGCAATGCAAGATGCGATCAATGACCAGATCCAGAAGGAACTATATTCATCCTACCTTTACCTTTCCATGGCGGCTTACTTCCAGGATAAGAATCTGTCCGGTTTTGCCAAATGGATGCGCGTTCAGGAAGGCGAGGAGCGCGAGCATGGCATGAAGTTCTATGATTTCCTGGTGGACCGGGGCGGGCGCGTGGCGCTCAAGACGATCGACGCCCCCGCCAGCGACTGGAAGACATCGCTGGAAGTCTTCAAGGAAGTGCAGGCGCACGAGGCCATGGTGACCGCTTCCATCAATGCGCTGTACGAACTGGCGCTCAAGGAAAAGGACTACCCGTCCCAGATCATGCTGCAGTGGTTCATCTCCGAGCAGGTCGAAGAGGAGAAGAACGCCGCTGAGATCGTCGCCCAGCTCGAGCTGATCGACGCCAAAGGCACGGCGGTGCTGATGCTTGACAAGCAGCTCGGCAAGCGCGGCGCGGACTAAAGCCCCACTGATCACCCATTGACCACGGAGGCGCGGACGCGCGGAGGGCATTTCCGCTCCCTGCGCTCCATGCCTCTGTGGTTTTTTAAACACCATGACACCTGATATCCTTATCCGCCGCGCTGCACCGCCCGACCTGGCCGAATGGCTGCGCCTGCGCCGGCTGCTCTGGCCTTACAGTGACTCGCAGGAATTCCACACAGATATGAAGTCCATGCTCAACGAGCCGCTCGAACCGGTTTTTGTCGCTGTGCGACCCGACGGGTCGCTGGGCGGATTCCTCGAAGCCGGCCAGCGCAAGTATGCCGACGGCTGCAGCACAAGCCCGGTCGGCTACATCGAGGGCTGGTACGTGGACGAGGATCTGCGCCGGCAGGGTGTGGGCGCGAGGCTGGTCCGCGCCGCCGAGGTGTGGGCGCGCGAACAGGGCTGCAGCGAGATGGCTTCCGACACTTGGCTCGACAACGACCCCAGCATCTCGGCGCACAATGCACTCGGTTACGAGGAATGCGAGCGGCTGGTGCATTTCTGCAAGAAACTGTAATTCCACGGAGGGTTGAGCCGATGAAGAAATTCTTGTTCCTTTTCATGCTGTTGGTTTTACTCGCGGCCTGCGCCCCGCGGGCGACACAGACTCCCGATCCCTTCACCCTGACCAGCGAGCGCTTCGAAGCGGGCAAGCCCATCCCGGAAAAATACACCTGCAAAGGGCAGAACGTATCCCCGTCCCTTGCCTGGTTCAACAATCCTGTCGGAGTCAAGTCTTTCGCGCTGATCATGCATGACCCGGATGCGCCCGGCGGCAATTGGACGCACTGGGTGCTCTATAACATTCCGGCGGAGACCATCTCCCTGCCGGACGTGCTGCCCGGTCAGGGCGGTATCGCATTCAGCGGGGATCATGGCATGAACACCGCCGGCAACACTTACTATGAAGGTCCCTGCCCGTCCACCGGGACTCACCGCTACTTCTTCACGCTCTACGCGCTCGACGCCGCCCTCGATTTCCCCGCCAGCCCCGATGCCGCCACCTTGACTGCCGCCATGCAGGGGCACATCCTCGCCCAGGCGGAACTGATGGGGACTTACGCCAAGTAGATGACTGCCTATCCCCTCTCCGCCGTCCGCGCGCTGGCGCTCCACGCCCAGCTGCTGGATAGACCTGCCGAAGCCACGCCAACCCCCAGCCTGGATTCAATATACAACATCATCCACCACCTCGGGGCAGTCCAGATCGACACGCTCCAAATGGTCGCCCGTGCTCATTATCTGGCAGTCTGGTCCCGCCTCGGGAATTATGATCCAATTCTGTTTGACCAGCTTTTTTCCCAGGAACGTAAAATTTTCGAGGATTGGTATCACGCCGCTTGCTATATCCCGATGCATGAGTATCGCTACCAGCTGCCGCGCCAGCACAAGACCCGGATTGGCGGTCATCACTGGTACGCCGACTGGATTAATGAACCAGGTAATCGAGAAATGGTCGCCGCTGTCACCGGGCGGATTCGCGCCGAGGGCGGTCTGCGCGCCAGCGATTTCGACAACCCCGACCACCGGCGTGGCAGTTGGTGGGACTGGAAGCCCGCCAAAGTAGCGCTGGAGTATGCCTATTCGTACGGTGATTTGATGATTGCCGAGCGGGTCAAGTTCCAGCGAGTCTACGACCTGACGGAACGAGTGCTGCCTGCAGGGGTGGATACCAACGAACCGACCGATGCCGAACGCGACCGTTTTTGGGTGGAGCGCGGCGCGAAGGCGCTGGGGGTCAGCCTGCCGCGTAACCCCGGCGATTACACCTGGATGGGCGTGGGCAAGAGCCGCCGCATTGTGGCCGAACTGGTAAAAGCGGGAGTATTGGTGGAAATCCAGGGCGAGACCATGACGGACATACAAACCCTGATTGTCCATCACGATAACCTGCCCCTGCTCGAACAGGCCGCCAGCGGCCGGATCCGCCCGCAGCGCACGACATTTCTCAACCCATTTGACAATTTCTGGTGGGCACAGGACCGGGACGAGGTCTTCTGGGAATTCCGCCATACACTCGAAGCGTATGTTCCTGCGGCGAAACGGGTCTATGGTTACTTTTGCCTGCCTATCCTGCACAAGGACCGGCTGGTCGGGCGTTTCGACCCCAAGCTGGAGCGCAAGAATCACCTGCTGCGCCTTCGGGCGCTGTACCTCGAGCCCGGCGTCAAAGCGGATGAGGAACTGGTTAGTGATGTGGCCGGTACCATGCGCGATTTTATGAAGTTCCATCAAGCTGACGATCTCGTCATCGAGAACAGCCAGCCGAAGGTGTTTGCCAAAAAACTACTCAAATCTTTATAAACATCTTATTGTTCTCCATTCACTAATGGTTTTTTGTGCCCGCTTGCCCCGCTTGTCCTGGCGAATTTTGACAGACGTTTTGGGATGGGTCGTGGTTAAGGTCTTTCCTTCGTGACACTTCGTGTACTTCGTGGTAAAAAACATTCAGAGTCCCCATGCACCCTCTTCTTGATCGCGCCCGCAAAAAAGGCAACCCCCTCATCAAAGGCAATACCGCCACCTTCCTCTGGGAGGGCAGGACCGCTCCCCATTTGATCGACGACAGCCACGAGTGGGAAGACCATCCCATTTCGATGGAAAAGCTCGAGCCAGGACTGTGGGCGGTCACCCTCACTCTGCAGCGTGACGCCTACCTCGAATACGGCTTCATGGACCCCGAGACCCAGGAGCGGCTTGATGACCCGCTCAACCCGGACCGCTATCTCTGGAACGGGGTTGGCGCCTACAACCACTTCTTCTACATGCCGAAGGGTGGACCGACGCCGCTGACAAACGTCCTGCCGGGTGTGCCGCGCGGACGGGTCACCCGCCACAAAGTGGATACGGATTCGATGGCGGTTGGCGGCGAACGCACCGTCTACCTTTACCAACCGCCGGTCAAGCGCCCCGTCCCGCTGGTGGTCGTCTACGACGGCCCGGACTATCTGCGCCGGGGCAAGCTCGCCACCATCGTGGACAATCTCATCGCGCAGAAGCACATCCGCCCGATCGCCTTGGCGCTCGTCCAGAACGGTGGACAGGCGCGGGTGATCGAATACGGCTGTTCCGAGCTGACTCTCGGCTTCATCACAGAGCACGTTGTCGGGCTGGCGCGCGAACACCTCAACCTGGTGGATGTCCACCAAAAGCCCAGCGCCTACGGTATCATGGGCGCCTCAATGGGCGGATTGATGGCGCTCTACACCGGCCTGCGCCTGCCGGAAGTGTTCGGCAAAGTACTCAGCCAGTCCGGAGCGTTCAGCTTTCCCGAGCACGAGTTCATCACCAGTGACATTGTGCGCCACCTGCCAAAACCGAACATCGATGTCTGGATGGATGTCGGCGCGCTGGAAGGCTTGCTGGACTGCAACCGCCAGATGCATGCGCTGCTCAAGGAGAAGGGTTACCGCGTGACCTACCGCGAATATCCGGGCGGGCACAACTACACCGCCTGGCGCGATGACCTTTCCCGCGGGCTGGAGGCGTTGTTCGGGAAATGAAACTTGCCACACTGTGTTACATCAAACAGGAGGGGTGCACACTGATGGTGCACCGCAACAAGAAGGCGGGCGACATCCACCTGGGTAAGTGGAACGGCCTGGGCGGCAAGCTGGAGCAGGGAGAATCACCGGAGGAATGTGTCGTCCGCGAAGTACGCGAGGAATCGGGGCTGGAAATCCGCTCACCACACTATCACGGTCTGCTGATCTTCACGGACTTTAAAGGTGACAACTGGTACGTGTGGGTGTTCACCGCGACGGATTTCCTGGGCACGCTCATCGACTCTCCGGAGGGCGATCTAAAGTGGATTCCCGACAATGAACTGACCTCCCTGCCGCTCTGGGACAGCGACCACATCTTCCTTCCCTGGCTGGAACGCGAAGGTGTCTTTTCAGCCAAGTTCGATTACGACAATGAGAAAATGCTTGGCCACACGGTGGCGTTCTATCCGTAATTCCCTCACTTTTCGTTACACGGTTGTTTGGAAGTATAATGACATTGTATGACAATCTTCACAGATAAGCACATTGTGCTGGGAGTCACCGGATCTATCGCCGCCTACAAAGCCGCCGATCTCGCCTCCAAGCTCACCCAGCAGGGCGTCCAGGTGGACGTCGTTCTCACCTCCGCGGCTGAGAAATTCGTCACGCCGCTGACCTTCCAGTCGGTGACGGGGCGGCGGGCTTACACCGACGCGGACTTGTGGGGCGGCGAGGCGCACGTGCTGCACGTCGGCATGGGCCACAGCGCGCACCTGCTGGTGATTGCCCCCTGCACCGCCAACACGATCGCCAAGCTGGCTCATGGTATGGCGGATAACCTGCTGTCGGTCACCGCGCTGGCGGCAGCCTGCCCCATCCTGATCGCCCCCGCCATGGACGGAAGCATGTACAGCCACCCGACCACACAGAACAATGTGCGTACCCTGCAGGAACGCGGCGTGCTGTTCGTCGGTCCCGCCGAGGGACACCTCGCCTCCGGATTGAGCGGTATAGGCCGCATGGTGGAGACCACCGAAGTGCTCGGCCACATCCGCCTGGCGCTGGGCCGCAACGGACCGCTTGCCGGACGCAAGGTAGTCGTCACCGCCGGCGGCACACAGGAGCCGGTCGACCCGGTGCGCGTGCTCACCAACCGCTCGAGCGGCAAGCAGGGCTTCGCGCTGGCGCAGGCTGCCTTGGACCTCGGCGCGAATGTGGCACTGATCGACACACCGACCGCCGCCGTCCTCACTCCGCCAACTGGGGCGCGCGTTATCCATGTATCTACAGCTAAAGAAATGCTGGCATCCGTGCTGACCGAGTCTGCTGATGCCGATATCCTGCTCATGGCCGCCGCCGTGGCAGATTTCACGGTAGCGCAGGCCGCGCCGGATAAGCTCAAGAAACGCGACGGCATCCCGCAGATTCAGCTCGAGCTGGCACCCGATGTCCTCGCCGAAATGGCCAGCCTGCGGGGCAAAAAGGGACATCCGCGCGTCACGGTAGGATTCGCCGCCGAGAGCCGTGACCTGCTTGACAACGCCTCCGCCAAGCTCGAGTCCAAAAAGCTCGACCTCATTGCCGCCAACGATATTTCAGCGTCCGACGCCGGCTTCGGTGTGGACACCAATCGCGTCACGCTCCTGTTCGCGGACGGACGGCGTGAAGTGCTGCCTCTTTCAAACAAATCCGAAATCGCCGAGACTGTCGTCGCGCGCGCGGCCGCGCTGCTGGAGAAATAATGCGCATCCTCGTCATCTCTGACATCCACTCAAACATCACTGCCCTCGAAGCTGTCCTCGCCGATGCCGGGGAGGTTGAAGAGAACTGGTGCCTGGGCGATATCGTCGGCTATGGGCCGGATCCCAACGAATGCGTGGAAAAGATCGCCTCGCTGCCCAACCTGACCGGTGTGCTGGGCAACCACGACGTGGCTGTGCTGGGCCAGATGCCGTTGGTGGCGTTCAATGGCGATGCCCGCATTTCGCTGGAATGGCAGATCGCCAACCTCAAACAGGATAATGTGGAATTCCTGCGCGATCTGCCCCAAAAACCGGTCATCATTGAAGATGTGACCATGGTGCACGGCAGCCCGCGCGACCCGGTCTGGGAATACATCCTGAACATGCTCAGCGCGCGCATCAACTTTCAGGCTTTCAACACCCGCTGGTGCTTGGTCGGCCATTCACATTTGCAGATGGCGTTCGAGTACGACGCCCCAACCGACCGCGTTCTGCTCAACTTCATCCCGGCGGGGGAGGCCTACAAGCTGGACCGCAAAGCCATTCTGAACCCCGGTTCGGTCGGCCAACCGCGCGACCGCGACCCGCGCGCGGCGTACGCCATCTACGACCCCGAGGAGGGGACGTGGCAGCCCCGGCGGGTGGAATATGATTTCGCGGCAGTGCAGAAGCGCATCCGCGCGGCAGGTTTGCCCGAACGGCACGCCCTGCGTTTGGCGGAAGGCTGGTAGATAGTTCAAGCGGACAGCTCCCTGCCCGCTTTTTGTTTGCCGGCAACCGGAACTTTTCAGACGCCGCAGCGTCATTAGGGCAGGAGATTCACCTAACTCAAAAGGAGAAAAAAATGAAACGCCTGCTGATCACCCTCGTTCTTATAATCACTGTTCTACTCTCCGCCTGCGGAGCGTCCGCCCCCGGATTAGTTGCCGTTGACCGCCAATCCATTGCGGGAGGCGCACCAGAAATGCCCGCTGCCACCATGGCTCCCTTGTCCCCAGCCGCTGAAGAAATCGCCAAGTCCGCGGATAGCTACAACTCCACCGGAAACGCCGTCCCGCCCGTCCAACAGGACCGGCTTGTCATTCAGAACGCTGATTTTTCCCTCGTGGTCAAGGACCCGAAGATGAAAATGGAGCAGATGAGCACGCTGGCAAAGAATCTGGGCGGATTCGTCGTCTCGTCCAACCTGTACCAGACTTACACACCGAATGGCACGCAGGTGCCCGAGGGCTCCATTGTCATTCGCGTACCGGCGGACCGGCTTGAAGAGGCGCTGAAGCAGATCAAAGCCGATGTGGTCGATATACAAAATGAGACACGCTCCGGCCAGGACGTGACCCAGGAATACGTCGACCTGAAGTCTCGCCTGAGGAACCTGGAAGCGGCGGAAGCACAGCTCGCGAAAATTATGGAAGAAGCCAAGAAGACCGATGACGTGCTCAATGTCTTCAACCAGCTGGTCGCCACCCGCGAACAGATCGAACTGATCAAGGGTCAGATGCAGTATTACGAGCAATCCGCCACCTACTCCGCCATCAGCGCCCGCCTGGTTGCCGAAGAAACCATCAAGCCGATCCAGGTCGGTGGATGGAAACCCCAGGGCGTGGTGCGCGATGCCATCCAGTCGTTGATCAACTTCCTTCAGGATTTCGTCAACTTCCTGATCTGGTCGGTGCTGTACTACCTGCCCAAGCTGCTGCTCATCGGTCTGGTCGTCGTCCTTCCAATATGGTTGGTGGTCATCATCGTGCGCGCCATCATGCGCCGCTCAAAGAAGAACAAGACCCCGGCGCCGCCCGAACCACCCGCCGCCTCACAGTAACCCTTCAACCCGCCCCTCTCCCCAAAAAGGAGAGGGGTATAATTTTTAAAATGGAACAACTCGCCCGCAACGCTCAAGCCTCGTTTGGCATCCACCTGACCTCCCCCCAGTTGGCAGCCCTCTTTATCTATGAGCAGGAATTGCTCGAGTGGAATCAAAAGTTCAACCTGACGGCCATCCGGGACACGGAGGGTATCCGCACCAAGCACTTCCTCGATTCGTTGTCCTGTGTCCTGGCATGGAAGGAGCGCCCGCCCCGCCGCCTGATCGACGTGGGAACGGGCGCGGGTTTTCCCGGCATTGTGCTCAAGATCATCTACCCCTTCATGAAACTGACCCTGGTGGAATCGGTCGGCAAGAAGGCTAATTTCTGCCGTCATATGGTGGACAAATTGTCGTTGGAAGGGGTGACCATGCTGACCGCCCGCGCAGAGGAGGCGGGACAGATTCTCGATCACCGCGAAAAATACGACTGGGCGGTGGCGCGCGCCGTGGCGGATATGCCGGTGCTGGCGGAGTTCCTGCTGCCTCTGGTGCAGATTGGCGGAGCGATGCTGGCTCAAAAAGGGGAAAGCGCGCACGCAGAGACTCAATCCGCCGAAAAAACGCTGAAACTGCTGGGCGGACAAGTTCGGCAGTTGATTCCCGTCACGTTGCCGGGCGTGGTGGATGAGCGCTACCTGGTGGTAGTGGATAAGGTGGCCGCCACGCCGCCCGGCTACCCGCGCAGAGTAGGTATGCCGGCGAAGAAGCCACTATAAAAGCATTGGACAACACGATGGGAAATCAAATAGAAGACCCAGTTTTTTTCTCTCTTACCTTTCTCCTTGCAGGAATCATCCTTTTCGCAACCATTGCCAAGTAACTTCCTCATGGAAAGAATCTTGAACAAACTCAACGATGGAAGATTGCAATTTTATTCGCGATTGGCGCTTTCAGTCTAATGGAACTGATCTTTCTTGCAATGTGGTTTGCGGAGATTGTCTCAAATGCTTCAGGTGGTAATATCCTGTCGATTATAGGCTTGGGAACATCGTTAATCGAAGCAGTCCTTGATGCAAGTTGCCTAGGGATTTACATGGCAATTTTTATTTTAATAATGGTCTATTGGAAATTACATGATGCACTATTGTTATCGTATGATCTGCAAGAAGGCGCTGCTCGATTCGATATGTTGATTGATTACCTTCGCAAGATTGTCAGCTTGTTTAGTCGAAAGGGTTAAATATAAAGGCCTCTCGCTAGGCGCGGGACTCCTGTCCCCGCCCGGTTTTTTGACCGACGGTCATGAAATATTGAGACTTGCCGAGCAAGTAATTTTGATTTATGGTATCACTCGCAAAAGGATATTTAACATGGCCCACATGATCTACTCAGCAATCACATCACTCGACAGCTACATAGAGGACTTGAATGGCAAGTTCGACTGGGCAGTCCCAGATGATGAGGTTCACGATTACATCAACAACCTCGAACGTGTGGCGGGCACCTATCTCTACGGGCGGCGAATGTATGAGACGATGATGGGCTGGGAGACTGACCCCGGCCTGGCTGCCATATCTCCAATCTACCAGGACTTCGCGGAGATATGGCAGGCGGCTGACAAAATCGTGTACTTCAGGACCTTGAAAGCTGTATCCACACGCAGGACACGGATCGAGAGGGAGTTCGATCCTGAAGCCATTAAGCAACTGAAAGTGGCTGCGGAGCACGACATCCTCATAGGCGGTCCGGACCTCGCCGCTCATGCCTTCAGGGCAGGGTTGATAGACGAGTGCCATCTGTTCCTCGTGCCCATCATTGTAGGAGGCGGCAAGCAGTCCCTCCCTGACAATGTCCGTCTTCAGCTGAATCTTTTGGATGAACGCCGCTTTGGCAGCGGCATGGTCCACCTCTGTTACCAAGCCGGGCAGGGAAGAGCCACCTGACAATTCATGGCTTTATCTTCGTTCATCGAAAATCCTATCTGGTAATCTTCTTGATCAGAACAAAGGAGCCAAAATGAAATCTTTGCAAGGAAATATGATTGAGTTTAAAAAACAACTAGAGAAGGGGCAAATTCAAAAAGCCTATCAGGGATTAATGGAATATATGATGAGCTTGAAGAATCACTTTGCAATTAATTACCCTGATTATTCTGTACCTGGAAGTATTTATTACGGATATATGGATATGACATATTTTTCTGTTGTACCAAACTCATTGAAAAGTAGGGATTTGAAGATAGCGATCGTGTTTCGTTATGACACATTTAGATTCGACATTTGGCTATCGGGAAAAAATAAACAGGTTCTTTCAAAATACTGGCAATTCTTCAATAATAGTAGTTGGGACAAATACAGAATTGTCGAACCGGTGAAAGGCGTTGATTCTATTGTGGAGCATATTCTGATAGATAATCCGGATTTTAGCGATTTAGAAGATTTAACAAATCAAATAGAAAAAGGAACTTTGAAGTTTATTAGGGATATTGAAGACTTCTTTACCAAAACCACAATCTAACAAATCGTGTCCTGGACGCCGGGGATTGCCCAGAGCCAGTATCCTGCTAAGAACGCTCCGCCCAAAAAACCGGGACAAGCGGGGCGAGCCGTAAACCGCTTACTTTCATGAGCATCGCTGCATTGAAGATTTGAATGCTATCGGAGGATATAAAGTATGAACAACATTAATGGCAATAAAAAAGAATTGTCACCCGGACAACGTAAAGAACTACTCAGAACATTGAAAGCCCGTTTTGAGAAAAACATGAACTGCCATAAAGACCCTAAATGGGCTAAAGTACAAGCCAAATTGGATGCCAATACCGAAAAGCTGTGGTCACTCAATGAAATGGAGAGAACCGGTGGAGAACCGGATGTTGTTGGTTACGACAAAAAGACGGGCGAATACATTTTCCATGATTGCTCCATGGAAAGTCCTAAAGGCCGAAGAAATATTTGCTACGACCATGAAGCGCTGGAATCAAGGAAAGAATTTAAACCGGAAGATAGCGCTATTGATATGGCAGATGCCATGGGCATCGAGATTTTAACAGAAGAGCAATATCGAGAGTTGCAGAAACTTGGAAATTTTGATACAAAAACGTCGAGCTGGCTGAAAACACCTCCTAAAATTAGAAAACTCGGCGGAGCCATCTTTTCCGATCGTCGCTACGACCATGTCTTCGTGTATCACAACGGTGCGTCCTCTTACTAGCGTCAGGGGGTTCCGCGGCTCGCTAAGGGTCTAGTATCTTTCCGGACGTGGTCCTTCGCCGAGCAGGGTTTGGTATACTGTGCCAATGCTCATCGAGTTCGAAGGTGAAATCATCTATTGGCGCGGACCAGCCCCCTTTCTCTTCGTGCCTGTCCCGGAGGAGCCGAGTCGTGACATAAAAGCGGTCTCGTCCATTGCCACCTATGGCTGGGGAGTCATCCCGGTCCACGCACGGATCGGCAAAACAGAATGGAAGACATCCCTGTTCCCCAAAGACGGCCGCTATCTGGTGCCCATTCGGATGAGCGTCCAAAAATCGGAAAATCTTGATGTGGGGGACAGTGTGGTCATTCAGCTCGAAGTTAGATTTAAATGGGGTCAGAAATTACTCGCTGGGTGACCCCGCCGAGACGCGATCAAAGGAATCATCATGTTCAGCGTTGAAGACCGTAATCACATTCGCGACCATGTACTCCAACTGGCTGCATCCGACGCGCGGGTCGTCGCCGGGGCTGTCGTCGGTTCGCTCGCGCTGAACGAGGGAGACCGCTGGTCGGATCTCGATCTCACCTTCGCAGTCGCAGAGGACATGCCCCTTCCCGATGTGCTAGAGGACTGGACGCGGGACCTCGTCAACGAGTTCGACGCGGTTCACCTGTTCGACCTGCCAAGCGGAGCGTCCATCTATCGGGTTTTCTTGCTTCCCGGCTGCCTGCATTTCGACCTCTCATTCACACCGGCCTCCAAATTTGGAGCCAGCGGCCCGAAGTTTAAGCTGCTATTCGGCAGTTCCGTGGTAAAGCCCTACGCTCAACCACCGTCAGCGCAGGAACTCTTTGGCTATGCAGTACACCACGCGTTGCGTGCGCGCTTTTGCATCGAACGCGGGCGTACCTGGCAGGCCGAGTACTGGATCAGCGGTATTCGCGACTACGCCCTGGGCCTCGCCTGCCGCCGCCGCGGACTTCCAGCAGTGTACGGCAGGGGCTTTGACGATCTTCCTCCTGACGTGCGCGATTATTTCAAAGGCGCGCTGGCGACTTCGCAGGAGCGGGACGAACTGCTGTGCGCGCTCGGCTGCGCCATCGAGGGACTATTGCGCGAGGCGGATGAGGTTCACGATTTGGCGGTCAAAGTCGAACCGCAGTTGCATAAGTTAACCGTTGCGTGGGGCAGTTTATAGGAAAAAGCAACTGTGCAAAATCCCCTAAATAATAAAATACTCCAATCAGATACTAAGATTCAAACTCGTCGAGCACAAGTAGTGGATGCACACCTTAAAGGGGCAATTCGTAAAGTCTGCAAAGCAAATAACAATATCATTGCCTGTTATCTCCTGGACGGTAGAAAACCAGAATCTAAAGAAATAATATTAATTATTGCTGTAACGGTTGAAGATGAAACCAACAAGATGGATTTCGTCGCTCAACAGTTGTGGGAAATGTTACAACAATTTCCTCGCCAGGCGTCAAAAACCTTCATAATGTCTTCTAGTCCGTTTAAGGATAGTTATAACGGCTCAGAGTTTTACATTAGACCTAATGCAACAACATCGAGCAAGTAACATCCCTTAAAATATAAGCAGCGGGAGCGACACCCGACCCTCACCATTCGCACCTGAAGGTGTGCTACGCAAAGGCTGGGAGGGGGTTCAGCACGCTTCTTCGACCAGTTTGATCTTATCCGGTTTATTCGGAATCATGCACAGGAACTCGAACGGCTCGTCGCCGATGTTTTGATAGTAGTGCGGCACACCCTCCGGGATGAAGACCACATCCCCTTGATGGACAAAGAAATCCTCGCCGGCGATGCCAATCCGCGCACGGCCCGCCAGGACGTACTGCTCATGTTCCACCGTGTTGGTGTGGAGCGGCATGCCTCCGCCAGGCTGCATCACGAAGCGCCGCATGGCAAAGTTGGGTCCCTCTGTGTCAGGGATGAGCACTTGAATGGTCGTCTGCTCCCCGGCAGCGACTTTTTTTGCTTCAACTTCTGCAACATGTTTGACCGTCATGGCAACCTCCATTGAAAATTAGGAATTCTGCACGATCTGTCCGCCTTGCACCTGCCAGACCACCGCTTGTTGAACGAACGGTTCAGTAAACAACTTTAGATCGGTGGTGGTGAGCATAACTTGCTCGGCATTGCCCAGGTAAGAAAGCAGGTCCGCACGGCGCTGGATATCGAGTTCCGCCATGACCTCGTCCAGCAGGATAACCGGCCACTCTCCCGTTTTCTGTTTCATCCAATCCACCTCGGCCAGCTTGAGCGCCAGCAGCGCAGTGCGCACCTGCCCGCGCGAACCGTAGTCCCCCAAGTCGATGCCGTTGGCGAGAAAGCGCAGCTCATCGCGGTGCGGACCGATGCTGGTCACGCCGCGCGCAATCTCCTCGGCGCGCACCTGCCTCAGTTGCGAGGAAAAGCCCGCTGCCACGATATCATAGTCCAGCCCCGAACGGTCGACCGGCGTGTCGAGCCGCAGTCCCAGCTGCCCGTTGGGGCGCGGGAGCGGGTCGTAAGAGGGTTCATACGCCAGGCGCAAGACTTCGGTGCCGTGGGTCAACTCCCGGTGGACGCGTGCCGCCAGCTTCTCCAACTCCTGCACCGCCTCGAT
>Ga0315290_10002000_pt1 | contig 14201 bp, 12 predicted proteins | sample YL17G12_0_MG_FD_203627 | JGI IMG/M metagenome (GOLD analysis project Ga0315290, IMG submission 203627) | Sediment microbial communities from Yellowstone Lake, YNP, Wyoming, USA - YL17G12_0 | ecosystem: Environmental > Aquatic > Freshwater > Lake > Sediment | place: USA: Wyoming | collected... | reverse complement strand
CTCCTTTTCCAGCTCCTTCTACATGGCCGCCGCCTTCGCCGGCGCCGCGATCGTCCTGAGCGGGTTTCTGCGGAAGCCGCAGTTGACGGGGAGTACGGGGAAAATAGTCAGCGGGAACTCTCGCGCAGGACTTTCAGCGCTTTTTCCAGGATGATCCGGTCTGACACGTCTTTTTCCCGCATCCCCTGCTTGGTGAGCAGCAAACCTTCGAGATTCACCGTCCGGACCGGGATGCCTTCGAGGTCGACCGTCTCGGAAAATTTCTTCAGCGACTCGTACGTCTCGCCGCATGCGCTCATCATGATGTCCACAACGAAAGCGTCGGAAACGCGGATGTTCTCCCCTTCTTCGAACCAGGCGGGGTCGATCTCTTTTGCAGCCTGGTCGGGAAGCGCCATCAGCGCATCGATAATCCGTTTTCCCGCCTCCCGGTTTGCCGGAACCAGCACATCGATGTCGGTGGTGGACCGATGGTAGCCGTGCGCGAAAAGCGCGTATCCGCCGATCAGGAGATAGTCGGCATTCTGCGCGTTCAGCGCCCGGATCAGCGCCTTGACGTCGTCAAGGGTCGCAGGACGGCTGTAATCTTCCGTCACATCCGCTCCAGCGCGACCTTTGCCATTCCCTCGGCCACGCAATCCTGCCAGTGACGGTCGGCGTCTTCGTGCCTGCTGAAATGGTAAACGCCCTTCGGGATGAAGGTCGTGTTGCCGGTGGGGAGTTTGTGAATCTCGTCGTTGAACCGGACGCCCTCGATCAAGCGGGCGGCTGAGGCCGAGAATGTGATGGGCCGCTCACGGCGACGACCTACGGTGCGCATGGGCAACAGTATAGCCCCACAGGCCCCACAAAATCATCCGGTACGGACGGGCTGGCCGGCGAGCGTGAGAATCCCCCGGATCCGCGCCAGCGAATCCAAACGGATCGCGAGGGCGGCGGCATCCCCCGGGGGAAAGAGGATCATGAGACAGGAATTTTCTTTTTCCGCATCTCGCGGCCGGGAGGTGGAGGCGGGCCGCCTGATGGACCGCGTCATCGAGATCGGAACGAAGATCCTGGAGGCCCCTCCGGAGACATTGAGGTTCACGAAGGCGTATCTGTCGGGCAATCCCGGGAAAAGTTTCGAGGAGTCCTTCCGCGTCGAGCATGACGAAGCGTTCCGGAATATTCTGTTGAATAGGGCGCGGGAAGGGTTCGCCAGGAAGACGTGAGGGGAAAGGGGGCTCGACTCCTGTGATTTCCACTTCATGAGATACGCGCGATGCGCGTATGGATCGTCGTTTAAGGCCGGTTCCGTCCTCCGTCCGGGGTTGCCGTCGGATTCGGGGCCGGGTCGGGCGGCGTCACGGATGTGTTGTCGGCCGCGGAGGGCCATGTCGTCCCGACCATCAGCTGGTCCGGGCTCGTGAATTCGGGGGACTGGCTATTGGCCGCATATGCCCGGCACCTGAGGGAATAGGATCCCTTTCCCAGAACGATGGGACTGGAGGACCCCTCGTACCTCCCCGGAACGGACATCTGGAAGATCTGCTGTCCCAGCCCGATGATCTGGAGAGGTTGGTACCTGTAGGGACTCTGTTCCCCGTCGATCCACACGTCGATGCTTTGCGGGCCGGCGCCTGCGCTGTCGTTGACCGTCACCCGGATGCTCACCCTCCCGTCTCCGCCGACGTTGTGGGAGATGCTCTCGATGAAGATGCCTTGCGTCGCCGCCGGAGACATTGCCGCTGGGACTGTCGCCGGAGGGCCTTGGGGAGGAGAGCCGCCGTACCCTCCGGGGGGGGGGGTGGAAACGGCCCCTGGAACCTGGCCCTGGGTTGCGTCGGAAGAAGGTTGCGCGCCCGGGGCACCGGTCGTCGGGGTGGCGGTGAACTTGTCCAGGTGCTGGCGGCCCCAGGCGTCGTCGGCGTCCTTCCTGGCCGGCGAGTTTAACTGGATCTTCCCTGCGATCTGGTCGCTCTTCTTCCGGAGATCGTCCTCGATCTGGAGAACATACGCGACGATGTCCTGGTGATGCTCCGGCGTCAGCGTGAACTCGACGGTGGCCTCGCCGAAGTAGCCGGCCTGGTTCCGCCGGTTTTCGTACTCGTCGATCCGGACCTCCTTCTTGAACTTCCCGAGGTAGACGCGCACGAAGGTGATGGGGTTCGGGGATTGCCACTCGAGGTTGATTATCACCGCCTTGTCGAGGTACCGGGCGTCGTGCCGCGTGACCTGGGGCTTCCCGTCGGCGCGGACGGCGCCCGCGACGGCGAGCAGGGCGAGCATCGCGAGTACCGTGAGTACCGCCGTCCGAAGTCCTTTGCGCGTTCCCGGGAGGAACATCTCTCGGACCGTCCGCCGTCTCATTTGGACGCAAGCTCGGAAGGGCTCACCTGCCGGACGTTGAACGACTCGTCCAGAAGCGCCACCCGGGCGTCCCACGACTTCGGCTGGAGGTTCTCACCGACCTCGGCGTCAACGAGGGTCAGTATGATCTTCTGCCGCACGATGCGGTCGGTTGCCGGGTCGATCCGCGAAAAGAGGATGCCGCCGTAGCTCTGGCAATCCTCGATCGCGGGATGGGCAGGGAAGGCAATCGTGAGTGACTTCCTCTTCGGGTCCGTCGACCGGACATCGACCAGCCACGCTGCGATCACGTCGCGGCTGCGGGCTTCCGCACGCGGGCAGGCCCACAGGAGGTTCCTCGGCAGCGACTTCCCCGCGCCCGGCTCGATGACGGCCAGCCGGGCCTTGACGATGAGGCCGGACGAGGGGATGTCCACGCTCCTGTCCAGATCCAGCCGCAGGCTCCCCGATTCCGTCTTCCTGTAGGACGCGGCGTCGATCTTGAAAAGCTTGTAGGCGACGACCAGCCCCTCGCCCTCCGTTTGCGTCCTGGACGCCTTCTCTCCGCCGATGGTGCCTACCGCGCCCTTCGGACCCAGCGCGACGGACTTCCCGGTCCCCAGGACGTTCGTGAGCGTCCCCCCGGCTTTTCCCGCGAGCTCCGCCTTGCCCGTCTTCTCGTCGCGGACCCTGAAGTTCGCGAGGCGCAGCGCTTCCGTGACGTAGAAGACGTCGGGCTCGAAAGCGATGTCGGAAAGGGCGACGGGATTGATGACCTCCACCCCCTCGAATTTCGCTTTCCCGACTCCGCCTCCCCCGAGCGTGACGTCGGCGCCGGTCCCCTCGGTCGTGCTCCCTCCGAGAGCGATCCCCCTGCTGTATGCGAAGTCCTGCTGGACGGTGTTGAGCGACCGTTCCTTTTTCGTGCGGATGTCCGCTGCCGCGGGGTCGTCTATGGGGCCGAACTGGCGGGACCAGGCGCACCCGATGTAGTGGCGGTCGACGGGCTTCCTGGGGACGAAATACTCCTCCTCGAGCATTCCCCCGACGCTTTTCTGGTGGGATTCGAGCGCGCCCGGTCCGGCCGTTGCGCACCCGGCGAGAGCGGCGGCGAACGCGAACGCCGTGATGGCGAAGAGGGCCGGCGGGGACGGGAAGCGGTCTCTGGTCATTGAAATCCCCCTTGCGAAAGGATTCCGAGGAAAACCGATTGAATGCGGCGTTTGAACGCGAGTCCCATATTAACATCCGAGAGTCGGTCGTCAAGCGATCGGAAGGCGGCGATCGGAAGGCTGTTTCCTGCGATTCTGCCGGGAGCGAATACGGGAAACGAAGATCCGTCCATCCCGCGAACCGAAATGTTCTCCGGGATATATTGACATTCGGATCCAACAATTGGAGAATTCCCACAAGGACAAACACCGTTTTGCTATCTGTCTTCGTTTGCCGGATTCCCTCTGGGGGTGTTTCCGTGAAACGGGTGCAGGTCGAGAGCCGTTCGCCGAGTTCCGCCGATGTTCTGCGAGCAGTCGCCTTCCAATTAAAAGCATCCGCCGCCAGATCGCCACAGCGACTGCGCGCAATCACGCCCGCGGTATTCCGGGAGCCGATCCGCGAGGCGTCGACTCTTTGCCGGAGATCAAGACGTATCAAGGGAGGGTGGAAAGGAGGGCTTATGCCGGTCCGGGGGGGGGTCGTGAGAAGTGCCGTCGCGTTCTTTTCGTTCGCTCTTGCCGTACTAATCTTGATTCCGGTCGGGGCCCATGCGGGCTGTTCCGCTTCCCCGGACGACGGATGTCCGCTGAAGATCAACAACCAGGTCGTGTTCGACCGCTGCTTCGGGGCTCCTCCCGTCGGGCCGGACGCCGGCAGACCGACCAGGGTTGGGAATCAGATCTGCGACATCCTGAGAGACACGAATGTCGTTGCCCGCCGTATCGGCGCCGGTGCGCAGTCCCTGCAAAACAGCGCACAGAGGGATATCGAGGCATTCGCGAAGGTGACCTTCGACGGTGCGATCGACCAGGATGCGTTGAACAAATTCAACGACACGAACCGGCTGCTTCGGCTCATCGAAAACGACGTCCAGACCTTCCGGAACGACAGGCAGTGCGGGGACAAGGCGGCGATGGAGGCGTTGGAAAAGTCGTTCAAGGCCGAGGTGCAACAGCTGCGCCTCCTGGGAGAGGCGATCGGCAAGACGGCCGACGCCGCGGCCGCGATGGCGCCCGCGGCAGGGGAGGCCGTGAACATCGCCGCGGAGGTCGCCACGCTCGGTGAGCTGGCGGGCAGGAGCAGCGACAACGCCGTCAAGCTGCACAGGCAGCTTTACCAGACGGTCGAGAGTCTCGGAAAGACCGCAGCCGAACTGTCGAAGCTGGACGTCGCAGGGGCGGTCAACGCCGGGGGTGCCGTCGTTACGGGAATTGCGCCGTTCATCACCGATTGCGCCGGGTGCGCAGGGGCCATTGCGGGAGCGGCCGGCTCCCTGGGAGGGGGAGGGACGGCGGTCGCGGGTGGAACGGCGGGGTGCGGCCCTTCGGCGGGAGGCGGATGCGCCGCCGGCGCCGCCGGGGGCGGACTGGGGGCGGCGGGAACGGCCTTGAGCCTGGTGTTGGGTTCCCCCGCCTGCACGGGAGCGGCGGCGAAGGCGGCGGAGATGGGGAACAACGTCGAGAAGGTACGGAAGTTCTTCGAAACCGTCACGAAACTCATCGATACGATGGACAAGACAGTCAAGAGTCTCGAGAAGACAAGCAAGGAACTGGCCCTGCTCTACAAGGAGATCGGCAACCAGGCGAAACCGTCGGTCGACAGGATCGGAGCCAGCCTCGACAAGGCGAGCGTCGCGCTCGACAACGGGAAGAAGATCCTCAGGGACCAGGTGGTCCCGAGGATGCAGAAATACGTCGGGAACCGTTTCCAGATCATGGCCGACCAGGCGGATCAGCTTCTTTACTGCTACAACAATATCCAAAGGCTTGCCGGATCCATCACCGGCGACGTGGTGAGCGCAGCCGCCGACATGGGACAGGCCGCGGTGAACATCGTCGATGCGGGAAGGGTCCTCCAGAACCTTTCCCGTCAGGGGGTGTCTGCGATAAGCGCGGGGCGGGATTATGCCTCAAGGGAGTGGAAGGCCTGCGAGAACGAAGAGAAGGCACTCCACAAGGCGCTCTGGGGCGTCGACCGCGGGATATTCGATCCCGGGAAAACGGCTCCCCACCTTGCGGACCTGGCAACGCATCCCGACAGGATTCCCCCGATCGCGGGGCGCGTCGCCGGTTTGAAGGCAAAGGAGGCGAACATCGCCTTGAAGGCGGTCGATGAGGGGAAGAAGGCGTATCTCAACCTGGATCAGTCGAAAAGCGCGGCGGGGAGCAAATTCGGCGATGCCGAGCGGCTGGCTTCCGCCGCAGCCAGGAAAATCGCCAAGTCCAAGGCGAAAGCCGAGGCGAAGCAGGGCGCCGCCAAATCGGGGGCGTCCGCCCCCGCAAGCCGGGCGGTAGTCGTGAAACCGGCGCCGATGCCGGCCCCGAATACGGAAGCGCTCAAGCCGTCGCAGCCCGGCAAGTGATCCACCGGCGCCCCGGGCCGCGTCCCGTGGCGCCGGGACCGGATATCCAGGCACGCGCGGACCTCGGGAAAGGAACGCCGCCGGCGCGCCCGGCGGCGACGAAAGGAGGAAAGGGGTCATGAAAATTTCGCGGTTTGTCCTCATCGCATCGGCGTCGGCGCTGTTCGCATGCGTCCTCGTCGCGGAGGTACCGGCCCAGCCGCAGACCTTGATCCAGCCGGGACTCGCGCAGCAGCCGGCCATCGCCGCGCTGACCGCGCCTTGGCAGCACGACGGGATGTTCCCCGATGCCAAGGCGTCCCCGGCCGGCGGGTTCTTCCGGCAGGACCGGCCGACGCTCATCGTTCTCATCCACGGCCAGACGGACAAGAAGGAAGGGCCGCTCTCTCCGGTCGGAACGCTTTCCTGGGGCCGCGCCAGGTGGGGGTACGCCTTCGCCGCGGAGATCCTGGGAGGCGGCCCGCTCTCGACGCTGCCTTCGGCGAACGTGGGGGCGGAGTCTCTCGACGCCGCGACGTGGCCGGAAGGCGGGGCCTACGAGCCGATTGCCATGATCAACAGGTTGTCGACCGTAGGCGTGGACGCGGGCCGGCCGGAACACCACATCATCGTGAGGGCGAAGGAGGTCGCCAAGGCCCAGGCGATGGGAAAAGGGACGTCTCCGCACGTGTACGACCGGATGCTGTTCATCGCCCACCGCGACGGAAGCGGGTCCCTGCACGATCAGGTCAAGATGTTCGTCGACCAGCTTTTCGAGAACTACGAGGTCGTGTTCGGCAAGGGCGAGGAGCCCCAGATCATCCTGGTGGCGCACAGCATGGGGGGACTCGTCAGCAGGTATCTCCTCTCGAACCCGTTTAACCATCTCTCCGAGCCGCGCTGGCACTTCCGGGCGAACTTCATCCGGAACCGCACCGTGTCCCTGGTCACTCTCGCAACCCCCCACCAGGGCAGCCCGATGGCCGACTACGCAACGCGCATCCGGCAGATGATCGACAGCCTGCCCGAAGCCGATCTGATGATCGGCGCCGGGGTCTGGTCCCCTCCACCCAATAAGCTGAAGGCGTTTCTCAGGAGCAATTTCAGCAAGCTCTGGGATCCCTCTATAACCGACCTTCAGGTCAGCTCGATGGCCCGGAGCAACGGCGGAACGCTCCACCCGGCGCGGGCGGCCCGCGAAGACGGAACGCTCGTCCCGATCTACGCGATCAGCGGGCGGACACCGGCCCTGGATCTGCTCAACGACCCGGGGGTGAACCTGGCGACCCTGAACCAGAAGATCCAGCGGCTCGACGACGAACACCGGTACGAGACCTTCGGCCTGATCGTCCTCTCCGAGTTGCTGATCCGCACAGGCGGCGGGTGGGGCCGGACGCCGGCGGAAGGACCGAATCTGGACTGGATCGAGCGTGTCTCGCTGAACGAGATGATCGAACGTCACATCGGCGAGGCGACGGAGAAGTTCAAGGACCCGTTCACGAAGGCCGTCGCCGATTCTCTCGGCGGCATCCGGAAGGCGGCCACGCGTCAGTTGACGAACTTCAGCCCGGTCAAGCCGCTCTACCTCGACAGGAAGTGGGGTCTTCAGTGGGGGACCTGCCAGGTTCCGTTCGAGCACGCCGTCTGCGGGACCTACCGGGCGCCTTCGCCCCCACCGTCGAAGGTCGAGGATTTCCCCGGATGGATCGCGGGAGTGCTTCGGACCCTCGCCATGAACGCGGGGCAGATCGGGGAATGTGCGGTGAACTGGAGTAAATGGGAGCGCAGGCACACCGTGGGCATCCCGTGTTTCGGTCTCGGGACGGCGGGCTTCACCGGTCGGCCGTCGGACCGCGAAATCGATACCGACGGACTGGTTGCGCTCGACTCCGCGCTCGGCGCAAGGCTTTTGGGGCCGGGGACCGAATACGAATACTTCGACCACAGGAAGCCGTACCAGGCTCTCGGGAAGAGCTTCTCCGCCGGCTCATGGTACCGCTTCCCCGACGGACCGTGGAACATGGACAACCACGGGTCCATCGTGTCGAACCCCGCCGTGGGGAGGTGGATCCGGGAAACGGTCGTGTCTCAGGCAGGGCCGCTTGCGGGCCCGGGCCCGGTGAGCACGTATCCTCCACTTGCCGCCGTTCCCGTGTTGCGCCGATAAGAGGGACCGGACGAACCGGAATCGTGGGAGGGAGGGGGGCGCCGCCCCCCGCGTCCGCGGCGTGCGATGCTCAGCGCGCCGGCCGCCCCGCGACCACGACCTTCGCGTCCGCCAGGTAGTCGTTTCCGTACCGCGTCGTTTCCCGGATCGCCTTTGCGCTGTCCGGCCGGACGACGAGCATGTTCTCCCGCGTCACCTCGGTGACCACGACGACGAGAGGATTCCCGCCGAGGAGCGGATTCGTCGCCGCCTGGTCGGGTGTGTCCACGTAGCGGGCCACCCCGTGCGTCCGCACGATCTCCGGCTTGACGCTCCTGGCGGAATAGACCGTGAGGAACCTGCCTCCCGGGTCGCGGGTCACGACGACGGGGAACAGCTCACGTTCGAAGCGGACGCCCTCGACACGCAGGATGAGCCCGGTCACCGGCCGCGATGAATCGTTGGAAACCGGAGGAATCCCCGCCGGAGGGACCGGATCGCCCCTGAACGACTCGGATGGAACGTACGCGGGCTCCCCCTTCCGCGTATCGGCGAGCATCCCGACGACCGATCCCCCGGCCCGGCACTCCGGCGCGTCCGCGGCAAGGCAGACCCGAAGCTCGACCGTCGCCAGCGGGACGTTCCCTTCCCACGAGACCTCGGCCTTGACCTTGCGGGCCCCGCGAACGATCCCCTGCACCCGGCTTTCCAGGACGTACTGCCGGACCGCATCCCTCACCGCCGTCGCCCCGTCGACACGCACACCGTGGATCGCCTCCCCCAGGGCCCGTTGTGCCACGACCTCGGCGGCGCGCAGTGCGTTCAAACGGTCCTGCACCCTGTTGCCGGACGGCTTCGCCGTTCCCTGTCCGACCCCCTGGATGAACCCACCGACCCAGTCCACCGATCCCTTCGGCTCCTCGAGGGCCGCGACCGCGGGAACGAGCGCGATCGACAGCAGAACCGCAAGGACCACGGCCGGGAACCCGGGCCCCGGGGCGGGATGTCTACTCGTTCGCTTCGACGACATAGGGAAGGAGGATTTCGTCGGCGTGGACGGCGAACTTCGCATAACGCTCGAAGAACGAAGCCAGGGGAAGGGGCGCACCCGGTTCGAAGGCCTCCGGGAAGCCTGAGGGTGAATCCTTGTCGAACGCCACGACGAGGAATGCCTCGGCATCGCTCGAATGGCCGGGCAGGGTCTGCATCACGAACTCCAGCCGGGAGCCCGGTCCCGGGATCCGCACGGCCGTTCCGCCGGAAACGAGGTTCCCCCGGTCATGGGAGTGCGGAAAGACGAGAACGACCTTGTCGTCGGCGGTAACGTTGAAGACGGCGAACCGTGCGTCCCTCTCCGCGCGGATCTCGATCCAGGCGGTCTCCCCCTTTCGGAAGACCTTGTTGTTGAGGCGGGCCGACAATCCCGACGAACGCTCCTTCCTCTCGGGAACGGCCACGTCCGCGGTGATCCTGACGCGGTACTCCGGGATCGGGGGCTTGTCGGGCGATTCCTGGTACTGGGCCAGCGGAAGCCACTCCACCTTTTCCCTGACGATGAACCCGCGCGCGTAGGTGCGGATCAGGTCGACGGCGACCGCCCCGTCCCGGACGAGGGAGGACGACACGACCTTGACGCCCGCGGCCTGCTCGATCGCGCCCGAGCGGGCCTTCTGGACCGCGATCAACTGGGACTGCTCCGCGCTCATGCCCGATATCGCGCACGCCCCTTCCGCCGAGACCTCCCTCACGACCCGTGCGGGTTGCCCCGGTTGTCCCTCTCCGGAAACGGGCAAGGGGAGGAATGCCATCGAAAGGCAGAGCAGCGCCGCCGCGATACTCCATCCCGGGGAAGCCGGCCCGGAATTCCTTCCCACGAAGATCCCGATCCCCATCGTCCTTCCCGCCTTCCCGGCCCGCCGGCGCCCCGGGAACCGGGGACGCGAAAATGAAATACAGTTTGGTCCGGTCTTTCATTATAATCGTTCACAGTATTAACGGAAAACCGATCTCCGGATCGTTCCGCCCGTCCGAGGAGGGATTCGCGCGCCTTGCGGCGCGGCGACGGGCCGGCGACCCCGATCCGGGCGAGGCCCGAGATGCCTACAGCGAACCGATCCGGCCCGAGCGTCTCACTCTCGATCCTCGTCCCGTTCCTGGGGATCTGCCTCCTGGCGGTTCTTTTCCCCGCAGATACGCTCGCGGAGGATGTCCGCAACGTCAGGGCCCGGCAGGAAGGCTCCCGGTTCCTCTTCGAATACGACCTCGACGGGCCTCCCCGGGAGGTCATCGTCATTCTCCGGCTTACGATCGACGGGAAGACCTACGGGCCGAAAAATCTGCACCTCGACGGAAGTATCGGCAAGGTCCGCCCCGGGAAATCGCTCCGGATCAACTGGGACGTCATCAAGGACTTCCCGCGGGGCCTCTCCGGGGAGATCTCATGGGACATCCGCGCCCTCGGGGGCACCGTCGCCGATCCGAAGACCGGAATGGAGTTCGTCCTCGTCGAGGGCGGCTGCTTCAGGGCGGGGGAAATAACCGCGGGGAGCGCCGCATCCGCGCCGTCGTCACGCGAGATCTGCGTGCCGGACTTCTATATCGGGAAGCACGAGGTGACCCAGGGGCAGTGGGAGAAGGTCATGCAGGACAACCCGTCCCACTTTCGCGCCGGGAGCGGCCACCCCGTCGAACAGGTCAGTTGGCACGATGCGGAGTCGTTCACCGGACGGCTCGGCGCCCTGTCGGGAGAAAAGTACCGGCTCCCGACCGAGGCGGAATGGGAGTACGCGGCACGCGGCGGCAGGAAAGACCGGTGGGCCGGGACGGGCAACAAGGCCAACCTCGGGGACTACGCCTGGTACGGGGCCAACAGCGGCGGTTCGACCCATCCCGTGGGGAAGAAGCGATCCAACGCCTTGGGGATCCACGACATGTCCGGCAACGTCTGGGAATGGTGTTCCGATGCGTACACGGGTGGGGAAGGATCTCCGGCGGGCGGACAGGATGCCGCCGAAACCGGCGGAAAAGGCGGCCGGGGCATTCGCGGAGGCTCGTGGTTCAACGAGCCCCAGGACATCCAGGTCTCCGCCCGGTCCGGCGAGGACCCCGGCGAGCAGGTCAACAGCATCGGATTCCGGATCGTGCGGCCCGTCCATGAGTGAGCGCGCGCCCGGGAGAGCGGGAGGCAGGATGCCGTCGTCGGCCGTCTTCGCGATTCTCCTTCTGTTCGCCGTTGCCCATCCGGTCTTCGCGGAGAGGGGCGTTTCCCGGATCCGGGTGGTCGCGGGCACGCCGCTCCTCGTTGCCGCGCTCTCTTTTTCCGAGCCCTCCGGGAACGGGGCGCTCGACGCCGGCGAATCGGGGACCGTGACGGTCACTGTCCGGAACGACGGGAAAGGCGATGCCTTCGGCGTACGTGCCCTTTTGAAGGCCGACGGAAATGTCCGGGGTCTCTCGTTCGACGGGGAGATGGTCTTCGGCACCGTTCCGGCCGGCGGGAGCGTCTCCCGGAGCGTCTCCGTCAACGCCGAGGAGGGGATCGGGACATCCGACGCCCGGATCCTGTTCGATTTCCGCGAAGCCGGCGGGCACCCCCCGGCCCCGACGTCCCTCGCCCTGAGGCTCCTGGCCTCCGGGTCGGCGGCCGTCGCTGGGGACGACGTGGACCGGAACGTTCCGAAGGGAAAGGGCGCCGGCGAAAGCGACGTCGCCGTTGTCATCGGAAACCGGAACTACGCCGCACCGGGAGTTCCGCCCGTGGACTTCGCGGACCGCGATGCCGCGTCGATGAGGGAGTACCTCGTCTCGACCTTCGGGTTCCGGCCCGAAAACATCATCTTCGAGAAGGACGCGGGGCTGGCGAAGTTCAGCGAGATCTTCGGCTCGGAGTCCGAGCCGCGGGGAAAGCTCTACCATTACGTGCGCCCGAAGGTCTCCAGGGTGCTCGTCTACTACGCGGGACACGGGGCGCCCGACCTGAACACCGGGGAGGCGTACTTCGTCCCGGTGGATGCGAATCCGAGGTACATCGGCAGCAGCGGTTACCGCCTCAGGACCTTCTACGAAAACCTCGCCAAGGTCCCGGCGAAATCGATAACCATCATCCTCGACTCCTGCTTCTCGGGGAGCTCGGCGCGGGGGATGCTGTTCAAGGACATCAGTCCCGTTATGGTCCGGGTGAAGAAGGATTACGACGCGCCCGCGAACGCCCTGCTTCTGACGAGCGCGGGCCCGGAGCAGGTTTCGACGTGGTACCCGGACAAGGGGCACTCCCTGTTCACCTATTTCTTCCTCAAGGGGATCCAGGGCGCCGCGGACGGGAACGGGGACGGTGCGATCACGGTGGCCGAGATCAAGGCATATCTCGAAAGCCAGGTGCCCTACATGGCGCGCAGGCTGGGCGGGGTCGACCAGGTTCCCGTCATCGCCGGAAACGGCGATGAGGTGATTGTCCGCTTCGCGAAGTGACATCGGGGAGCCATTGCGCACCCGAGGCGGCCGCCGCCCAGAATACGAACCGGAATAAACAGGAGGTCTCCCCATGAACCGTTACGCCCCCTTCGTGGTCCTCGTCGCGCTCGCGGCCCTTGTCGCCGCCTGTGCTCCCCAAACGGCGCTTGTCGGCGAGGGCTCCGCCGGAGTGACCGGCTCGGTGGCCGTCGACTGGGGCAAGGGGACTGCGGCCCCCGGCAAGGAGGTCCTCCTGCTGAACGCCAGGACGGGCAAGGTCGTGGAGACCACCAAAACGAACTGGGCGGGACAGTACGGCTTCGGGGGCGTCGCGCCGGGAGCGTACCTCGTCCGGGTCGGCCAGTTCCAGCAGAGCGTCCAGGTCGCGAAGGGGGATCACAAGGTCAACTTCGACCTGAGCGAACCGGACGGCGTCTACAAGTGGCAGAAGCAGCTGTACCAGGGGCTCCTCGCGGCACAGACGCCGGCGGGCCAGCAGGGGCAGGCCGGAGCGTCACAGGCCGCGCAGGGCGCACCCCCGGCCGCGCAAGGCACACCCCAAAGTGGTTTGGACGCCGATACACGAATCCCTCAAGGTTCAGGCGCCCAAGGTGCACAGAACGCGGCGCCACCGGCGACCCAGACCGTCGCACCCAAGGTCTCAGAAAGCTCCGCACCCCTGAAAACGGGGGGGGGCATGGTCTCATCTTCGTCCGGAAAACGCCGAACCACGGGGGCCGCGCCTGCAGCCCCCTCCCTCCTCGGGGGTTGGGTTCACGAAGAAAACGGGGGCGCCGTTTCACTCGTCTTCGAGTCGCAGGACCGGCTCGTCTACGACGGGGACACCGCGGGATACACGCTGCGTCCCGGGGAGATCGTCGTTATGCAGGACCAGGGTCCCGCCGCGTATCCGTACGTCCTCAAGGGATCGTCCCTGGAAATCACGTTTCCCGACGGAAGTCGGCGGGTCTTCCGGAGGGCGAGAGACGCCGGAGGGACGGCGGCTTCGGGAGGCGGCTCCCCGGCGATGCAGGCGGCAAACAGGGGGCTCCACCAGCACTTCGGGGGGTACTGGTGGGCGTTCTCCGCAAGCAGCGGCCTGAGCTCTTCCTCCTCGGGGGGGAAAATCATGCTCCTGAAGCCCGACGGCAGCTACGCGCGCTCGGGCCAGTATTCGACAAGCGGCGGCCTGAGCGGCGGAGGTTCCTACGGGTACGCCTCGGATTCGCACGCCCGCGGCCGCTGGACGGCCACGGGAGACAAGTTCAACGGGGTCATCCGCCTTGTCGACGCCTCCGGGCGCGCCGTCGACGTCAGATACCGGGTGAAGAACTGCACTCCGCAGAAATTCGCGGAGTACTACTTCAACGGCTCGCTTTATGTCTATGCGACCGCGGACCAGCTCCGCTACGCCGGTTACGGCGACGCGGAGATTCCGAGGTAATCGGATGGAACGGATGTCGCAAGCCGAAAATGAGATAGGAATTTTCTTTTTCCGCATCTCGCGGTCCGACGCCCCGGACCTCTTCCGACCGGATCGACCTTCACGGCCCGTCGGGCGGCTTCGCGGGCACTTCGCCCCACGAAACCCCTTCCGAAAAACCGGTTCTTCCTTACGCTGGTTGTGGAATTTTAAAACGGTTTAATTGCCTCAATCGCCCTGAGCGCAGCCAGGGCATCGTCGGGAATCGACATGTGCGGATCATCGATCCACGGCTCCCT
>Ga0315290_10001999_pt1 | contig 14203 bp, 6 predicted proteins | sample YL17G12_0_MG_FD_203627 | JGI IMG/M metagenome (GOLD analysis project Ga0315290, IMG submission 203627) | Sediment microbial communities from Yellowstone Lake, YNP, Wyoming, USA - YL17G12_0 | ecosystem: Environmental > Aquatic > Freshwater > Lake > Sediment | place: USA: Wyoming | collected... | reverse complement strand
GTTGGTGCTTGTTTCTTTAGGATCATTTATCTTCAAGAAGATATCATAGTTACCAAGAGGCACCTCACCAAATGCGTCCATGTTAATTGAGAAGTTCAAATCACGCCATGCAGCAGTATTAGTTGCCCTGGAGTCCGGCATTGCACCATTCGGACCCACCTCAGCAGGTTGCCAATCATACGGGTCAATGTTCGTAAGCACCGCATCGGATACAAACCCATTGGATTTGGATTTCAGAATTACTTTAACGTCTTTTTTGTTAAAAACCTCACCCCAGCCGACATTTTGGATCTTCCCTTTGAACCTCAGGGTACCATTTTGTTTCACCGATTCACTTGCTTTAGCCTCACGCAATACTAACCGGTAGCCCATTCTGTCACGGTAATATGCCAATGCGCTTTGGCCTTCATATACCGGGTCATAGAGTACCTGTACTGTTTGACCATTCCACGGGTAAGTTATCTCCACTTCAATGCTATCTTGTGTATAAGGATAATCTGCCCTTGACTTAAAGTCTTCTGGACCCTGCTGCATACACAAATAAGTCAAGTGGGAAATACTGCTTTCATAGAACATGGAAGGAAAACGCAAAACTACGTCGTTGAAAGGGTTGTCTACTCGTTCGCCGACGGGAACATAGCCTCCGTTGGTTCCAGATTTAGGCTCTTCAGCAATTTGTTCACCGCCATAGACGGACATCTTTCCGAGGAAGTTCATAACCTTTGTACGATCCCAATCAATGAAATAGACTCCACGCCACCGTGCATCACTTAACTTTTCCGGAACGGCTACAAGTCTGTTGGTTCCGCTATCATTATATCCGATAACTGGTGATACTCCAGGTCTCGTCAGTGACGGATCAACTCCTTTTGGATTATATCCCGTCAGAATTGGATCATAGGCCAGCATTCGATACCCTTCGGTTAATGAGCCACCGTCACCATACGAATATTCGTCTGCTGACCAGCCATTTGAGTCGTCGAACATACCAAACCGCGCCTCCGGCGTACCGCGTACCGGGGTGGGGAAGGTATCCAGTGTGCCAAAGTCATAAGTAGTATTGTATGTGCGGTTATACCAATCCAGGAAACCGCCAATATGCGTCATTATCGGTTTACCATCTGGAACCGCGTCCAGTAATGCATCTAAAATGATCTTGTAATTGCCCGGGACTTCTGCATCATAATTTGAGTGGGTTTCGCCCCATGGACCAAAGGTGCCCGAATCAAATGCCCAAATTACATCTGAGTATTCCTGGAAAATTGGTTTCAGCTGATGATAATGATACTGGACCCAATTCATATCTGTAAACCCGGGCACGGTACACATTCTAAATATTGGCGAAGATCCTCTCCATGTACCCGCACCTGGTTTTGCAATGTGAGGAGCACGATTCTCAGCCAAAACAGGTTTTTTATAGTCTGCCTTATAATAGTATCTTTCATCGGTGGATGCAGGGCCGTCATCTTCATAATTAAGATTATCAAGAGTCCAGACCATATGGTTCCAGCCTTTTGGGTCATAACAAACGCGTATATGCGAGACACTGTTAGTGTTGGATCTTATGAATTCAAGTTGGTCTCTCAGGAAATCAAGGCCGTAGGGAGTTATGGGTCCGTCCACTCCTACCCGACTATGATCATCGGAATTACCAGGGGAACCATCGCACCATGCATTCGACGAAAACTCATTCAGGACAAGGTAGAACTGAACTATGCGTGGTTCAACAGGGACGTTGCAATACTCGGGACCTACTCCTTCCTGACCAAAATACATCGGCGGGGTCATTTCGTAAGCCATCTTAAAGGGTTGGCCTAAAATTGTATTGGCGCTTGCCGGAATTGTCATATACCCCCAATAGTTTGAACCTCCCGGTTTATCATGGATAAAGGCTCCCAGGCCGGCAGCGTCGTCATTGCCTCTTTCAAAGCCCCTGTCCGGATTCGGAATATCAACAGGATTCTCCGTATAGTCAAGCGCCTGTAACACAAGCGGGGCTGCTCCCTTATAATTCGCATACGAGACACACAACAAGCCTGTCAACACCATGCCAACAAATTTCATTCCTTCATTCACTCTAAAAACTTTTTTCATAATTTAAGCTCCAATTTAATATAAGAAATGTACGCCTTTACTGATGTTAATCTAGCGGGCAACTTTAGTCGAACCAATTAAGTTTGTACCAAGGGAAGTATTCCAAATATCGTGATTCGCAAACTGTATACTACGCTTTGCAGTGCTAGTTTCTTTAGGATCATTGATCTTCCTGGTTTCCATTTTTTTTGAGGGAACGTCTACAACACATCCTGGTATTGCAAGTCGCCGGCGGCGATGCTGATGCCCTTTACTATTTTTTCGCCAGTTCAACAACTGCCAGCCCATAAACTTGTAGTTCGAGTGCAGAAAAAGTGATTACCTGTGCATTGACCTTGTCAACCTGAAAAGTGACCGGTTGCATCGTTGCCAAATTGCCTGACCAGGATACTTTGGTGGCTTGCATCCCTTTCGGCACAACCAGTTGCACAGAAAGATCCCTGGCCGGTGTAATCACACCATCGATCGTTACGTTATAGTTGACCAGGTGTACCAGCATTTTATTACTATCTGCCTGAAGCATGCTGGTGATCTCCACATAGGGCGTGCTTTTGAGCATCCGGGTGATCTTTCCGTCCATGAGATCAATGATTTTCGTGGTCACCGTGTCGAGCACATCCTTCAATCCCGCATGAATCCGTCCGCGGGTATATACTTCCGGGATGTCGGCAAAAAGGTCGGCCATGTTGGGACCGTATGTCGTGTAATCTCCGGCAGCTTTCATTTGGACAAGAAATTTATCCGCTGGAATTTCAAAGGGGATATAGACGAGCATGCCCTTGCCAATTTTCTTTGTCACTGTCTCTGTTGGCCACTGCCTGGCTTTGAGCACGTCCAGGAAGATGTTTTTATTCTGGATGGTGTTATAGCTGTCTTTTTGACCAGAGCGGCCCAGCACAATGACCACTCCGCCAGATCGTGCATAATTCTGAAGTGCTTTCTGTTCTTCAAGATCCATGAGGGGCAGATACGGAACGAGAATCAAATCATACTTGTCAATCAGGGCAGTGGAGAGATCGGATTCGACGATGAGGTCATGGGCAAGGCCCTTGTCTGCAAGTATGCGCGAACTGGTGAAGGCGAAGGAGAGTTCATCCGCAAGGTACTGGTTTAATGAGGTCAAAATAGCCACATTGCTGTAAAGCTGTGCGCCGATCAGATGGGATTCATTGGCAGCGAGAAAGGCATACAGGTCTGTGGCACCTTGGGGTGTCAGCCGCTTTTCACGGAAAATGGCATGATTCGCCACCGCCTCGGCGATGTTGATCTGGGCCATGGCGCTCAAGGCCTGGTCCGTCGGATTAGGGAAAATGGGCGGGGTGATTTCAATGGCGTAAATAATCGCCGGCTTGCCGTGCGATGCAGCCGACAAATATTTCAAAGCCGGACTGTTGGTGATTTTGATGCCCTGTTCATTCTTCCGCGGCGCGCAGTCAAGGTACTCCTGCATTTCGGAGTAGATGAAGGTGTCCTCAACTCCCAACATGTCAAAATTACCCGCGGCATCATAGGCAATCGGGCCATAGCCGAAGCCGCCGTAAACGTTGCCGGCAATCTGGAAATGGGGATTCACTTTCCTTGCAGCAGTGAGCAGCCGTTTATGAAATGATGCCACCGAATAACCGCGAAAGGTGATCCACTCCATCCAGAATTTATCACTGCGTTTTTGCGGCAGCTGAATGCGTTCATAATCGCTCTCACCGTATTTGCTCTTGGCCACGGCGACAGGCAGCTTCTCCCTGAGATATTGGATAAAGTTTGAATGGGAATATTTGCAATAACACGTCCCTCCCGCGATATGGGTCCAATCGACATAGGAACCATCGATACCGGCCTCGGCCTGGGCGCGCACCCGCCCCTCCATCATCCGCACATAATAAGGATTATTCGGGCAACCCCAGAATTCAAAACCGGGCCTTTTTTCTTCACCGTAAGGCGTATAGCGATAAAAAGGAAATTGGCCATCCGCCTGCACCATGATCCAGTGAGTCGGATCTTCCTCCCCCGGCGGTTTGGGACCTATGTAATCCTGGTAATCCTCCCAGGATTCGTTGTAGAACTTCTGCAAATAAATTTGCTCTTTCTGTGGCGGGTCATCTGGCGTGGAAGTAGCACCATTCAGTGAGGTTGACAGATAGCGCAAAACGATGTAACCCATATCGTGATATTTTTTATTGAAAGCTTTGGCTTCGTCCATCTTTTTATTGAACTCTTCACGACTCACCGTTTCAAAATTGGGCGCACCTGATCCAAAAGTGACCGTCATATTGTTTTTCTTAAGGAATTCGAGGTCCGGCTTTTGCCCCAGACGCCAATGGCCCCAATCCATCAACGGGCTAAATTCCGTAGCAGATTGGCCATAGGCCGATGCCGCACAAAAAAGCAAAATCATTAAGTACGAATATATATATTTCATATGTAATTTTTTTAAATTGACCTCACTTAATATTTGTTGAATAAACGTTAATCTCTTCAGGTTAAATACCCCGCCGCTCGCGGTGTAATTTGCTTTATGCGGCAGGGTCATTCATTGGGAATTACATTCCCTTCATCGATCGCAGCGTGAATGTACCATCCTTATTTGTCTGCTGATGGCAAGCCCATCTCACCGGATGCAGCACACCTTTCACCTCTAACTCAGCTTTCAGTTTCAGGCCTTTCCAGTCCGTGCCTTTTGGCACTAAAATCATAGCCTGGCGCACGCCGCTGGGTAATGGATAACCGGGGTCAAGGCAACCGCTGACGTTCACTTTACCATCGTCGCTCAACACCGTTAAGCGTAAGACACCTGGCACACCAGCGATTCCATCGTTGACTAAGCCCAGTATCAATGAGGGATATTCTTCCTTCTCAAAATACCAGATCCATGAAGGACGCACGCGATATCCGATGCGTCGGGCAATATCCTCAAAGGAATCCGGATGTTTTTCGTAAAAACTCAGGACGTTTTTTGCCGAAATGTTATGAAAGTTCCACACCGACCAGTAGTTAGCACCCGCATCAATAACATGTGCCATGATATTTTCATTTCTGGTGACACCCTCTTCAATCTGCAACTGTTCCGATGCACCAGTAGTTAAGCCCGCTTCGCTGATCGTTGCAATCCACGGCGGTCGATTACTCAGGGTCTCGATCTGCTCATTTTCGATAAAAATTGAATCTGTTCGTAGCCAGTTATGAGTGCGAATGGTTCGATCCACCAATTCGGAATTGCCTACCATACTAAAGTCGGGTTGTGTATAGGTTACCAGTGGTGTCTTAGTAAAAAATTCCAGCTGGGTTTCAAACATCTGCATAAATGTTTTTTTCGCCGTCATATTATCGGGGAAAGGATTACCCTGAAATGGCCATGTATGTCCTTCTCCCCAGAAGCCGTACATGAAGGTGTCCATATATTCCACTTGTGGATTGCCATTTAGTTCCTCTGCCAGAAATGTGACCAATTCGCGAAAAACTGCCTGGTACGCCGGATAATCATAACGCGGCATGCGAAAATCTTTCTTGTTACCCCTGTTCCATTCACCACGCAACTTCACATAGGGCACTTTATCCATCAAAAAATCAGGCATGCCCAACTCAGGACCATCAGGATTTAATACTCTGGCCTGTTTTTCTTTTGTCAGATGGGTATTCAATTTAGCTTGATTTTTACTACAGTATTCTGAATCAATTGTAATGTGGAATAATTCGTTGTTTATTGTTACTTATAGCAGTATAACTTTTATGATCGAATTATCTGTTTAAAATTCACAACAATGCCACAAACTGAGTCTTAAATTCTTCATAATTCTATGATCTGGATTACCTGGGTCCGTTGGGCAGGAATATTCAGATACAATTGGTTATTTTCAATTTTTACAGGTTGGTTGCTCACCATTTCAGTGGCTGATAATTTTCCGGAAATTTTGAGTGCAGATAAGTCAGGGGACACAATGCATTGTACATCTTTGTTCCCATTATTCCTTACCGTAAAGAATAAGTCACCAGCCTCGCCAAATCGTTCAATCCGAACTGATTCGATATTGCCTGAAGCTAAAATTACAGGCTCCCAGCCAGCTGCTGCAATCTGTTTGATGAATGGAATATATTTCTGAAAAAATGGACGTCCATTTTCTATTTTTTTCTGATCTTTCCAGTAAGGGTCGTTCGAAGCATCCACACTGAAAAACGAAGGGAAGAAGCCATAAGCCAGAAGTTTCTCAAAATAAATCTCATAACCTTTGTAAGGGGCATCGGTGAAGGCTTTGTCATTCAAACCCTCATTTAAAAGAAAAACAATGGGTTTCTGAAATGAAATAGCCCGTTTAAAGTCCAGTGCCTCAGTATTATGATCATCTGCTGAGTACCAATTCAATTCAGCTCCAAACAAATCCAGGTTAGCCGCTGCAAATGGATTCCAGCCATGGCCGTTACCCATGGCCAGTTTTCCCTGCGCATGCATTTCATCCGCAATTTTTTTCATAAATTCAAATTCTGAAGTAAAATTCCAGATTGCCGGCCTGGCAACATCTGATGAAAATGTTAGCGGGTAATCAGTAAACTTAAAATGCTCATTGCGGTAATTCAAATCATGATGCCAGTTCCATTCCATCGAATCGAAATAGATTCCATCCACATTCATTTTTATTGCAGGCCTGATTTCGTCCTGTAAAACATACTGGTACCGGTTAAACCCCGGAAGATCAGGATCGCAGTTAGTGGTTATACTTACGGCCCATCCTGAACTGAACCAGGGAGTTTCCAACCGCCTTGCCTGTAAGAGTCTGTTTTTATCTTCGGTTGCACTGTTGCTGACATATTCCCTGTGTTCCTGCAGAATCATCTTGTCAGATACGAGTGTATCATACGGTATAACCTTTGTAAGAATGGGTAATTGGATATCCCAGGGTTCGGTATACTGAAAACTCAGGACATCTGTACCCTTGTCTGAGAGGATGTTGGGCAATTCCTTTCCATCTTTTTTATCTTTGTTATTCCAGGAGGTTTCATGAAAAGCAAAACCGAAATCTTCCCATTGCGGAATGGATCGGAGTGCAGTAAATGGAAGCCATATACCTTCGTTTATAACCCTCTTTTTGAACGCCTCGGGAAATATTGAATAATACTGTTCAAGGGCTGATCTCATTCCCCATTTGCTGTCGAATGAAAAAGTACAGAGCTTAAAAAATGCCCTGTTTGGGAATTTTTCAGTAAGCGGACTGGTTGCAACATCAAATTCGGCAATTAATCCTTTATCCTTTTCTGCGCCCAGACGGTAAACCAAAGGAATTTCCAGGTCGATACCCATGCCTGTTCCTTCACTATTCACATTAACGGCACACAAGGGATAAAATGACATAGTTCCGCGGCCAACGGCATCACCATATCCGCCTTCTGATAGATTTTTCCCATTGAACGCCCCATCGGGAGGTAAAACGGTAGCAATTGATACGGTATCAAAATATACGAGACCGGGTTTCATGATATCCGATTTTTCCAACCCGTGATACCATTTCCAGTTAGTCCCACTCAAGGGGAGAATGATTCGGAGCGTTACGCAAGAACTGCCTGCAGCCAGGTATTCCAGTTCTCCGTTTATTTCAGTATAATTATCCCTGTCAATTTCGTGAATTACAACCTGGTAAAGATTGTTGCGATATCGTGTTATCCTGGCATTTGCTGTAATATTTACATCGGATATGGCAAGTTCAGTTACATGGTTCTTTGTTTTACCTGCTTCCAGATATTCAACATGAATGGATTTTGAACGCTGAGTGATGCTGATAGATTTATCCCCGGCATTTACAGTGTTACAGCATAATAATACTCCAACAATCAATATATTGATTATTAATATCTTGCGATTCACTATTTTGAATTCCATTTCCAGTCTATAGTTTTCATCTGTTATTAATTTGTTTTTTAGAGGTCAGATGGAATACGCCATGATTAATTTAATATCATTTTCGGTTGGTCTCGTCATCCTTATGACGAGATGGCTATTTCATAAGAACTAACCACGGAGGCACAGAGAATAGGGAGTTTCACGAAGATTATCCTTAAACCAACTTGGTAAACCATTCTGTGTTTCTCTATGTTCTCTTTGTCTCCGTGGTATATTGTATTTACAATCCGATTTGGGCAAATTTTGAAAGATCGGTTTGATCGAGTGGAATTGCTCCAATTTCGCTCCATCCTCCATCACTTTCTACGATTGCGAAATTCACAAATTTACTCAGTGTACCCAATCCATCTCGTTTTATCGAAAACTCAATAGCTTTTCGTCCTTCATTATTTTTCATTTCTGAGAAGCTGATCATATCCCCAAAAGTGAAAACAGCTTCCCAGTCCCAGTCGTTGCCAGGGCCGACATGAGCATAAACATCACCCCATTCTTCAGGTACGGAACCTTCGCACAGAAAATCAGCTCCTGATCCGGCAGGATACATCCAGCTTTTTAACCCGGTTTCCGGATCATTATCCGTGTCAAGGTACATATCAACAACAGTAAGAGAAAAGTCTGAAGTTCCTTCGAGATAAAAGTTCAGATACCCTGCCGATGCAAATGTTTTAACAGCCAGTAGCGTACCTCCGGTGCCTTCCACATTCTCATGGGTATATTCCACATAAGTCCAATCCGTGAAATCACCGTCAATTTTAATATTGGGTCCCAGAACAAGAACCGTATCAATAAAAGTGCTGGTAACATCCAGATTTTTGGCAATTAAAGAAACCAGGAACTGCCCTTTTTGTGTAAACACATGAAGAGGATTCTTCTGCGTGGAACCGGCAGTTTGGTCGCCAAAGTCCCATACATACTCAGTTGCGCCGGTTGAGAAATTGGTAAAATTTACCTTATACCCATCAGCGATATAGCTAAATACAGCTTTTGTACCGCTGGAAGTATCATCTTTCTTGCACGAAACAATTATAAGCATTGCCAAAGCAATGCCCAATAAAAACCATTTATTTTTTTTCATGTTGTTGTGTATTTTTATGATTAGTTATTTAGTTGATAAAACTTGAAGTTTAAGTTACTTCGCAGTAATTTTCACCTGGTGCATTAAGCTATTCATTCCGCTAACCTCATCCCAGGTGTTCGTATTGGCCAACCTGACCTTGTATTCCATCCTGTTTTTTAAGTTTTCCGAGCGGTCAGTAATGGAGATATACAGATCATACTCACCCTGAGGAATTCCAGTCAATTTTACACTGTTACTGATCGTGAATAAACCATTGGGTTTGCACTTTCGTAAATCAACCGGTAGTTCAATCGGATAGATATTACCCGACGTTTTGTTCTTAAATACCAGGCTGGTAATTTTATAGTTATAAAGTGGAGCATAACCTCTGTTCGTGAGGATAATTTCCACCTTATAATCCTGATCTGCAACCACTTGTTTTGGAAATTTGGCGCTCACCAGGACCAGTCGGTAACCCAGGTTCCGCTGGAATTCACCAAAGCATCCGGATTTTCTCCAGGCATCAAGCACCGGCTGGTACCAATCGAGATTCAGATAAGTCCACTTTAGCAACTTCATTTCGGTTTGCGCTGTTGAGCATCCCGGGAAAGTTCCTTCGGGTGGACAGGTTTCGCCGCCGGTTGGCACATACAACGCTTCTTTGCTAATGTATTCCTTATCAGCCTGAATGTTCGTATAGGTGCCGTAATCAGTCCCCCCTGCCAGAAAGCAATCATTATGATGACCAACTCTTGCCCGCTTATCATCGGTATATGCTATTCCGGATTCAATTGGCAGCGTGGTACTAAAAATCTGTTGTTTTGCACCGGGTGTCCTTACCTGAACCATTATTTCGGCGGGTAAAACGCTCAGCAATTTATACAGTATTTTCTGCTCATTTTCAGCAGTCGCCAGCCCGTTACTGGAGCTATGCCATTCGCCCCATGCGCCGATAAATCCCGCCTGAACAAATGCAATAACATCTTTATTTGCTTCAAAAACAGGTTGAAGCTGATCAAGATGTTGTTCGATTATTGATAAAGTTGCATCGGTTCCACTCATATCATCGGTATAGCCAAACCGCAACACACATTTGAGGCCGGCATTACGTATGTATTGCATGTCCGTTTGAATCAACTGAAGTTCTGTTCCACTGATAGGTTGATCTTTAAAATTTTCCAGGTAATAGAACCTCTGGATCAGCGATACATTATCAGCCCTCAGCGCATTGAGCCATACCGGGTTCAGATTGTCCCCTTCCGAATGAACATCTGCCAAATGCATAAAACCACGCTCCGGATTCGGGAAAATATCCATTGATTGCTCATATTGAATGGTATTAAGATTCTTATCGTCATCTTCGCCTTTGGGCTTTTTGCACCCGGCAACCAAAGATAATGCAACACACATCAGCAACAGGGCAGGCAGATATTTCATCAGTTTTAGGTTATTAGTCATTGTGCGTGATTCTGATTCTCCTTAGGTAAAATCTGTATTATGATTGAACTTATGTCAAATTATCTTTACAATCGATCCGGGACTTCTGAGTTCGTTTATCTTTTTGGAGAAGGAAGCAGGAAGAAAACGTCCATTCGTTGTCATCCTGCTTCCTCCTGGCAATTAATTATACCCTGGATTCTGAATGAATAGTCCCTTCCCCTCACTAACTCTGTCTATTGAGAAAGGAAATAATACTTTATTGTCATCTGCATAAGGTGACTGTGTAAGTTCTATGCACCGTGACACGAATTTTCCATGCCTGATAAGATCGGCACGGTATTGGCCGTTCTCGCACCAGTATTCATGGCTTCTTTCGGTAAGGATCATATCGTTAAAAGCTGATAATGAGCTGTAATCCGCTAAATTTATATCCTCCAGGCCTGCTCTCCTGCGAATGACATTTACGAGTTCAATTGCTTCTTCGTTTGGAGCGGACATGTTAGCTATTGCTTCAGCCTTCGATAGTAGAACATCAGGATACCTGTATTGAATAATGTCAACTGTTGACAATTCTACAGTCCTGGCATCATCCGGATTAATTTTCAAAGGGATCGGGCCAAGATCCATATTATCTCCCGGATTGCTCCTGTTGTAAACATTACCATCAGTTCCTGTATATTCGGTTATCAACATGGTTTTCCTTATATCAGCTTCTTCAAATGAGTCATAGAAAAACCAGGTACTCTGAACTGTTGCCCAGCCACCCAAAGGAGGATAGTTTGAAGGCAGCACCATCATTTGCCATTGATTTTCGCTTGTACCGTCGTAATCACAAGGAACAGCCCAAATAACTTCTTTGCTGTTTCTTGCTCCGTTAAGCTCCCACATTCCAACATAATCGTCTTGAATTTCGTAGAAATTCATTTGAATGATTTCATCACAAAGAGCCTTGACCTTATCCCATTGTTTCTCATGCAACATCAGCCGGATATTGATCATTTTTGCAAGCCCTTTACTAAACCTGCCATATTCTGTTGCATCCGGAAGAGGTAAGTCACTTGCCGCAGCGATAAGATCGTCTTCAATAAATTTGACCATTTCCTCATTTGACAGCCTTGCAAGAGGTTTCTCTTCCATGGGATTCTTCAGCACCTCAAGTGGTGCAATAACAAGAGGTCCATACATGTCAAATAAATCATAAGCCAGAAGTCCTCTTGCACAACGAACCTCAGCAATTGCCTTTTTCTTTATTTCGTCACTTACTGATGACTCGTTAATCAGATCAATGGTGAGCGTCATACGACTGATCTTATTATAGAACCAGTCGTAGAAAAAGACAGCCAACTCATCTGTAGGATGAAGATTAAGCAAATGTCCATACTGCTGTATATCGTATTTTCCCGAAAGGATTTCAGTGGTAGCATCTAAACAAAACATAATTCCTCTTTCAGAAGTCGAGTTGATACCATCCCACCATGATCCCCGGAGCGGGTAATAGCAGGCATCTACCATGGCTTGCACATCAGCTTCAGATTGCGGGAATATACTGGGATTGATCTCTGAATAGTCAACAGGTACCAGATCCTTAGTACAACCTACTATAAGCAGGGCTGTTGCTAAACACATAAATATTTTTTTCATTTTCATGACTTTTCTTTTTATCAGGTTAAATTAGAATGTAATGTTTAATCCCATCGTAAATGTTCTCACATTGGGATAAGCCGCCGTATAAGAATCAGTTTCGGGGTCAACTCCTGTATACGGAGAAATCAGAAAAAGATTCTGTGCATCGACATGAATGAGGGCTTCCTTAAATACTCCTCCAATCCATCTTTTGGGCAGATTATATCCCAGAGAAACATTTTGCAATCTGATAAACCAGGCTTTCTGCAGGAAGAAATCACCACTACCATATGGCGACCAGCCATAGTATGAACTGGGATGAGTGGTTGAAGGCTTTTCGGGCGTCCATCGGTCTTTTACTGTTCTGAGTCCGTTATAGCCATAGGTATAAATGCCCTCAGCACTAACACCATAAGCTGTGTAATTAGGATCAGCAAGTTTGCGGCCAAACATTCCGTTGAAATCGAGATTCAGGTTAAAGTTCTTATAGGTGAGTATATTGGTAAAACCGGCAATTAAGCTGGGATCAGATGTTCCAATCAATCTGGTATCAGCATCATCAATCATTCCATCAGCTTTTCCCAACCTTAAAAAACGTCCGTTATCATCAACCACCGGGTTTCCATCCTCATCGCGTTGATATCCGTCTATATCTGCAATCTTAATGGCGCCTGGTTGTAGTTCTGGTTGGGCAGGAACAACGTCTCCTGTTTGCATAATGCCATCGGACACCCTGGAGTATATAGCCCGGACGGGGTCGCCTTCGTTTTCATAAACAGCAGGTTTCCAGTCATCGGCCCTTTTCCGCCATTTATCATTAAATCTGGAGAATGAAAACATTGTTTTCCATTGAAAATCTTCCTTTAGTATGTTTTGTGTAATAATTGTAAGCTCAAAACCCTGGCTCTGCGTTTCGCCAATATTTGCCATGACTTCATTAACTTCGTTGTAGGAGTTGAGTGGTTTCATGGCTAACAGATCCGATATTACCCTGTGGTAAAGTTCCAATGAACCACTAACCCGGTCGTTAAGAATACTGTAGTCAATGCCCAGATTGGCTTCGGTAGTTGTTTCCCATTTGAGGTCAGGGTTTTCCAACCGCGACAAAGAAACTCCGATATTTTTCACATCGTCGCCCGTAAGATACGCAATATAAGCATAATAGGCAGCAAAAGCATTGCTTCCAATTGATGCATTACCTGTCTGACCATAACTCAATCTGACTTTTAATTGCGACACCGTACTCTTCATGTTCGCAAAAAACGATTCCTGGGCAACATTCCATCCGAGTGCAATTGACGGGAAAGTTCCCCATTTATTATTCCTTGCAAAAACGCTGGCGCCATCGGTACGAATAGTAATTGTGGCAAGGTATCTGTCATTATAGATGTAGTTCAATCGCCCGAAATAGGAAGCAATCATATTTTCCTGGCCCGAAGAGCTGACACTTTTAATGCCGTCTCCTGAGCTGAGGTTATTCCATAGAAAAGCATCAGAGATAAAACCAGTGTTACCACTGCTGCTGGAACCATCAATAAATTTTTCCTCCGAAACCCCGCCTAATACATTGAAGCTGTGTCCTCTTCCAAATTTCTTTGAATAATTTACTGTTCCTTCGATCAAATAATGATTTTTATCAATTTCCGAAATGCTGGCTTTCCCTTTCGGTATTTCTCCATACAATGTAGTTCTGGGCAGATAGGTCCATCTGTTAGTGAGCCCCCTATCCATTCCGGCTTTAAGTTTTATCACCAGGTCCTTAACAGGAATGATATCCAGGAAGGAATTCACCATTGTTCTTTCAATCCTTCCATTATCAGTAATCGTTAGCAAAGAATATGGATTTGGCTGAGTGGCTAGTTGTGGATTTAAAGGGTAGTTTCCGTCTTCATCAATTGCAGTGATATGAGGCCCCTGCTGAATAGAAGCCCTGATGACTCCGGATTTTTCCCACTGATCCTCACCCAGGGAGCTATTGGTATTGTTTATGCGGCTGAATGAAAAATTAAATCCAAGTTTTATATACTTATTTATTTCCTGGTCAACATTTCCCCTTATCGTATATCTTTCAAATCCCGAATTTTTAATTACGCCTTTGTGATCAT
>Ga0315290_10001998_pt1 | contig 14206 bp, 15 predicted proteins | sample YL17G12_0_MG_FD_203627 | JGI IMG/M metagenome (GOLD analysis project Ga0315290, IMG submission 203627) | Sediment microbial communities from Yellowstone Lake, YNP, Wyoming, USA - YL17G12_0 | ecosystem: Environmental > Aquatic > Freshwater > Lake > Sediment | place: USA: Wyoming | collected... | reverse complement strand
ATATAAATAAGTATACACTTATAAATGCAGGCCGATTTGAAGAACAAACCGGCCTGCATCGTCGTTAATAACTACAGATTGTCATACTGCAATCCTGGCAATCAGGACATTTTTTAGATGCCGAGAATCTGTTTCTTCTTGGCCTGGAACTCTTCTTCAGTGATCAGGCCCTGGTCTTTCATGGAGGAAAGTTTTTGGATCTGGATCAACTGGTCGTCCAGTTGCGAGCCTGCTGCCGGGGGCGGGGCTTCATAAACCACCTGCTGCGGCTGGTTGGCAGCATCCTGCGCTGCATACTTCTGGTCCTGGTGGTGACGAACTGCGCCTGCCGTTCCAGCCACTACTGCAGTTCCAACTGCCACGCGGGCTACCGATCTTCCTACTGCTCTTCTTCGCATCATAAGAACCTCCTGTATTTATGGCCGGACTCTCTTTCAGGAGAAAGGGAATACCGGAAAGTTTGATGGATTTGAACTATGCTTTTTCTAAATCTTCCAGCGCTTCGAGTACCAATTCATGTGGGATGCGGGCAAACATCAGTTGTTCACCCTTGGCTTCCATAATAGCTTCTTTGAAATTGATCGCCCACAGGTTCTCGAACAGCATCAACGCTGCGGTGGAGTTGTTCTCAAGCTCTGCGGCAATCATTTCGATGTCATCCTTCTTGATCATCCCATGAGTACCTTTGACCTTGGTCGGGTCAAAAATGGCAATGAATTCGGGATCGGGCTCCTGGATTTCCTTCACCGTCATTTTGCCTTCCTTGTCTTTGCTGATGATCACCAGGTCGATGACGCGCACGATCTTCTTCTTCATCAGGTCGTTCAGGGCTTTAAGGCCATCGCCTTTGAACTTGTTGCCCTTGAATTTCAGGGCAATGAAATCAATGGGTCCGTATGTCATATTATTCTCCTTTTTTTAGGGTTTCTTTATTATATATCAATATCCAATTCCATAGTCTCACCTGTTTGGGGTGATTACTGGGGCATTATCCCCGAACTGACTATTCGCCATCTACAATTACATGGTAACAAAATACATTACCTAAAAATACATCCCAAAGGTGTAATTAAGGTGTAGAAATATCGGGTATTGGAGAAAGAGAAGAGGCTGACACTTTCTCATAAATGCGCCACTTTCCGTCTATCGTATCTGTGAAATTCATTAACTTGAGAGTTATAATCTCTTTAACCATATGGATTGAAAGGAGTAAAACATGAGCGACAAACTGGTAAAAGAGATCGTGATGAAGCTGAGGGATATCGATCAGCTCTATCTTGCCCCCGGCATGGATCCATTTTCCGATCTCGAGGTGGAAATGTTCGGAGAATCCGCCTTTCAGAGGATCCTCAAGCAGCTTGAACCGGGTTTCTGGAAAAAATCAGGCACGCTAAGGCTGGTGCTCCTGCTTCCCAAGGAGAAGATTAAGCCGGGCCTGGATAAAAAAGTAATGAGCGCCATCGACAACTTCGTCGAAATCCGCACAAAGGATAATGAACTGGCGGCACGCAACGAACGCTGGAATGGCGCACGCAGGCTGGTCGTCGCCGTCCTCGTTTCACTGGGAATAATAGCCGTCAGCGCCCTGTTGTTCAACACAGTGCTCGCCAAAATTCCGCGTGATGTCGCCTCCCTGTTATACGGATTTATCGCCCTGGTGCTGTGGGTGCTGGTCTGGAATCCGATCGACATTCTCGCCTTCGAATGGGTCCCATTTTCGAGGGCGAATCAAGTCCTGGCCTACATCGCGAAGGCGGAGATCGTCATCAAACCCTGGGATTAGCCTTACAGCCTACCAGGTGCCAGCAGCCTGTCTTCAACTAAAATAAAAATCGTCCTGAAACGTGTGTTTCAGGACGATTTTGTTCACAAGACGAAACAATTTTGGATTAAGGAGCAGTCGCAGGGTAACCTGGGACCTCTTTGCGCTTGTAGGCATTGGCACTGTAAGAGGCGATATCCGCCGCTAGAGCCAGCCCGACCCACACCCAGTCGAAACCGACCAGGCCGTTCGTGCCGCAAACAAAGATGATCATCAGCGTCGTCCAGGGCAGGAAGATAATACCCAGCAATGGAATAATATAAGTATCGAAAGCCTGGTTCATCAAGAACTGTCCCTGCCGGGTGAGCCATACAACAAGAATTGCAAAACGTGGACCGAGGAACATCAGGATCATAAAGAAACAACACATATTATCACTCTCCTCATTTCAATTTTGGGTTTTGTAGATGCCATCTTACCATTGGGCGAACATCTACGACGATAATTCATTATATAACAAATCCCTGGATTGCAATTGTTGGTTCTAGGACATACATTCCCGGGATTCGAGCATGTCATTCTGCCAGCCCTGCAGCCATTGTCCGTCAACCCGATACCGATAAGCTCTCGCCAGTTGGAGGAACGAAGGTGTTCTGAACGATCTCCATATTGACGCCTTTCAGGAAGTTCATCGCGTTCTCATCCACCCGGTAAGCGACATTGTAAACCAGGCGGATGATGCCGGCATTGATCAAGGCTTTGGTGCAGTTGATGCAGGGCAGATGGGTCACATAACACGTCGCGCCGCGGGTGGAGACGCCGTGCAGCGCCGCCTGGATGATGGCATTGGTCTCCGCATGGATGGTGCGCACGCAGTGTCCGTCCACCATCAGGTGTCCCGCTTCATCACAATGTTCCAGCCCGGCGGGAGAACCATTGAAGCCGGTGGTCAGGATGCGCTTGTCCAGCACCAGCACACACCCGACAAAAGCCCGGTCGCAGGTGCTGCGCTCCGAGACGGCATAGGCAATCTTCATGAAGTACGAATCCCAATCTGGACGCATGGTGATTCCTCCGTGGATAGTTTGGTGGGCGATGACAGGGATTATACAACAGGGATAACTTCAATTAAATAAATTTAAGAGTAGGTCACGTTAGAAACGTGACCTACGGCCTCGACCGGCATTATTAATAAGACGAATTCGAGTGCGAGATCTCGATGCCATCCACCTGGACAAAGCGCGGCACGATGACTGCCGTCGGGTTGCGGGCGGCATAGCTCGAGGATGTATTGTTCGCCACCTGCGACTTCGACATCCAGGCAACCTTATCCCCGAACAGATCGAGCAGGCTCTGGGTGATACGCACATTGTACGGAACCGCCACCGAACCGTCCTTGCGCAGCAGCAGCGCACCAAAGCGCGAACTGGCGGTGATGACTCCCTTGGACGGGTTGACGATGTTCATATAATGAAGGAAGGGGATATAGAGAACATCCCTCTCGCGAGGTTGTTTAACCAGCTCTTCAAGAGATTTGACTGCCTTGTCTCCTCCACCCAATACCAGGCTCTTGTGGGTCACACTATGGCCGGTGGGCTTTGCGCCGAACTCATCCGCGTCATCCTGGAACCAGGTAAAGGATTTAAAGACGCCTTTTTCGAAAATCGGGAAAGGCTTGCGGACGATGCCGGTCAGATCCCGCTTGAAGGGATACGTCTCGATGCGCGTCGGGTCGTCGATCAGAGTGAACTTGTCCGAGAAGACCTTCTTTCCGACCTGGTTTTCGCTCACAAAGGAAAATCCGCGTTTCATCGAACCGCCGCTGAAACCGATCCAGTTCATGATGTTGAGCAGGTCGCCGGTGGCGGCGGAACCGAAGACGATATCATAGCTCCCGATGAGAAGCTGCAGGGCTTCATCCTTCTGATAGCGATCCAGCAGAAAGGCGAACTCTCGCCGCAACGCGGATGCGTCCAACTCATTCTTTTTTTGCCCAGACTGCTCGGCGATGACTTCCCACTTCAGTTTGATGTGCGACAGGACAGCAGTCACCTGCGCATCGGAGGTGCGGAAATACTGGGTGTGCTCCGAACGGGTATTGATCTGGGCGATGGTATTCGAGCCGTTTGAGAAAATACCTGAGAGCTTGATGTCTTCCGTCTCGAGCCCTTTGGATGCTTCATTAAAATAAGCCAGCCGCTCTTCGTTGCTGATCCCCGCCAGCGTCGGGTCGAATCCGCTATCATCGGCAAAAGATTCAGCGAGGGTGGGCACGGTCGGGTCGTAGTTCAGCGGCTGGGCATGGTGAACCATCTCGGCGGCGATGTCCACACTGCGTTTCATTTCATCCAGCTTGGAAAGGTCGGTGATCAACTCGTAGTCGGCACGCTTGCGTCCTTCATAAGCGGTGATGTTGATGCGGATGAGATGCTCGTTGGTATTCAGCGAAATCGCCGAGTTGGCGAAACGCATCAGGTAGCTGTCCTCTTCATGGTAGAAGATGGTAACGTCATAACCCTTGCCGAGGGCGTACGTGCGCAGGTCCGTCAGGGTTTGCAGAATTTTTTCCTTCATGGCTATTCTCCTATCCGGACGTTGTCGAAGCGGCAGACCGGGACGCCGTGCCCCAGTTGCATGACCTGGTTCGGTTGGCCCTTACCGCAGTTGTCCACATACTGTACCTTCCAGGTGGACTTATCCCCCACAGCCGAGAGCGAGTTGTAGAACTTCAAGGTCTCACCTTTATAGGTTGAATTTTTAACCACGCGGGTGACCTCGCCGTTTTCCACCATCCAACCGATCTCGGTGGCAAAGTGGAACTGCTCGCGGTTCGAGCCGATCGACCAGCTGCGGTCGCCATCCAGGATGATGCCCCTCTCGGTTTTGCTGACGATATCGTCCAATGTGCCGTCGCTGCCGGGATCGATGTTGATGTTGGTCATGCGTTCGATGGGCACGCGGTAGAAGGAGGTCGCCCGATTTGCGCCGCTGCTGCCATGGAAGATCGGCTTGCGGGCGCGGGCGTTGGCCTCCTCCACCATCTGGCGACCAGTGATCGCGCCGACCAGGATGCCCTTGTCGATCAACAGGTTGTCCCGCGCCGGGACGCCGTCATCGTCGTAGCCGAAGCTGCCCGGGGAGTTAACCAGCGTGGCGTCGGCGCGGGCGGTCAGCTTGGGAGAACCGTAGCGCAGCGAGCCAAAGTCGTTCAGTGTGACGAACGAGCCACCCGCGTAAGCCAGTTCGTAGCCCAGGATGCGGTCCAGCTCAAGGGCGTGGCCGATGGTCTCGTGAGTCTGCAGGTACATGATGCCGGGCAGCAGGATCACCGAGCGATCCTCTTTGGGACATTCTTTGGCAGCCAGTACTTCATTTAATTCCCAGACGATGCGCGAAGCGTTCTCGATGAACAGCTCTCGGTCGATGCTCTCCCACCCGCGGCTGTCGCCCACCTGTCCGGGGCGGTACTTGCGCTCGAAGGAGACGCCTTGCGCATCCACGCCAGTCACCTGCAGGGTGGGGAAGACCTCCGTGATGGTCTTCTCGATCTCGCTGCCTTCGGAATCAACGAAGACGATCTGCTTGCGGACGAACATCATCTCGCTGGCGCGCTGGAAGACTCCCGGCTGGTCCAGTTTTTCGTCCATCTCTTTAAGGAAGGCAACCTTATCTGCCAGCGGCACCTCGAATGGGTTCACGCGGCACGGGCTTTCGAAGGAAGCCTGGATGGCGTCCTTCTCCGCCAGACGCACCGGGAAGGTGACCCGCTCGGCGGCGACGCGGCCATTGTCCAGCGCCTTGTCGAACAGGGCTGGCACATCGCTCAGGTCGGACGAGGCGGAAAAACCCCAGGCGCCCTTGTAGAGCACGCGCACGCCCAGGCCGCTTTCACGGGCGGAGGTGGTGCTCTTGAGATTACCGTTCCACATCATCAGGTAGTTGGCTTCTTCGACGGGATACCAGCGGGCATCCACATAGGTGGCGCCTGCCGCCTTGACGCGTTCAATTTGCTTTTTGAGTTCCTTTAGCATTCGGGGCTCTCCTTCGCCAATCGTCAACACGGATAAAATTCCTGTGCATTGATTCTACACGACATTCGGGAAGGCGGAAGGGCTTCGCTGGAGAAAGGCTCACATGCATCTCCCTATAACACGTGCTAAAATGAAATCGGAGGGAAGAATGGTTAAAACCCCTTTGCGATTCATTGTGGGAATGATACTCTGTCTTCTGGCTGCTACAATAAGCGCCTGCGCACCTCCCGGACCCAGACCAGAGACTCCAGCACTAATAGTCACCAAAATCCCAGCGGATTACACCCGCCCCATCCCGACATCGTCCATTCCTGACTTGATCCCAAACCTGAGTTGTAAACAGGTCAGCGACTGCGCCTTCGCCTACCGTACCGACCGCTGCTGTCCCTGCGGCGAAATCTACAACCTCGAACAGGTGGAGGATACCCGCATCCTGCGCTATGTCGATGAACCGGAAGGTCATCGCTATCGGAAATGGCGCACGCCCCGGCTCCCCTGTCCCGGCGTGATGTGCGCACCCTGCTTCGCTCCTCCATTTGGGCTGGTCTGCGACGCCGGCACGTGTCGTGGCGCACAGACCTGGCAGGAAATCCTGTCCGCCTGCGACCCGGACATAGAAAAAGGCAAATGGTGCCGGATCACAGCCGCCGATACCGCCTTTCAGGCCGGCGAAAATGACCAGGCAGTCGCGATCTGTGCTGACGTGCAGGGTGCCTCTACTTATGGCACCCCAGATTCAGAAGAGTGTCTCCTGAATCTGGCATGCACGCTCAAGGAGAAAGACCCGCTGGCGTCCGCAGCGTTTTGCCGCGAACATATGCACGAACAACTCAGCACTTGCCTGAATGAAGCCGGTGAGGCGCTCAGCCACAGCGATGTGGAGGAGGGGCTGGCGCTGTGTAGCGAGATCGTTATTAAAAACACCAATGATCGCAATCAGCAGGATGCTTGCTTCCACAACATCGCGATGTTAGTCGCACCAAAAGATCTTGAATACGCCAAGAGCATTTGTGAAATGATATCGGAACGTGTTGAGGAATGCAAGGAAACAGCCGTGAGGCAGCCGTAGGACATTGTAAAAATTCAGTTCCAGCCCGGTTCCTGCCGCTGGGAGGTGTAGAGGTAATCCGTGGGGTTGGTCTTTGCCGCGGAGTGGGTCTCGCCATAGGGAGTATAGCGCGTCTACGCGATCACGGCACCCGAGGCGTCCGTCGCCACGCCGGTCGAACCCAGGTGGCAGGCAAGCAGTGACCTGGCCAATGGTCAACAATGACCTTCGACCTATCGAGGTGAAAGGGTTAGCTGCGGTGCTGTGTCCCTGGTCGAAGAATCAGGCCAAAATATTACTCCATACCTGAACTTGTCTAGAGGCTTTAGTACCCCTTGCAGACCCTTATATTATGATATATACTATTAATATATATCGAGAGGATGCCATGGAAACTGCGAAACTATTTCAAAACGGTAAAAGCCAAGCGGTACGCTTGCCAAAAGAATTCCGCTTCAAGGGTGATCGCGTTTATCTGAAACGCATGGGCAATGCGGTTATCCTTCTGCCCTATGGCGCGCCGTGGCAATCATTAGTGGATAGCTTACCCCTCTTCTCCAATGATTTCATGCAAGAGCGGACTCAACCTCCCGCCTTGGAACGGGAGCCCATTTTCTCATGAAATACTTGCTGGATACCAACATCTGCATTGCGCTCATTCGTCAAAAGCCCGTCGCATTGCTCCAGCAACTGACCTCTCATGAACCCGGCGAGGTGGGCATTTCAGCCATCACTCTGGCTGAACTTGTCCACGGCGCGGAAAAAAGCGCGCAGTCAGAGCACAATATGTCAGCTTTACAACAATTCCTGCTGCCACTTGAACTTGCCGATTTCGACCAACAGGCCGCGCTCGCTTATGGAAAAATCAGGGTGAAATTGGAGCATGACGGGCAACTCATCGGTTCAATGGACATGCTCATTGCAGCGCATGCGATTGGTCTTGGTGCCATTCTGGTCACAAATAATGTGCGGGAGTTTCAGCGCATAGACGGCCTGGCTTTAGAAGATTGGATAACTGAAGCCAGTTAGCCGAAAAACAACGGCCGCCCAATATTTTGTTGAAAACAACCAAATTATCTATCGTCATCATCCGATGCCGATTATTTACATATCGGAGGGTAGTTGGCTTCTTCGACGGGATACCAGCGGGCATCCACATAGGTGACGCCTACCGCCTTGACGCGCTCAATCTGTTGCTTGATATCTTTATTCATTCGGGATTCTCATTCTCAATCGGTCATTACAGATAAATTTTTGTATACTGATTCTCCCCGATATTCAGGAACGTGGCATTGTTGCATAACCGGGAGGAAACAAGAACTGTGCAATTTTGCAACTGTACTGCAAATTTGCACAAGGAGAAATTTATGAACAAGGTCAATATACGACCAGGAATTTATCTGAATACTTTTAAGGATCTTCTTTATTGAAGAGCAATCCCCATGCGTTGCATGTCGTTGATCAATTGCTCCGGCTGCACCAGTTCACCCTGCGTGAACAGCCCCGGCTTGCGGATGGAACCATCCAGCCACTGCAGGATAGTCGCCACGACCGGGATAGCCGTGAACACGTAACCGTCCGCGTGCGAAAGCAGCATCTCAAATGTCGTGCGCTGCCCGTCCTTTTCCCCATCGGCTTCGAGTTTCAATCGTGTACCATAAGGCGGCTTCGAGAACTTCTGCAGGCTCCATACCATCAATCGTCCCATCAGCTTACTGGCACCTGGCATGATTTTTAATCCAACCATCATCAGCGGCATGACGACCCAATCCGTGACGGGGTTGAAGCCGCCCACAAAGAAACCCGTCTCGCGCAGCGCCGGGATTAACTGCGGCAGGGCGCGCATTTCCTCCAGCATCATCGGCATACAGGTTTGGGTGCCGAACGGCTCCCCAAAATCCATGCGGACATAATCCATCACGATGTCCATCCGTCCGCGTTTCCACACACCGTCCTTGAAAAACAGCGTGTTGAAATCGGAAAACTCGCCGACCATCTCGGCGATCGTCGCAGGGGAAAAAGACAGCGCATTCCAGTCGACCTTGATCACGCTGCCCACATTGGCTTTGAACAGCCGGTCGAACTTTGAGGCAGCATATCGCACCAGCGCTGCCGGTAGTCCAGGATGGAATCCCGCGTCGGTGATGAACGTGCGCCCGACTCGTGTAATATCATCTTGCAGGTTTTGGAGGGCTTTCACCTTTGCGGTGGAAAACTGCACATCGAGGTAATCTGCACCCGCCGCGAGGCAGGCGCGCGCCGTGGCCTCTGCATATTGTGAGGTACTGGAGGCCGCTACCAGCAATTGAACCCCCTTGAGCGCCTCGCCCATTGCTGGCGCGTCCCCCGCATCCAGGCCGCGGCCGGTCACCCGCCCCGGAAACTGTGCGTTCAGCTCTAGCGCCAGCGCCTCAGCCTTGGCTGCATCCCGCCCGGCGATGACAAGATTTGCATCGCATTCAGGTAGAAGATACTCCGCAATTAACCGGCCGGTATTACCATACCCACCCAGGATAAGAATATTGGTTGTCATGAATTTAGTGTAGCATAATTTAATGATGACCAAGCAGCCATTAAAAAACACCCCGGCTTTGGCCGGGGGTGAGCCATCCGAATGGCCCTACCGCCAGGCCGGCAGAAAATCCTGTGCCGGGTTGCGGGTAAAGTTGTAATTATTCTGCCCGTTGGAACCCATGATATAGACCTCATCGTTCCCATTGCGGTCGGTGGTATAGGCGCTCCAATTACTATCGGGAGAGAAGAATGGGTAGCTGTCGTTGGCCGGATTGTTGGTCAGGTTGACCGGGCTGCTCCCGTCACCTGCCATGGTGTACACATCGTTGTTACCGGAACGATTCGAGGTGAATGCGATCAGGTTATTGCCGGAAATAACCGGCGCGAAATCGCTGGACGGATTGTTGGTCACATTGACGATATTATTCCCGTCCGGGGTCATGATGTAGATATCGTTGTTGCCGGTACGGTTCGAGACGAAAGTGATCATGGCTTTTTGGTCGAGCCAGGAGCCGAGAATGCCCCAGAACGGCATGGTATCGCTGGCCGGATTGTTGGTCAGGTTCTTAGCCTGGCTGCCGTCCGAGGAGGCCATGCTATAGATCTCATCGTTGCCATCGCGGTTGCTGGAAAAGACGATCCACTGGCCGTCGCTGGACCAGGCAGGGCGCTGATCTGAGGCGGGGTTGTTGGTGAGGTTGACCAGGTTGCTGCCGTTGCTGTCCATCACGAAGATCTCATTGTTACCGGTGCGATTGGAGGCGAAGGCAATTTTCCTGCCGTCCGGTGACCAGACCGCGCCTATATCGGTACCGGAACTAAAAGTGATGCGCGTCAGGGTCTGCCCCTGCGAACCGGTCGCTTTATAAATTTGCGGGTTGCCGCCGTCGCGGTTGGACGAGAATAGCAACTCACCCACAAAGGGTGGAGGCGGGAGGATGGTGGACGTGATGGTAGGCGTTGGGCTGGGGAACGCGATGGGTGTAGCTGTCGGGCGCGAAGCAGCGGCGGTCGCGGTCAGTGAGGGGTTTTGGGGATCACACGGGTTCAGATCCAGGCCGTCAATGATCCCGTCCTTGTCCGAGTCAAAATTCAACGGGCTGGCGCAGGTACCGTATTCCACGCCGTCCTTCAAAAGATCGTTGTCCGTGTCCGGGTTGTTGGGATCGGTGCCGACCGATAATTCCATTGAATTGGATAAGCCGTCATTGTCGCTGTCCATCGCGCCATACATGACCGTTTGCGTCTGGCCGATATACAGCGTGGCCGCCTGGGAGGTCTGGGTGGCAGCGACTTCCGCCGGGCTCGGCGCCGTCAGTAGGCCGATCCCAATCACAAGAATTACGAGAAGCACGACGATGACCGCCACTGCCACCCAGCGCGGGAAGAGCGGACCCCCTGTCACCTGGGTTGCGATGGTCTGGGCTTTTTTATCAGCCGACTGGACCTCGACCGTCATCGGGTAAATGTGCGATGTGCCGAACAGCGGCCGGCTGCGCAGCCGCATGTGGAACTCCAGCTCACCCTTTTGCGCCGGCGGAACGCGCAGCAAGGCTTGTTCCACCCGGCGGAAGCGGCGTTTGGCAGGAGCCGCCGATTTTGTTTTGCCCGATGCAGCGGGTGCCGGTTCGAGCGCCTCGGCTCCCAGGGCATTGTCCGGGCTGAGCCATACAATAGTAAAGGTTTGCGGCGTGTTGCCGTTGTTCGCCACGATCATGTGCACCGTGTCGCTGGTCGAGAAGCGCGTGGACGATAAATGCGCGGAGAATTCGCTGAACGCGGCGATGTACAGGGTGCATTCCATCTTCGTCACTTCTTCGGGGACGAGCTTGCTGGATACCTTGATCTCGAAGACGTGACGACCGGCGTGGCTTTCCGCTAAATAAGGAGGCTGCACGCGGAGGATCACCTCGCGGGACACGCCCGGTTCTGCGCTGAAAGGCGCAAGAGCAGTCAACCACCCAGCTGGCAGGCCATCCACATTAACGGTGAGCTGGTCTGCTTCCGCGCCGGTATTGAGCAGCACCACGGGGATTTCCACCTTGTTGCCCGGTGCGACGTGGAACTGGTTCGCGCCCATCATCAGCGAAATGCGTCCCTCCACAGTATTTGCCGACACGGTCAGGGTGACCAGGGCTTCCGTGGATTGGATCGGGCTTGCCTGATTCTTAGCCTGCACACGAAACTGGACAGGCCCTGCCTTGGCCAGTGGGTAGGGAGGAATCTGCACCGTGAATGAAGTGCTCCGTCGTTCACGACCGGCCAGCAGGATCACCTGGCTGCGAATCGGCGCCCAGTTAATCGGAAGCCCATCCAGTGTGATCTCGAAGTTCGCCGTGGCATCCGCCTGGTTGTGGACGACGAAGGGAATGTCCACGATGGAACCCGGTGCGGAGGTATATTCTTTGGATTCAAGCAGGATGGACACTTCGCCGACCTCGATGGCATCGCTCACCAGCACGAAGACATCCATTTCTTTGATGACCGATGGGTCACTCTGCCGGGAGACCTTGACCCGCACCAGGTATTCGCCAGCCACGCTGGCCGTGGAAGGAGGCGGGGAAATCTTTAGGAACAGTCGCTTACTTTCCCCTTTGGCCAGGGTTAATTCAGTCGGAACGGAAAAAACCGCCCAACCTGCCGGAACACCGGTGACTGAGAGCTCAAAGGTGTCCGCCGCAGAGCCGGGGTTGACCACCACGATGGGAATTTCCACCCTGCTGGCTTCGACCACCGCATACCGCGATGTCTCAAGATAGACACCGATGGGAACCTGGTTTGACTTGTTTTCCATCGCCCAAATTACCTTTCTGGAGGACCGTTCCTGGTTCGCCCCACTGTGCGGACAAAGCGTCCTTAAATATTATACACGAAACATTTTTTCTAAAAAGAGCAAAAAAACTGGCGCGCAGTGTAATTCACCGCGCACCAGCCGTTAGATTTGGATCATTGGAATTTATCTCATGCGGAAGGCTTGCACGATCGCGGCAAGTCCTCCCACCAGAGCCAAAGCACCTACCACCATTGGCAGTGCCGTCGTGCTGATCAGAGGTGCGCTGAGCAGCGCCAGGCCGATCAGGATTCCCAGCACGCCCATGATGCCCGCGCTCCAGCCGCCGCCCCGGAAAACCGCAATCAGGCTGACGATGCCAAAGACCAGCGCGGTGATGCCGAGGATAATGATCAGCGTGGCGGGAATCAACACCGTGCTCCACAGCGGGTGCTGGATGACCAGCAGACCGGCGATCACGCCCAGGATGCCGGCGAACAACTTCCAGCCCCAGTCCGTAGGGTCGAGGAAAATACCCACGAGATTAAACACTCCGGCGATGAGCCAGTAAATACCGATGAACTGAATCAAAACTAATGTGGTTATTGCCGGTGAGGACAAAAGCAACAGGCCGAGGATGACCGCAAAAATTCCCTGTAACAGGACGAGCCACCAGGGGTAGCCCTTTGCTGATTTTTGAGCAGAAGATTCATTAACCATACCTGGATCCTCCTAATAAAACTTATAAGTCATCCGTTTATTTCTTTTTGGCAGCGTCATTGACCGTCTTGAGGCCGACCTGCTGGACGACTCCCGAGATGCCAGTACCGGTCTTGGTGAGCTGCCGGGCGATGGCTGGATCCAGCGGCTGCGAAACCACCTGCGCCTCGGTCTCCGCCAGCACGGTCTGCAATTCGTCCACCCATTCTTCCTCCAGGACAACCACGATCGCCGCCTGTCCGCTGGTGAGTGCGCGGCCCAGGGTTTCAAGGTTTTCGTCTGCGATTCCGGTGTCATGCAGCTTGGCGATCGCGCCGGAGATGGCTGCACCGGCCGTGCCCCCGGCGATGACTCCCGCCGGGCCAGCCAGCAGGCCGACCACGCCGCCGATCACCGCGCCGACCTTGGCGCCTCGTTTAAAATCCCGGTCGGCAGTTTCGCTGAAATGGATTTTCCCGTCCGCGGCTTTGGTAATCACTGCGACATTATCCGTTGAAAGGAATTTTTTCTTCTCCGCCTTTTTCAGGGTCTCAGCTGCCTTGACCGCGGCCGCTTCATCCTTGAATATCGAAATAATCACCTGCATGGGTGGTTCGGGTTTCTTGCTCATCTCGTCCTCCTGAAATGATTATGGTGCGGAAACCTTAACGTCAACGAATGAAGGGTTTCCCTGCGTGATGACAGAATAGGCCTGTTTGGTTGTAAAAACCGTATTTCCCGAGCTGTCCGTTATGATCACTTGAATGGTATAGGATTGGTTCGGGTCGACATTGACCGGATTATACGACACTGCAAACGGGATCGGGAACACGGTGTAATTCGCCTGAGGCTGTTTTCCCAATACCACACCCGTGCTGGTATTCGTGATCGCAGTCAGCACCTGGCTGCCGGTAGGAAGAACCGCACCTTCGGGTCCGTAGATCCGCCCGATGACCGCCGCCTGGTAGCCCATCAGCAACTGCCCGGACTGGTCGAGCAGCAGGAGCTGTCCCTGGTCCAGTCTGAAGGATTTGACCTGCGCCAGGGCATTTAGATAAGCACTCTCCTGCTGCATCACGCCGGCGGGCGCGCTGCAGGTTTTCTTCCCGGAGGCGATGTTGGAAAACGTCAGAGTTGTTCCATTGTATTGGACGGATGCCGAATAGGTATTGCAACCGGCTGTACCGCTCGCGGTATAACCCGAGAACTGGAGCGTCACCAGGGAGTTGACGACCGGCAGCTGGTTATTGATCTGCGTCAGAACCCACAGGTAGTTGGACGCTTGCGGAGGGATGGGTGCCGGCGTAGGCGCATTGGTCGGGACGGGGGTGGCGGGCGGCTGTGGAGGCGGCGTCTCGGTCGGGAAAGGTATAGGTGGCGTT
>Ga0315290_10001997_pt1 | contig 14208 bp, 11 predicted proteins | sample YL17G12_0_MG_FD_203627 | JGI IMG/M metagenome (GOLD analysis project Ga0315290, IMG submission 203627) | Sediment microbial communities from Yellowstone Lake, YNP, Wyoming, USA - YL17G12_0 | ecosystem: Environmental > Aquatic > Freshwater > Lake > Sediment | place: USA: Wyoming | collected... | reverse complement strand
ATGGACGCGCTCATCCGTAGCTCATCCGTAGCTCATCCGTAGGGTGGGACGAAGTCCCACCGTCTCTCAAACCCCCGGGCGCGTCCATGGTGGGACTTCGTCCCACCCTACGCGACCCGAGGCCGCCGATCAAGCCCCCGGGCCGGCCAGCAAGGCCAGGCTCGCCAGGCCGTAGAAGGTGTACTCCACGTCAGCCCGATCGTCCCACGCCCCGCCGCGGAAACCGCCCTCGGGCATCTCGAGCGACCGGACGTAGCGCCGGGCCGCCTCCAGGTCGAGTCGATCCAGGGCCTCCAGGTCGGCCAGGGCGACCAGCCCGGAAAACGTGCTCAAGAGGTCGGCCACCGGCACGCGCGTGTTCGCCCGCAGCCCTCCTTCGGCGTTCTGCATTCCGGCCAGGAAGCGTGCGGCTGTGGTGCGGGTCGGCTGGTCCAGGCCGTCCAGCAGGCTCAGCAGGCCGATCGCGGCCGCGGTCGGATTGGTGCCGCTGTGCTCCAGCGGAGCGAGCTCGACGAACCCGCCGTCCGCACGCCGCTGCGAGGCAACCCAGCGGAGCATCGCCGGGCCCTGCTCCAGCCCGAGCCCGACCAACTGCTTGCACGCCGCCACCAGGAACGTGTGGTAGGTGCTGCCGTGGGCACCGCGGGGGGTCTTGGCGTAGCTGCCGTCGGGCCGCCGGAGCGGCTCGAGGGCGTCGGCCACCCGTTGCTTCCGGTCCATCCCCAGGCGAGCAAACGGGTCGAGCCCGGCGATGGCCTCCAGGAGCACGGCGCTGAAGACCAGCGAGAGGAAGTCGACGGCCGGGAGCGGCTCGCCCGTCCGGGAGTCCGCCAGGCGCGACTGGAGAAAGTCGGCGGCGCCGGTGCTGGTGGGCTCCTCGAGGGCCGCCAGCAAGGCCAGCCCGCGCAGGCCGAAGCCCGTGTAGTACAGATCGCTCTCCCCCTGTCGCCCGGAAAAGCCGCCGTCGGGGTTCTGCCGGGCGGCCAGGTACGCGGCCTGGCGACGCCGCAGCGCCTCGGGCAGGCTCAGGGCCCCGGCGGCGAGCCGGAGCGTCCATTGGGCCAGGTAGGACATCGATTTCTCCGTTTGTCCGGCGGCACCGGACGAGCCCCCGGGACGGTCACGGCGGCGTGTCGGCACTCACGTCGAAGCGGCGGAAGGCCCAGGCGATGGGGAACAACAGCGCTATCGCCATGGCCGCCGCGGTCAGCCAGGCGACGCCCAGGGCCGCGGCCCACGACCCTCCGGAAACCAGATAGGCCGCTCCGCCCAGGGCCACGGCGACGCCGGCGAAGACCCCGGCCACGAGAACCTTGAGGAAGACCAGCACGATCATCCGCCCCATCGCCTGAAAGCTGCCGGCGGTGGCCAGCTCCATGCGCGCGGGGAAGAGCAGAAACAGCAGATTCTCCAGGCCGAACAGGACGGCGTTGCACGGCAGCACAAACAGCGCGGCCAGGGCCAAATAGCCCTGCGAGCCGGGCATGAACGGGGCGCAGCAGGCCAGCACCGCGAGATGGATTGCCGTCAGGGCCAGGGTCGGGGCGGCAACCTGGCCCGCAGCGAGCGCGGCCGGACGGATCGGCAGCGACTTCAGCCAGTCGAAATGGTCCAGGTCCCCGCGAAAATCGAAGTTCAGCATCTGGAGGGCAACGAAGGTCAGCATGAACAGCAGGCCGAAGATGGCCCCCATGGGATGGCTCGCGCCTCCGCCTCCGCCTCCCCGCCCGACGCCGAGATTCAGCGCAAACGCGGCCGCCATGACGGCGGCGAAGATGAGGAAATGCGGGGTGCTGCGCACCGCGCGGAGGAGCTGCTTGCGGAGGATCGGACCGCTGCCGCCCAGCCAGGGGAGCATGGGCACCCGGCCCCGGGCGGTGCGCACGCTCCCCAACGCCGAGCCGGTCCGGCGCATCCGCTGGAGCCGCTCGTAGAGGGCCTGGCTGGCGGCGGTCTCCGCTTCCAGGTAGTTCACGTCGAGCCAGAGCACCAACGTCAACGTGGCCGCGTTGATCGCCAGCGCCAGGCTTCCCCAGCCGATCAGCTCGGGGAACACGGTGCCGGCGGTGATCGTTCGGGCAAAGACCGTGAAGGGCGCGAGGACCGCGCGCCCGGGCACCGAGTCGCGCATCCCGCGGACCAGCTCGGTCAGGTCGGCCTGGGGGTCGGCAACGCGGGCCAGGACCAAAGCCACACCGACGAGAAACACGACGGCCAGCAGGGCGATCTTGCGGGCCCGGGTGAACGCGTATTGCCCGGCCGTCTGTCCTAAGAGCATGAAGGCCATGGTCAGCAGTTGCGAGAACACCAGCGCCAGCCAGAACCCCACGCAGGCGGCCACCCACGTGTGGGCGTACCGCAGGAAGACGATCGAGAACATCAGCCCCGCCACGGCCGCCCCGGGCATCGTGATCGCCAGCTTGTACACCAGGAGCTGGCGCCGCGTGAAGGGGCCGGCGAAGAGGAAATCGACCTCGGCCGGGCTGAAGTGCACGGTCCTCTGGCCGCCGGCCGTGAACAGTTGCAGCACGGCCAAGGCGAGCATCGCCGGCGGAAAGAACGTGCGGAACCGCTCGACGGCCGGCTCCTGCGGCTCCTGGGGCGTGTGGGCCTGACGCCCGGCGACCGGCTCGGGGGACAACTTCACGCGAACCGGCGGCTCCTGGGGCGTGTGGGCCTGACTCAGCAGGATGGACCCCAGCCACCAGACCATCATGAGCATGCCGATCGCCCCGAACGCCGCGTTGCGAGGCTTTCTCATGCCCCGAACCAACCGGCGCAGGCCGGCCCAAAGCCGCAGTCGCAGGAGTTTTGCTAATCCCGGATGCATGCTCGGCTCACTGCTGGGGCTGGATGGCGCGGAAGAAGACCTCTTCGAGCGAGGCGTCGGTCCCGGCTTCGGCGAACACGGCCCGGGCCTCCTCGATCCGCCCGAAGAACACCCGCTTGCCCCGATCGACGATCAGCAGGTGCGTGCAGAGGTCTTCGACCAGGGCCAACAGGTGCGAGCTGACGATGACGGCGGCGCCGGCCCGGGCCCGCTCGACGATCGATTCCTTCATGGTCCGAATGCCCTGCGGGTCCAGCCCGGTGAGCGGCTCGTCGAGCAGGATTGCCCGGGGATCGTGCAGGTACGCGCAGCAGATGGCCGCTTTCTGGCGCATGCCGCGGGAGAGCTCCTGGGCGAGCGTTCCCCGCCTATCCTCCAGCTCGAATTGGCGCAGCAGGGCCTCGGCCTTCGGGGCGAAATCGGCCACCCGGTACGCCGCCGCCACGAATTCCAGGTGCTCCCAGACGGTCAGCGGCTCGAAGAGCTTGGGATCGTCGGGCACGTAGGCCAGCAGGGCCTTGGCGGCGACCGGTGCGGCGGTGACGTCGAAACCCCCGAGCGAGAGTTTTCCTTCCGTGGGGGGAATGATCCCTCCAATCGCCCGCAGGGTGGTCGTCTTCCCCGCCCCGTTCGGCCCGACCAGGCCAAGGATCTCCCCGGCGCCCACCTCAAAGCTCAGGCCGGCCACCGCCACGGTCCGGCCGTACGTCTTGTGAAAATCGTGAACCTGGATCAAAGGGGTCCTCCTCGCGGTCCTGCATCCTCATGACTTCTCGCGCACGCCTTGAACAACGCGGCGGATTCCGCTGACGAACACGTTGAAGCTGTGGGACTTGTCGGCGTCGATCCTCAAGTGCGGAGCGATGAGCCGCGAGCCGCCGACCTTCTGATAGCGCGGCGCCAGGCGGCGAAGCTCCTGCTCGGCGTTGGCCAGCTTGTCCGGGTCGCAGTACTCCTTCTGCTCCTGGCGTTTGGCGACGCCGCTGAGTGTGAATGCCTTCTCCACCGCCGCCAGATCGCCCAGAAACCACGACTCCAGATGATGGCACACGATCCGCACCAGGGTGTTTGGGCGATGAGAATGAGTGCACAGCTTGACGAGCTTCCGTTTCACCGCCTTGCAGTTGCCCGCGTTCTTGTCTCTCACCACGACGAACTGGGCACCGGGTGTCTTCCATCCTCGGAGCTTGCGGGGAATGGACTTCTCCAGGTCCTTCTTGCCTTCGTGGGGAATGAAGCGGCAGGTGATGTGCTTCGGCACCAGCGTCGGCACCACCATCCGCAGGACCTCTTGCATGGAGCGCTCCTCCAAGAGAAAGACCAGTTCTCTCATTTCGGATCGGCTCCTTCAAACAGTCCTTGCTTCCAGAGCGTCCCCAAGTGGTCGCCTTCCTTCACCAGGCTCTGGAGGTTCTCGACGTCCGCCGCCCGATGGACGTGGGCATACCCATCTTTCTTGGTGAGCCAGAACACCTCGTCCAACCTCGCCGCGTTGAGAAAATCCGGCGAGTGGGTGGAGATCATGACCTGACCGCCCTGCGCGGCGTACTCGCGGAACTCCTCGGCCAGCTCCTCGAGGAGCCGAGGGTACAACTGGTTCTCGGGCTCTTCCACGCAAAGCAGCGGGTGAGGCGAGGGATCGTGGAGCAGGATCAGGTACGCGAACATCTTGATCGTGCCGTCGGAAACGTACTTGGCAATGAATGGGTCTTTGAAGGCCCCATCCTGGAACCGCAGCACGATTCGACCGTCCTCGGTAGATCTCGCCTCCACCTTCTTCAATCCCGGGACTCTCTGGGCCATCTTGAGGAGGATGGCATCGAACACGGGGCGATGGCGCTCGTAGATGAACTTCGCAACCAACGGCAGATTGTCGCCCGTGGCGGAGAGGTGCTCTGCAACTCCCGCCTCCTGACTCAACCGGGGTTGGTCGACGTGGAGATACGATAGGTGCCAGTTCTCAATGAGGCGCCGAAACGCACTCGCGGCCCGGAACCGCTGGAATTGCCCCAAGCCTTTGATCGCCAATATCTCAGGCGACTCCAAAACCTGATGTTCGCGAGCCATTTCTTGTCCGGATTGGACTGCCTCGATCTCATTGGTGATGGCAGATCCTCTGCCCTCGCTGAAATCCAACAGATGCGGTGCCCCTCTACTGCCCGTGCGATACTTTAGGATTTCGCGCGCAACAACGGGCCGCCCGCCTCGTTCGTCGATCTCCAGGTCATAAGTTACGAGCGGTCCGCTCCGGGATTCGCGGTACCTAATCTCGAAGGCTATCGGTCCTTGGCTGTCGCGGCTGCGAACCTCCCTGAATCCGCCTCGTGTCTGGAGGGCGCTGTCAACATTGCCGATCAAAGCATCACGCAGGAACCCGAAAACGCCCAGGAGCGTACTCTTGCCCGACCCGTTGGCTCCGACGAAGATGGAGAAATCAGGAAGCGGGTTTCTCTTCGGATCGCCGATCTGGGCGTCCTTGAACACCCGATAGTTCTTGATCTTCAGGGATTCGATCCTCATAACGGGCTCCTTGCACGGCGCGGCATTCGATGCCGTCGGGCTCAACCTCTTGCTCGCTCTCTGGGGAGACTCCGATCCCCTCACAGTAGCGACAATCCGCGGCCAGTCAATAGCCCCCCTTTCACGGGGGGTGTTTCAGGGTTCGGCTCTGCGCCGGCTTCCGAGGCGTCCAATCCAGCCCGTAAGTTATGCTTCAGCATAACACCCGTCTGATCGGCTGATCCGTTATGCTGAAGCATAACCTACGGGTTCTGGCCCTTCGTCATCTCGACCCGCCCGAAGCACCGCGAAGCACCTGCTCGTAGAGCGCGATCGTGCGCCGGGCCATGAGCGCGGCGTGGTAGCGGTCGAAGACGGCTTGCTGGGCGCGGCGGCCGAGCTCGGCGGCGCGGGCCGGGTCGCGGATGAGCTCGCCCAGGGCGGCGGCCAGCGCGACGGCGTCGCCGGGCTGGTGCAAGAGCCCCCCGCCGGTGTCTTCGACCAGCTCGACAAACGCCCCGTGGCCCGGCAACACCGCGGGAACGCCGTTGGCCCAGGCCTCGAGGACCGGCAGCCCTTTGCTCTCCGGGACGATCGCCGGCAGGCTCACGACGTCGAGCGATTGGAGGAAGGCGATCTTCTCGGCGCGATCCACCTGCCCGACGTATTGGAACCGATCGGCCAGGCCCTTGGCTCGAAGCCGAGCCATGATCTGCTCGAGATACGGCCGGTCGGCCTCGGCGAGGTGGCCGGCCGCCAGGACGCGGATTCCAGGGTGGCGCGCGTCGCGCACGAGCAGCTCCAGGGCCTCGGCGAGCAGGTGCAATCCCTTGTCTTCGCAGACCCGGCCGAGGCAGCCGATGGTCACCTGCGGCGCGGAGGAATCGTCGGCGGTCGACGCCCGTTGGGGCGGCCCGGCGGGGGCGTGCCCTTCGAGGTTGAGCCCGGGCGGGATGACGTGGATCCGGCGGCGGTCGACCGCCAGGTATTCGGCCATGAAGTCGGCGTAGTAGCGCGACAGCGCGATCAGGCCCTCAAGCTCGCCGGCCCGCTGGCGAAGCACCTGCCGGGCCTCCGCGCGGTAAGGCTCGGGCAGGCGATCCAGGAACGTGTCTTCGCCGCTGAGCGTGGCCACCACGGGAACCCCGAGCCGCCGGCGGATCTCGCGCGCCATCCCGGCCAGGAGGACGGTCGAGAGATGGACGACCTCGGGCCGAATCTCCTCCAGCCAGCGGACCGTCTTCTCGACCTCCTTGCGCTGCCGCCCCTCTTCGCCCCGGAGCACGGAGACGCACATCGCGCCGAGGCCTTCCGGCCTCACCGTCGACCCGCGCCGGGCCAAACGCTTTAGCAGGGCCGGATGGTCCAACAGCTTATCGACGAACCGGGGCGTGTGGCGGAACACGGCCGAGACCTGCTGCAAGTAGACGTTCACCCCGCCGAAGACCACCCGGCCGGTGCTCACGTCCTCCTCGTCAATGCGAAGCGGGGTGTAGACCGGGACCAAAAGCACGTCCTGTCCGGCGTGTTGGAGTGCGGCAGCCAGGGTGTTGGCGTGCAGGCACGCCCCGCAGTACATCCCTCCGGCGCCGGCGGCAAGGTAGACGAGTCTCATGGAGGTAGTGTCTTCGGATTGTGCGGCTACGCCGGCCGATTCCCGGCGGTTCCGTGCTGTAGCAGGCGGCCGGTCTACGGCCCGCGCATCGGCAGCACGTGCGGGGTGACGAGCACCAGGCGCTGCTTGGGGGATTTCGGCTTCGGGGTCCCCTCGGCCAGGACAATCGTCTGCCCGGCGGGGACGCTGACGGTGGCATGGGCGACGAGCGTCTCGATCACGGCCGCCCGGGTCGGCTCCCCCTCCTTGGGAGCGGCGATCACCACGCCTTCCTCGCGCGGCCCGAGCCCCGAGCTCTCCACGCTGATCTCCATCCACACCACCCCGTCCGGGCCGACCCGCGGCGTGATCTGCACGATGGTCCCCATGTGCTGGTAGCTGAGGCTGTTCGCCTGGCCCAACGGAGTGATCGTGGTGCCGGTGATCGTGGCCTCGCGCAGCATGAGCTGAAGCTGCGCGGCCGTGCCGCCGAGCACCGTGAGCCGGGCATGGGCGAGGACTTCCATCGTCGCCGGCCTGGCCACGACGCGGAGCGGACCGGCCGGGGCGGCCGCGGGCTTGCCCCGGGGCTCCGGCGCGGCCGCCGCCTCGGCCCTCGGGGCGTTGGCAATGACCACCTCCAGGGCGACCATCGACGCCGGCCGGTCGAGCTGGGCCAGCAGGCGCTGAACCTCCTCGATCGCATCGGCCGGTCCGCCCAGTACCAGGCTGTTGCCCGCCGGCTCGGCCGCGATCGACACGTTCTGGCCCGCCCGGTGCGGAAAGGCCTCCGCCTCCGCGCGGAGCAACTGGCCGAGCAACCTGGCCAGGTCGACCGCGGGCACGGAGTTCAGCGGCACGACCTGCCGGACGTGCGGGCGGGGGCCCTTCCCGGCCTCGAGGATGAGGACTGCCTGGGCCGGCGCCGCGGCCGGGGCACGGCGTGCTGGGGCGGGATCCGCCCCGCCCGCTGCCGACGGCGAAAAGCCCGGCTGCGGCGGCGGGCCCGCTTCCGACGAGGAAGGGCGGCTTCCCGGCGGCATCCCTCCCGGCGGCATCGCGCCCGAGGGATAGCCTACGCCAGACGCACGGACGGCCGACGAGCCTCGTACCGACGATCTCGACTTGGCAGTCGGCGGCGGGGAAGGGGGCGCAGTCGGCGGCGGGGGAGCGGGCTTCTCGGACGTCGCTGCCGCCGCGGGCGGCGTTTCCCGGCCAGGCTCCGCTGACCAACCCAGCATCACCGGCACCCACACGATTGCGAAAACCACGGCAAGGGCAAATGCGATTCTTGACATCGCTGGTCTCCTGCTTATTGATCTCTGTCTCTGGTCCCCCCTCATCGGCCCGGCTCGAGCACGTGGGGCGTGAGCACGATCCACATGTCCCTGCCGGGCTTGGTCCGCTGGCTTTGGCCGCCCAGCACGACCGACTGGCCGCTGGGAACGCGAACCGTGGTCTTCGCCGTGATCGTCTCGTAGTTGGGCGTCCGCGTGATCTCACCCTCCTTCGAGACCGACAGCGGAGCGCCCTCCTCGGCCGGCCCGAACTGCGTGTGATTGACGTCGATCTCCATGGTCACCACCCCGGCCGGGCCGACCCGCGGCGTGACCATGACCACCGTCCCCAACTGGCTATGGGTGATCTGGTTCATCCGGCCGAACGTGGTCATGGAAACGCCGCTGATCGTGGGCTCGTTGCGGCCGACCTGCACGCGGGCGGGCACGTTCTCGATGGTGGTCAGTCGTATCCGGCTGACGACCTCCATCTTCTCCGGCTTCCTCATGGGGCGGAGCTTCCCGGGCCCGGTCGCCGGATCGGCCGGCGCCTCGCCGATGAGCACCTCCAGGAGGACCATCGGGATGGGCCGGTCGAGTAGGCCGACCAACTGCCGAACCTCGTCCACCGCGTCGGCCGGGCCGCTGACGAGCAGGCTGTTGCTCAGCGGCTCGGCCTGGATCACGACCTGCCTGGCGGGCGGGCCCTGGCGCGGCTGGAACACCTCGCCCGGCTGGCCCGGCTGGCCTGGCATAAACCGACTCCGCGGCGGCTCGCTTTCCGCCCGCAGAAGGGAAACGATTGCGTTGGCCACGTCGGCGGCCGGCAGGCCCTTCAGGGTCAGCACGGCCCGGACGTGCCCCCCGCTGGCGGTGGGGGGCGGCGCTGGTTCGGCCACAACCGGCAGCGCAGACGCCGCAGGAACGGTGGCTGTTTTCGAGGGTTTCGGCGGGGAAGCCGGGGCGGATCGGCCCGGCGCTTGCGCATGGGCCAGGGCGATCCCCAGCCCGAGTGTCACAAGAATGCAGATACCGGTTTTCGCCATGTCTTCTCCTCCTAACTCGTTGGGTGGATGGACGGCAACAGACCTTGGCCTCTTGGGCCCTGACGCCGGCAACCCCCCTGGCTTCCGGGCATTCTACCACTGCGGAAGGGGGCACGCAAAGGAATTCGCGCGTGCGCCTCCTCGGGGCGGGTCCAGATGCCTGGCGACTGCCTGACTCTAGCCAGTTCAACCCCAGAGCCAAGGTTAGGGTGTCGGTTCTTTTGGGACCGTTGCGCTGGGGACCGCCAGCTCGATCCACTCGTCGGCCGGCTCCGCCTCGGCGCGGACCTCATACGAGCCGGGCCCGGGCAGCGTGACGGCCCGGGTCTTCCGATTGCCCCGTTCGCGCCAGGCGTGGGTGATCTGCACCGGCCGGGCGGAGGCACGGCCGTCGTCGAGCACGTGGGCGAAGACGTGGAAGTTGTTCAGCGCCGGATCGCCCGTGAAGCGGACGTACACCCGCCGGGCCGGGCTCGGCAGCCTCACCTCGCCATGGGCGTTGTAGTGCCAGTGCTCCGTATCGGTCGGCACGTCGGCACGGTAGATCTCCTCAAAACCCTCCGGCCGGTCCACCGCGTAGGCGATGCTGTTCCGGGTATTCCGGGCCGACTGGTGCAGGTGGGTGCGAAAACTCCCCTGGGCCGAGAACCACGCGATCCGGGTCCCGGGCGGTGCCTTGACCTCGACGACCGCCGGCCCGCGGATCCGCTCGGTCTGGCGCGAAGCATCGTAGTCGGACGGCGGGGCGGCCAGGTACTTCAACAGCTCCTGAGGGCGACTCGCGTCGGAGCGGACCTCCACGACCCGCGTGTTCAGACCGTAGTGATCGCCGGTGCGGTACTCCATGCGGTTGACTCCCTTGCGCAGCGCAGGAAGAGCCGCAGGGGCGACCTGCACCCAGGTCGTGACGTCCAGCGAGCGGACGATGGCCTCCTGCGGCCGGCCGCGGAGCGTCATCCTGAGCAGGTAGCCGTAGGTGCCGCTGACGCGCGAGGTCAGGTCGAGCTGGGCGGGCCAGCGGTCGACGGCCAGCTCGTCCCAGGTGAGCCCCCCGTCGAGCGAGAGGGCCGGCGACGCGCCCGCGGCGTCGATCCGAGCCACCGAGGCCTCCCGGTCGTCGGCCGTCGTGTCGAGGTTGCCGACGAGCGGGACGATGACGTACGGGGAGCGGACCTCGAACACGGCGTAGCCTTCGCCCGGCCGGATGAGCGTCAGGCCGCCGGCCGAGGGCCGGACGTTCCGGGCGTCGAAGGCCCCGTCGTCGAAATCGCTCGATCGGTCGGTCAGGTCCGGCCGGTACACCAGCCGGCCGTTGGCGTGGTCGTGCACGGTGAAATGGCGGTGGTTCGGCTTCGGCCCGCGCGGCTCCTGCTCGATGAGCCGGCGGACCCAGTCGGCCCGGTTGTACTCGGGCGCGTGCTGCCAGCGGCCGCCCTGCGGCGTCCACCAGCGGGTGAAGGTCTCCCCCTGACGCAGCACGTAGTCCATGGTGTGGCCGCTCTGGTTGAAGCCGTGGTAGTGGTCGACGCGGGTGCGCTGGTACACGCGGCGCGTGGAATCGAGCGGATCGTTGGGGAAGAACAGCGGCCCGCGCCCGGTCCACAGCGACGCGTCTTCCCGCGCCTCGGCCATCGAGGCCAGCGTGCCGTCGGGGCGGCGGAACACCGCCCGGACGTCGAGGTCCAGGTAGTGCCACTTGCCGCCGTAGAATGCCTCTGCGGCGACGTGGCTCCAGTCGGGCAAGGTGAGGGTGCGGGCCTTGCCCAGCCCCACGTCCTCGGAGATGCCCGCCATCACCGGCCCGAAGATCGCGCAGTACCCGTACCCGTAAACGTTGATGATCTTCACCGGATCGCGCACCGTGCGGTATTCGCTCAGGGCATCGCGGCCCTCGAGGACCTCGTTGAAGTGGAACACCCCGCTGCGGGCGTCGGCCAGGTAGCGGTAGACCTCCCAGGCCAGGGCGTCGCCGCGCAGGTGTTGCCACCGGGGGAATTGGGCAAAGCTTTTCATGCTGTACGCGTCGGCACGCTCGGGACCGACCACGCGCGGCGAATACTCCCGGGCCGGGGCCGAAGCGGCAAGCACCAGGCCAATCAGGCAGCTCGCGCAAGAGCGTCGCCTCATCGAACGGTCCCCCATGCGTTCGCACGCGGTTGGCGGTCTACCTTGGGCCTTGAAGTCATTGGAGCGATTCCCGGGCCTCGCGGATCGAATCCTCGGTGGCCTCCAAGGTGATCGGCCCGGTGGCGGCGCGGCCGGCGGGGTAGACCGGCTGGCGGTAGGCCGGGTAGGCCTCGGTGCGAAGGTGGGCCAACAGGTGATGCCCGCGGCGCCGGGCGCGCTCGGCCCGAAGGGCGGCCAGGTCGATCGGGCCGACGACGATCTTGTCGTGCGGGCCGGGATCGGCCTGGGCCAGCACGCGCCCGTCGAAGTCGACGATCATGCTCCCGCCCGGCCAGCTAAACGGCGGATAGTTCCCCAGGCTCGCCGCCTGGTTGGCCGCCACCACAAAGGCCATGTTCTCGATCGCCCGGGCCCGATTGATCGTCGTCCACCAGTCCAGCGGCTGGGCCGTGCCCCAGGGGTCCATGTAGGCCGACACCCGAACCAAGACCTCCGCCCCGGCCAAGGCCAATTGCCGGATCGCCTCGGGGAAGAGCCAGTCGTAGCAAATGGCCGCCCCGATCCGGCCGATCTCCGTTTCGGCCACGGGAAAGAGCGGCTCGTCGTAGCCCGGCAGGTCGTGCGGGCTGGTGTGCACTTCCCAAGGGATCCAGGGGTGTACCTTGCGGTACTTGGCCAGGAGCCCCTCGGGCCCAATCAGGCAGGTCGTGTTGAAGACGTGCCCCGGCCACCGCGGGTCGGATTCCAGGAAGGTGCCGGTCTGGACGTAGACGCCCAACTGCCGGGCCTTCCGGTGGTAGCGCTCGGTGTGCTCGTTGGGGACCGGCACGGCCAGTTTGTCGGCCAGCTCTTCCGCCGTGGGGTAGATGGGCGCGGCGTGGGCGAACTCGGGGAAGACCACCAGCCGGACGTCGAAGAAGGGCTCGTAGCCCGTGACCGCCTGCTCGATCATCGCCAGCATGCGGTCGACCCGCACGGCGATCTCGCCGCGGTGCACGGGATTCGGCAGATCGAGCTGGCAGGCGGCCGCGTAGAATCGCTCGCAAGCGCTCATCGGGTTTGCATCCTCGGGCGTGTCTTCAAAGCCCGGGGGTTGCAACCCCCGGGCTTTCAGACGCACGCCTGTTCCCTAACCAACGCAGAGCTCAGTAACGGCATTGTAGGGCGGCCCCGCCGGCGGAGGAACCCCCACGCCCCGTGCCCTTGACGACCCACTCGCAGCGGCCTAGCATGAGTCGGCCCCGCCCGGCAAGCGGCAGAAAAAGGGGTCAGAACTATTTTTCTGGAGAACCGTTTTCTGGGCGGGGAAGATCGTTCTGACCCCTTTTCGGAGGCGGACATGACCCCGCGCGATCGCGTGCTGACGGCGTTTGCGCACCAGGAGCCGGACCGCGTGCCGGCGTGGTGCGGCGCGTCGGCCGACTTCTGGGACAAGGCGAAGCGCGAGCTGGGGCTGGACGACGAAGGCTTGCGGGTCCGGTTCGGCGACGACTTCCGCCGGGTGCGGAGCCGGTACGCCGGGCCGGCCTTCGAGTTGTCGCCGGGGGCCACGTCGCGCACGCCGTTCGGCATCGAGCGGCACGGCCTGGGCTACGGCCAGCCGACCTCGCACCCGCTGGCCCAGGGCACGCTTCGCGACGTGGAAGCCTATCCCTGGCCCAACCCCGCCTGGATGGACGTCTCCCACATCCGCCCCGAAGCGGCGGCCTACGGCCGGCAGTACGCCATCCTCGGCGGCGAGTGGTCGCCCTTCTGGCACGACCTGATCGACCTGTTGGGCATGGAGACGGTGTACCTGAAGATGATCGACGAGCCCGAGCTGATCGACGCGGTGCTCGGCCACCTGGTCGACTACTACGCCGCGGTGAGCCGGCGGATCTTCGACGCGGCGGCCGACGCGATCGACGTTTTCTTCCTCGGCAACGATTTCGGCAGCCAGCGCGGGCCGCTCTTGAGCGAGGCCACGTTCCGCCGCTTCATGATGCCCCACCTGCGGCGCCTGGTCGACCTCGGCCGCCAGTACCGGCTGAAGGTGATGATGCACTGCTGCGGCGGGTTCTACGAGCTGATTCCCGCGATGATCGAGATCGGCCTGGACGGGCTCCACGCCGTCCAGCCCTGCTGCCGGGGAATGGACCTGCACCGGCTGAAGCGCGAGTTCGGCTCGAAGATCCTATGGAACGGGGCGATCGATTCCCACCACGTGCTGATCCGGGGCTCGCCGGAGCTGGTGCGCCGAAAGACCCGGGAGGTGCTCGATATCATGAAGCCCGGCGGCGGCTACGTCGCCGGGGCCAGCCACGACACGATCCTCGAAGAAACGCCGCTGGAGAACGTGCTGGCGATGTTCGACACGATAGGCGAGTGCGGCGCGTATGGGTAGGTGCCTGGGGTGGCATGCCCTCACGACGCGAAGCGTCGGGTGGGCATGCTGGCAGTCCATGCCGACCGGCGGCTGCGCCGCCTGACGGCATGCCACCCGCCGCAGAACCTATTCGCGGGCGCTTCTTCTGGCGATTCCGGCGCAGGCGCACCCGGAGGCGGAGATCCAGCACCTGGCATACCTGGTGGAGCGAACCGGCAGACGAAGAGAATCGTGGACACGCCTGAATGGTTCATGGGTCGCCAAGGGAGTATCAGTGGTTTCCGCTCTTCCCCTTTCCGGAACGGACTGCCCGAACGGCCTCTTCCAGCGCCTGGTCAGCCTCCGCCACGGAAACGCCCAGGCGCTCGCGGTGCTCGGTGCCCTGCCTGCAAAGCTCCTGGAAATCCGCCATGGCCTTGCGGCGAATGGACTCGTCGGGCTCGGCGCCGGGGTTCAACACCATCACGAGC
>Ga0315290_10001991_pt1 | contig 14238 bp, 13 predicted proteins | sample YL17G12_0_MG_FD_203627 | JGI IMG/M metagenome (GOLD analysis project Ga0315290, IMG submission 203627) | Sediment microbial communities from Yellowstone Lake, YNP, Wyoming, USA - YL17G12_0 | ecosystem: Environmental > Aquatic > Freshwater > Lake > Sediment | place: USA: Wyoming | collected... | reverse complement strand
TTTAGCATCATGGTTATCCGGGTATAAGGGATGCGGCCCAAAAGGGGCGACGGCATCTGGGAATTGACAGGGCCTTGGCTGAGATTGTGGCGGGATTCTTATTGACAATTGAAGATGTGACCCCATATCCCCCTTTCGACTTTTTGCATCATGCAATTTATGCTATGAGTTGTTTTAGGAGGATGTCAACATGGAGGTGATTTTATGAAACAATATAAAATTATAGTTGAAAAGCACCCCGATGGATATGTCGCCTATCCGCTGGGTTTAAAAGGCGTGGTCGTTGGACAAGGGGATACGTATGAAGATGCCCTTGCCGATGTAAAATCTGCAATCCGTTTCCATATTGAAACGTTTGGAGAAGACATTCTTGATGCGGAGGCACCTATTCTCGAAGCATTTATTGCCGAAGCTGGGGTGTAGGTATTATGCCGAAATTTCCGGTTGATGCTCCCAAGCAAGGGTAGTCAAGACCCTTGAGAATTTGGGGTTCCAATTGATTCGGGAAAGACAACATATTTCGATGGACCGTATAAATCCAGACGGCCCCAAAACCCCCTTGACCATGCCAAATCATCCAAAAATAAAATCATCAACACTTAAAACTATTTGCACCCAAGCGAGAATTTCGAGGGAAGAATTTATCGCAGTTGATGAAAAAACTTGAGTATTGGAAATCCCCCTCTCGTATCAGCCCCCCATTAACAGAAAAAGCTTTTATCCCCCAGCACTCAGAGAAACCATAAGGTCCTTAACGCCGCGATGCTTGCAGAAGGGATTTCTTTGCCATAAAGTAATTTCATTTTTCAAGGTTGGGGGGGGAAGTATATACAATCGCTCGGGAATGGGGTCAGGCTTAGGTAATTACATATTGAAGGAAGTACGGGAGGAGAATATCAGGGCAAAATCGTGAAGCCTTCTTTTCGGGCTGCTTCCCCCAAATTATGGTCGAGGCAGACAAAGGCGAGGCCGTGGGGGTTCTCCTCGGCCCAGATCAAAGCCGCAGCCAGTTGAAAAGCATCTGCCGCCCGGAGAGGATGGATCCCGATCAATCTCTCGGCCCTCTGGCGGACAAAGTGGGTGGGGAGGACCTCGGACCACTCTGCCGACAACTGGAATAGAATTTCCCTGGAGTTCCTTTCCGCCTCGACCGGGAAAACTCCTTCCCGCCTCCGTCGAGCCAGGGCGGAAATACATTCCGTCGGCGTCGCCCACCAGACTGTAATCTCCTGATCGTTCTCCGCAATCCGCCGGAGAATCTCCGAAGTTGCCTCTTTCAAGCACAGAGGAATAATCGCCGAAGAATCCCAGAACTTCATCTTCCCGCCGCCCGTTCTTCCCAAAGAGCCTGAAGGACGAGTCCCTTGGGATCTTTCGGCCTGGGGAGGGCCCAAAAGCTCTTCGGGAGTCTGCCGCTTCCAAGTTTAATCAACCCTCTTTTTTCCATTTTCACTAGGGACGCTCTCAGATTCTTCGAGCGGGAAATCGGCACCAACCGGGCCACAGGCTTCCCCCGATCCGTAATCAAGACTTCGGCGCCTCCCCGCACCTTCTGGAGATATTCACTCAGGCGAGCTTTTAATACGGACACCGCAGCCGTAGGCATTTTCCCCTCCCTACTATTATGACTATAATAGTCATCGTAACATAACCAGAAATATTTATCTATTTTTTCTTCATCCCATGAGATCTGAGAATTTGGAAATGCCTAAAATAAATCGGTAACACCATAGTTCTTTGAAGAAAGAAGGTCGGAAGGGCCAAGCGGTTCCAGGGCCCGGGGGCCAGACCGGCCCGCTTGGAACCATAAGGCGCTGGTTTCTCCGTAGATCGGGCGGGGAAGGGTCCCCCCGCCTCCTCCGGCGAAAACAAGCTTTAATCTCTGTATCCAAGAGGCAACCCAACCGATGCTTCCGGCGCGTTCCGTTCTGGCCCCCGGGCCCCAACTCAGGCGGTCACAGCATTTTTTCAAAACTCTAAACTGATACAAAAAATCCTTTTCACGGGGCCAACACCTGCGCTCCTAATCCCAATTCGGTTTCACCAAAGGCTTCAATGTTTTTCCTTCGCAATAATCCTTGAACGTCTCCTCCAATTTTTCGAGGGGCACGATCGGCTGGATCATTTCCCGGTACTGCTTGGCCCGCGCCCGAAAGATGTCCGCGAATTCGCCCGCCATGCCGATGGGGAAGTAAAAGGGATGGGCCAGAGCGAAATCCTTGCGGCGCCATTTAATATTGACCGGGACGGTCCAGGGGTTCGGACTCTGGCCGAACAGGACCACACAACCGCCGGGTTCGACCAGGTCCAAAACCATATCCCGCCCGGCCTGCTGCCCGGTCGCTTCCATCACAATCGAAAAATCCCCCTGTTCCGAGATTTTCCTGGAGTCGATCTCTTTTGCTCCCCAGGAAAGGGCAGCCTGCGTGCGGGCGGGGGCCGGATCGAAGACATAAACAGCATCTTTGAATCCGAGGGTCGATAGGATCAGGAGACTTCCCAAGCCCAGAGGACCCAGGCCGACCACGGCCGCCTTGCCAGCCTGGGCTTTGGAATTGAGAGTTCGGAGGCCGAATTTTATCCCATAGGTTGCCGTGCCGATGGTGTCGAGAAGCAGGACCCCCTCGCTGTCGGAAATATCTTCGGGGAGGGGGATGAGGCCTGAGGCGGGGGCGGTGAGATACTGGGCATACCCGCCGGGACGGTTGAAGCCGACCTGTCCCCCGAGCACCTTGACGCACCGGTTCGTCTCGCCGGCTTTGCAGAAACGGCACTGCCCGCAGTAGTGATGAATGTAGAGGGCGACCCGGGCGCCGATAGGGGCGCTGGCCCCGGGGCCGTTCTTGGCGACGATACCTGTGAGCTCATGGCCGGGAGTGTTCGGCGTGCCGTTGTGAAAGAGCCGCTTATCCGACCCGCACAGGCCGCAGTATCTCGTTTTCAGAAGAACTTCCCCCGGTCCCGGCTCGGGGACCGGAGCTTCCTGAACTTCGATTTTGTCATGGCCGAGGAAAACGGCTTTCTGCATGGAAATAGGAATCATGAAAACTCCGAATATTAAAAAAACCGTGAGTCGCAAGTCGGGAGAGCGAAACTGAGAAACATTTGAGACTATTGCCCAACGCTTGAAAACAGCAGAAAAACGTCATTCCGGGCAAGCAAAGCGCGACCCGGAATCCAGCCTTGCGCGGAGGGGGATTCAGGCGATTTTGGATTCCGGATTTCGGTGGAATGCTGGAGAGATCAACTATTGCAAGGGGCTCGTTTTTCCGTGATTTTTCAATTTGCACTTTGCAATCCAGGATTGCTGCTTTTCGCCAAGCTTTTTCCCCTTGCGCCCTCGCGACTTGCGCCTTGCGGTTTTTTCCTATGCCCTCTGCTTCTTTTTATTCGTACGGGGTGGCGTCCCAGGAGTCGGCGAAGCGCTTGAGGCCTAAAGTGGTCCAGGGGTTTTCGAAGGCCTCTTTGTAAACATCGAAGGAAGCGGTCACGATGTCCGCGCCGGCCAAAGCGGCTTCGACGATCTGGCGGGAGTTGCGCACGGCGGCGACGATGATTTCCGTTTTAAAAGCATAATTTTGATAAATGGTGACGATCTCCTCCACCATGTGGGAAATTTCCTCCCCGGCGGATTCCTTCCAGCCCACAAAGGGGGAAACAAAGGAGGCCCCGAGGCGGGCCGCCTGAAGGGCCTGGATGGGGGAGAAGACGAGAGTCAGGTTCACCCGGATCCCCTTTTCGCTGAGGGTCCAGAGGGCCTTGAAACCCGCTTCCGTAGCCGGGATCTTGATCACGAAATTGTTGGAAAGAGCGGCCAGTTTTACGGCTTCCTCCACCATGGCTTCGGCGGTAGGGTGGTGGGGGTTGACTTCGACGGAAATGGGCTTTCCGGTCCCCTCGAACTCACGGTCCAGGTCCTTGATCGCCGCCATGAAAGACTTGCCGCTGTTGCGGACGTGCCGGGGGTTGCTGGTTACGCCGTCGATCTTCCACACGTCCCGGGCATAGCGGACTTCGTCGATTTTTGCACTGTCCAAAAAGAATTTCATGAGTTGTCCCCTTGATCAAAAAAATATTACCCAACACCCCAAAATCTCCCGATCTTTCAGCCGATTTGGAGACAGGCAGGGGATGGGTCCACACAGATTTTCGTCATACCCAGACGGGAATTTTGCATCGAGGCCTTCGGCTGAATGACCGGAAGCGGAAATCCCCGATAGAGGGCGAAAGGCCAACCGATGGATGGCGCTATGCAAAAGTGGCAACTGCGATACCCCGCTCTTCGGCTAAAGCCCGACGATGAATTTTGATACGCTCAATCTCGTATAACGTATCAGCGGTAGATAACTTTCTCCGCAATGAAGGCAACGGACAAGGGGAACATTTTCAATCGCAAACAGCTTTGCCCCTTTGCCATAACTTCGGGAGACACGACGAACTTGAGCGCCGCTTTTACTGCAAAGATCACACTCCATAGTTTTTTCTCTTCTATTCGCGAAAAATCGTGATGAAAACCCATTTGCCTGCTGGGCTGAACTTTCCCACTATCGTTATCCCCTCACCAGCAAGGGCTTGCCCCTCCCTACATATTTCCATTCAGCCGAAGCGCGGTCTTTCTGCTGTTCGATGATTTGGCCGATGAGGATGGCACTTTCCACGTCGTAAACGGTAAGGCCATCTGCTTCCATTTCACCTTCAGCGTGCAGAGTCATCACGTACTGCCGAGTACGGACAAGCTCGCGCATTCGCTTTAGGTAGCGGTCGAACAGGAGGCGCTCCAAAAAATGGAATCACCGGGTAATGATATTGTATCGTAACACTTTAGTTCTTTGAAAAAAGGAGCGTCGTAAAGGCCAACAGAGGCGGTCACCCCATTTTTTCAAAACTCTAAACTGATACATTGTATCAAATTTCAGGTCTTTTGCGTCTTCTTTATCGGACCTTGGCAATCCATCCGGCGATGGCACCGGAGAGACACACCGGGGCGAGGACCCAAAAACCCGTTGCCCAGCCTCCCGTGTAATCCACCAACCAGCCGAAAAGCAGAGGACCCAAAAGCATGCCGGTGTTCTGGCCGATCTGAATAACGGCCATGGCCATGCCGGTGAGCCGTTCATCGGCGGCGGCCTCCACGGCGCCGGCAAACACGCCGGTAGGGACAAAACCGCCGACAAATCCTATGGCAATAACCAGGAAGAGAAAAGTGCTTGTTCCGGCGCCGTACAAGAAGGGGAAGAGCAGGGCCATCAGAAGCATCGGCCAGACCATAATCGTTTTCCGGGACCCGATCTTGTCGGAAACCCAACCGGCCGTAGGACAGGCAAGGATGGCCAAAACCGAGACGAGGCTGACCTGAAAAGCGGCGTCCGTTAGCGATATTCCGCGTTGGTTCTGGAGGAAGGTTGGGCCCCAGGTGACAAAAGCGATAAAAGCCGTGTTAAAACAACAAAAGAGAAAGCTGAGCAACCAGAGGTGGGGATTGGAAAGAACTTTTCGGAAATCCCTGAGGGTCAGCGGGGTTTCCGGGGAAGAATTCTTCGGAGCGGTTTTTCCGAGATTTTTCCGCGGGATATAAAAGTAAAATAAAAAACCTACGAGGAGGGTATACCCCCCTCCGAACCACCAGACTCCCTGCCAATGCCATCGAGCGGCGATGGGCGGAGCCAGCAGGAACATGATCACGGAACCGAGAGGGACCCAAACGGCCCAAACCCCCATGGCCTTTCCCCTCTGATCCGCGGCAAAAAAGAGAGCGATAATGGCGGGAGCCACGATGGACATGAAGCTCATCCCGGCTCCTTCGATGAATCGGCTGATGAGGATGGTTTGAAAATCGGCCCCCCAAACCCCCCATATCGAACCCAGAACAATCGCGAAAAGGGCGATGAAACCTGTTAAGCGGTAACCCAGCCGCTGAAAAATGAAACCTGCAGGAAAAGCCAGGAGAAGGCCGGTGACGGCAAAGATCGACATGAGCCATCCGGCGGCGGCGGCGGGCTGTCTGAATGCCTCCATCAAAAGAGGCATGACCGGCGGGACCTTGAACTGGTTCAGGGGGGCGGCGATACTCGCCAACAGGACGATGAAGAGGATGAACCAGGGAGATCGGATTTTTGATTTTGAGTTCATGGCGTCATTCCTGTTGATTTCGCCCGGAATTCCGGGCTTATTCGAAAATCTTTTCATCCTGAGCCTCGGCTTCCGGGGCGTCTCCCTCGTGGTCCCGGGTCAGGCGGGCGGCTTTCGCTTTATGGTATTCCCGGTACCACTCGTGCGCCGTAATCATGGCCATCACTTCACTGGTCCCGGTCCAAATAGACGCCAGCCGGACATCTCGGAAAATCCTTTCGATGGGAAAGATGTTCGTGTAGCCGATGCCGCCCATGACCTGCATGGCGATGTGGGCCACCCGCTGGCAGGATTCGGTGATGAATTTTTTGGATTCGGAAACAAGGCGGCGGATGCGGCGCATATCCACCCCGGCATCCACGGCCCGGGCGGTCGTGTAGCCCAGGGAGCGGGCGGCGTCGAGGAGCATGACCGCTTCGGCAATCTGGAAGCTGACCCCCTCGAAGGTGGCGATAATCTGCCCGAACGCTTTCCGGCGGGAAGAGTAATTTGTAGCTATTTCCAGGGCCGGGCGCACGGAGCCGATGGTCATAAGCGCGGTCCCCAACCGTTCGGGAATCATCATGGTGTTGAAGACATCGTAGGCCCCGTTGATGCGGCCCAGGACATTTTTCTTAGGGACTTTCACGTCTTTGAAGATCAGCCTGGCCGTTCCCCCGCCCCGGCAGCCGAGGAGGCCATAAAGATATTTCGTTTCCACTCCCGGACCTCGGTCGACGATGAAAGCAGTCAGAGATTGGCGAGGATCCGCTTTGGGATCAAAATGGGTCTTTGCATATAAGAGAAAATAATCCGCCCCCTCGCCGCCTACGATGAAGCGTTTCTGGCCGTTAATCAGGAAGTGATCTCCACCATCCTCGGCTTTGGTCGTGGCCCCGAAAAAATCCGATCCGCCCTGCGGTTCAGTGAGGCATTCGGCGGCAAAGATTTCTCCGCGAAGAAGGGGCCTGACGTATTTTTCTTTTTGCTCTGCCGTTCCATGCTGAATGATGGCGTCACAGACTAACTCCGCCCCGACCCCGAAGACACAGGCGAACTCGTATCCCAGGGTTCCGACCTCTTCCATGACCACGCCGGTAGCGACCCAGTCCATTTCCCGGCCGCCCCATTCCCGGGGATACCGGCAGCCCATGAGGTTTCGCCGGCCGGCTTCGCGAAGAAACTCTTTCGGAAATTTAATCGTGTCGTTGTCCATGTCGAGAATCCATTGTTTCGGCACCCATTTGACGAATTCCCGCACTTCATCCCGGATCTTCAGTTGTTCTTTGGAAAGCAAGTAATCAAACATAGGCGCCTCCTTCGCGGCTTCGGATGATTGGCATTGTAAGCAAACGGAAGACAAATTTCAATTGCCTTCTCCACCTGTCCTATCCTAACCGGAATCAGGGGGTTGGGTTGACCTGGGACTGAATTCACTGAAAATCCCCCCCTCACCCTCCCCTCTCCCCGCAGGGGAGAGGGTGAACCTGTTGAAATGAAAATAAAATTCCCTCCCCCTGGATGGGGGAGGGGCAGGGTGGGGGCGAGGGGGATTTATTGCGGCGGTGCGTGATATTTCGTTCCTACCCACATGGTTGTTTTCGCTTGACGAGTGACGCCCCAAAATGGCCGGGCCGAGTAGGGCGCAAGAAATTCTTCCCCCCGGATCCATCTTGGGCTAAAATACGTAGGGGCCATTCTAGGATTTTTCTTTTCCGGAAGTCGTCATGAAAACCCCGAAGTCTTCGGTAACCTTCAAAACTTTCCAGGAGTTGAGAACCCTATTGGGGGCGAAAGCTGTTTCCCTACCCCATTGCCGGGTTTCCATCCCCCTCCAGGAAATCGAACTGGGGCCGGAAATGGAGGAAAAGCTTTTCCAGGAGGCCATGGCCGGAGTCGCCCCGATTTCCCATGAAAACTGCGTCCAGAGAATTCTTGTTTTCCGGTCCTCGGAAAAGGAGGCGCCGAAGAAAGGCGGAAGACAGGAGGATGCGGAAGCTCTATCCAGGTTGACCCGGTTAGTCAAAGAGGGCGAGGGATTCCGGGTTGAGGATACCCCCGAATATATCGAAGGCACTTCCTATGATGTTCCCGCGGAAATCGCCGAACGCCTGCACGAGGGGAGATATTCCATCCAGGCGCACTTGGACCTCCATGGGATGAATGCGCAGGACGCCAAGAGGGTATTCGAAAAATTTTTAAAGTGGGCGGTGGCCACGAGAAAAAGAGGGGTTCTTGTCATCCATGGCCGGGGGCTGGCCTCCCCCGGAGAACCGGTTTTAAAAACCCGGGTGATGGAATGGCTGACCCGCGGGCCCTGGCGAAAATGGGTCGCGGCCTATGCCAGCGCCCGACTTCACGACGGAGGGACCGGAGCGACATATGTGCTCCTGCGGGGCCGTCCGGTCACGAAAAAGGCGAAAAAAAAGGGAAAGGGTAAGTGAAGGGGAATCCTTGCCCCTCAAGCCATCGGTTTCCACCGGTGGCTATCAACTTAAATGAAAGGATGAAAGATGAAAGTTACCTGTCTGCTGGGAAGTCCGAGAGAGAAGGGAAACAGCGCGGTATTGGCCAAAAAATTCTGTCAAACTGCCGAGAGCCTTGGCGCTTCGGTTCGCACCTTCAGCCTGAATACCCTCAATTTCCGGGGCTGCCAGGGGTGCATGGCCTGCAAGACGAAGTCCGACAAATGCGTCATGAAAGACGACCTGGAAGCCGTGCTGGAGGCCGTCCGGGAAAGCGATGTTTTGGTCCTGGCTTCCCCCGTTTACATGGGCGATGTAACCTGCACGATTCGGGCGTTTATCGAACGGAGCTATTCGTATTTCGTCCCCGACTTTTTCACCCATCCTAATCCCAGCCGCCTGGCGCCGGGGAAAAAGCTCGTTTTCATCCAGACCCAGGGGCAGCCGAACGAAAAGCTCTTTGCCGACATCTTCCCGCGGACCGAGCCGTTTCTGAAACGAGTCGGGTTTCCGGAATGCCATTTCATCCGGGCCTGCGGGGTTCGCAAACTGGGGGAGGTCGAGGGCCGCGAGGCGGAGATGAAATTGGCCGAAGAGACCGCCCGGAAGATTCTGGGATAGGTCGGACCGCTCCAGCTGGTTACGGGGTAGTTTGGAGATAGATCGAGTGTTTTTCGGAAGATCGTCACCAAGCTTTTTGCTGAAACCCCGCGGCTTGCCGCGGGGTTTTTTCTTAAGCCCTTGGATACCTTGGTTCTCCTGGAAAATTTCAGAGGGTTTACGGTATCAAGTTTCTTCGAGCTGCTTAAACAAATTGAAGGTGCAATCTGCGGCCGACTCCACCAGCGCGCGGGTATTTGGCGAAAGATTGCGGTGGAAATCAAAATCATAGCCGCGGATGGAAATGAGGTAGCCGGCGGGTTCGACCCCGTAGAGGGTTTTGATCAGAGATAGAAGCGCGGCCGGAGTCAGGTGGTGGGTGAAGGTGGAGGGGGCGTATTCGGGAACCACCGGGGCGCAATGGAGGTCCTCCAGGGTTTCATAGACATGGGCGTCCACAAAGATCACCTGCCGGTATTCGACCAGGGTGTCCATTAATTCGGGTGCCAGTTGGGACAGAAAGACCGAATCGATGGGCGCCCCAAGGTTTTCCAGCCCGGTATCCTCCTCGCTCAAGGCCTTTTGACCCAAACGCCGGCGGAGGGCGTTGATCACCTGAAAGGCAACACCATCGTCAGCGCGGTGGATATTTCCGAAACCGATCACCAGAGTGCGAGACATATTCCCTATTCTGATACATTTGCCAAAAAGTAAAATTGCCACAGAGGGCACAGCGCGGCAGAGCCGCAACCAAATGCCTTAAGTGCCTAAAATGCGCTAAAATGCCTAAAATTAAAAAAAATCTAAAATAAATTTAAGACTTTCTCTGATCACTCCCCCTCACCCTTCCCTCTCCCCCGTGGGCGGGGGAGAGGGATAAATGAGCACTCTATTTGTGGCTCTGTGATCTCTGTGCCCTTTGTGGCTGGGAAAAAGCTTTTTGCGGAATTATCAAATTGGTCATGGTAAAAAAATGCCGGCGGGGAAACAGTCTGCATTTTCCTGCCGGCATTCGATGGAAACGGGTTGCGACTTATCGGGAAATACGATCCAGAACGGTGCCGTCAGCCGCCAATAATGTAATTTCCAGCGGCATCTGTCCCATGGCGTGGGTGGCGCAGGACAGGCAGGGATCGTAACAACGGATCGCCGCCTCCACGCGGTTCAACATCCCTTCGGTGAGTTTATTGCCGTCCACGAACGCCTTGGCCACCAACCCGGAAGCGGTGTGCATGGCCCAGTTGTTGTTTCCGGTGGCCACGATGAGATTCGTCCGGGTCAACTGGCCGTTCTCGTCGGTGCTATAGTCGTGAAAGAGGGTCCCGCGAGGGGCTTCGATCACGCCGACCCCCTGTCCGGGGACGTTCGTTATCGGCGGATAGGCGCGGATATCGTTGGAGGTTATATCCGGATCGTCCAGCAACTGGCCGATCCGCTCCAAGGCGTAGACGAGTTCGATCAAGCGGGCGTAGTGGTAGAAAAGAGATCCTTCCACGGGCTTGCCGCCATTGATCTGCTTGAAGAGCTTGAACTCCTCATTAGCCAGAGGCGTTCCGATTTTGTCGGCCACGTTCATCCGTCCCAGGGGGCCGACACGGTATGTCCCCTTGGGCCAGCCTAATTTGCGATAATAAGGGAATTTGAGAAAGGACCAGGATTCCACATGCTCGGCAACATGGGAGAGGTAATGCTCCGGCTTGAACTGGGCCACAAACTTGCCCTCAGCGTCCTTCACCCGGATCTCCCCGTCGTACAGCTGGAGGCCGCCTTCCATGTCCACCATGCCCATGTAGTTGGAGGGAAAACTGGCGAAGGAGGAAGCAAGGTCCTTGTTGGCCTCGAGCCAGCCTTTGCCGATGCCCACCGCCACCTTGGCGATCTCGACCATGGCTCCCAGTTCCGAGGCGATGGCCTCGCGATCTTTGGGATTCAGGGGGGCGTTGACCCCGCCTGGAACGGCAAAGTTGGGGTGAACGCGCTTGCCCCCAAGCCTCTGGATGATCTGTTGTCCGAAGCGGCGCAGATGAACGGCCTTCAAGGCCAATTGCGGGTCCGCTTGAATAATGCCGAACACATTCCGGGTGGCCGGATCCGCATCAAAACCGAAGACCAGGTCAGGAGCGGCTAAGTAGAAAAAGTGCATGCCGTGGGACTGGACCATTTGCCCCATATGTAATAATTCACGCAGCAGCTTGGCCGGCCGCGGGGGGTCCACCCTGGCCACCCCATCACAGGCCTTAGCGGAGGCCAGATGGTGGCTTACGGGGCAAATCCCGCAAATGCGCTGGGTGATTTGGGTCATCTCAAAATAGGGACGACCTTCGCTGAATTTTTCGAGCCCCCGGAATTCGTCCACATGGAAGAAGGTTTTTTCCACTTGGCCCTGTTCATCCAGATGGATCGTGACCCGCCCGTGGCCTTCGATGCGCGTGATCGGTTCAATGGTGATCTTCTGAGCGCCCATAATTCTTTCTCCTTTTGGTGACATATCAATCATGACGATCTCGTAAAAAGTCAGCGGAACGATGGTTTCGATTGCAAGGCGCGCAAATCCGATGGTAGGGGCAACCCGCCGGGTTGCCCGATATCGGGCGGCTCGGCGAGCCGCCCCCACCTTCCGCAACGACGAAGTTGCCGCGCAATCCTGCTCCGAGCAGGACAGATGGACTTTTTGCGAAACCATCAATCATAAACGAAATATTCGGGTGGCAATATCACCGGCGTGCGCCCGGCAAGCAATTCCGACAGGGCATAGAAAAAGGCATCCGCTCGCGGCGGACAGCCGGGGATAAAGAGATCCACCTTCACCACTTTATCGACCCCCACGACCATATCCAGGGGCTTCCCAAGCTCTGGAGAGTTGGGAATGAGGCCGCCGACATTGGTCTCGGCTTCCAGATAAGCGCGTTTTAAAGCTTCGTCAGTGCCTACTAAATTGCGCATGGCCACGATGCCCCCAAAAGTAGCACAGTCCCCAACGGCGATCAGGATTTGGCAACGTTCGCGCATCCGTTTCGCCACCTCAATGTTATGGGTATTGCTGATGGCGCCTTCCAGAATGCCAACCGTCACCCCTTCTTTGGGTGGATGTTTCAGGTCCGTCACCGGACTCGATGTAAATTCAACCGATTCCAACAACTTGACGATGCGTTCATCAATATCCAAGAAAGACATATGACACCCGGCACACCCAGCCAGCCAGTCCGTCGCAATCTTGACTTTGGCCATTCTCGCTTCTCCTTTCACTTGAGTTCCTGGGTGGCGCGGGCGGAAATCTCGTCCAGCGAAGTGCCCAGCTTCTTTCCCAGTTTGTTGGCCAGCAAGGAGAGGATCTCCCAGTCTGGCTTGGCTTCTTCCCTCGGCTTCACCGCCGCGTTGGCTTTCTGCACGCGGCCCTCCGTATTGGTCAAGGTGCCGCTCCGCTCCGACCAGATGGCCATGGGCAGCACCACATCCGCCTTTGACGTCAGGGATGATCCAAAGCTGGCCTGGACGACGGTAAACGCCTTTTCGCCGACCTTCTTCAGGGCCTCCTGGCCGTCCCAGTTTTCTTCCCCGGGCAGAAGGTACAGGAACTTCGCCGCCGCCGGCTTGAACCCATCCTCGAATCCGAATGCCCGCGCCGCGCGGGTGTTGGCCCCCGGTTCCAGGGGCAGGACGGCGGCTTTGGAGGGGAGCTTTTTCAGGGCGTCCCCGGCCTTCGCGGTGACCCCGGCGCCGTAAAGCACGACCGGGCGCTCCGCCCGGTCGACAAATTCCAGGGACATGGAGATCTCGGCCATTTCCAGGTTTTGATGGGCGAAGGGAACCAAGCCGTTATCCGGGCCGTCGACGACGATGAGCCGCGCCCCTTTGTCAACGGAACGTTTGATCAGGAAGGAGGCGACCGGCTGATCCTTGACCGGATCCGCCCCGACCACCAAGATCACATCGGCGTTGGCGATGTCTCCCAGGGTTCCCCGCGGTTTCTCCGTAAGCTTCGGGGCCGTCTTGTTGCCAAGGCCGACATTGGTGGCGCGGAGCTCCTGCCGGAAGAGCCTGCCCAGAAGATAGAGGGCCTCATTGGTCAGACCGCTGGAAGTCAGGACCCCGATCTCCGGCGCCGCGATGTTCCCCAAATGCGCCGCGACGGATTGAAGGGCTTCGTCCCAGCTTGCCGGCGCCATTTTCCCATTTCGTTTCAGGAGAGGCTGGGTGATTCGGGGACGCGATTCGGTAAGCGGTTCAAACCGACCCCGCTGGCAAAGCCGGCCGCCGTTCACGGCCGCATCCCAGTCGCCCTCCAGACGCAGGACATTGCCGCCGCGGGTGTAGACCTCCAAGCCGCATCCCAGGCTGCACTGGCTGCAGGTGCTTTTGAGGTGCTCTGCCTGTTTGCCGCGGCCCATAAAGGCGCTTCGTTTCTCGAAGATGGCCCCGGTAGGGCATATCTGAGCGCATCCGCCGCACGAGATACAGGACGACTCGCCGAAGGGGACATTCGAATCGGCATGGATCATCGAGTCGATGCCGCGTTTCCGCAAATCCAGGGTGTGGTTGGCCGTTAACTCGGCGCAGGAACGCACGCACCGCCAGCACAGGACACAGCGGTTGTGTTCCATCTCGAGCTGCTTGTGGGAGGAGTCGATCGGGAACCGTTTGGTGTAGGTGGGGTACACCCAGTGATCGATGCCGTACCGGTACCCTAAGGACTGCAGTTCGCAGTCGCCGCTCATCTCGCAATACATGCAGAAATGATTTCTTTCCGAGAAGAGCATATCCAGAACAAATTTCCGCGCTTCCACCAACGGAGGGGTCTCGGTCTGGACCTCCATCCTCTCCGTCACGAGAAAGGTGCAGGCCGGCTGAAAGGTGGGCATTCCTTTCACTTCCACAAGGCACATCCGGCAGATCCCCACCGGATTCAGGGCCGGATGGTTGCAGAGCGTCGGGATGTCGATCCCGGCCTGGCGGGCGGCCTTAAGAACCGTGCTTCCGGCCGGGGCGCTAATTTTTTGGCCGTTGATGGTAAGGGTTACATTCTCCATCGTGTGTCGCTCCTCCTTTTTCAGGGCTATCATAACCT
>Ga0315290_10001990_pt1 | contig 14244 bp, 23 predicted proteins | sample YL17G12_0_MG_FD_203627 | JGI IMG/M metagenome (GOLD analysis project Ga0315290, IMG submission 203627) | Sediment microbial communities from Yellowstone Lake, YNP, Wyoming, USA - YL17G12_0 | ecosystem: Environmental > Aquatic > Freshwater > Lake > Sediment | place: USA: Wyoming | collected... | reverse complement strand
CGCTCAATGGGCTTTGTTCCGGTCCAGGGCATTAGATCACCACCGTCCCGCAGCGGACGCACTCATCGTACTGGCCCGGGGTGCCTATCTCGGCATCGATCACGGGAGAGGGCCAGCAGTGCTCGGTCAGCACCACGTAGCCCGCCGGCTGCAGGCGGCTCCCCCACTTGATCGGCCGCCACTCGAAACCACCACAAACTGGGCAGCACTGGATACTATAGATCGTGTCTTTGCTCATAGTGTATCTCCAGACTTCTTCAAAGAGTATAGTCCTTCCTCGGTACGCACCACGACACCCAAGGAAGTCAGCCTTCGCAGTCGTAACAGCACTTCGCCGATGGGCTGTCGAAGAAACCTGGCCATGCCAAGAGCAGTGCTCGGCCGATGAGAAAGGCAACCGAGCACGGCTTCGTCCTGGAGCACGCCACTACAGTGCGGCGCACTCATGTGGGGCCCTAAACTCATAAGATTCCCCTTTGGAGCTGCGGAAAGTCTACTGGTACACGGCCATCCGGCGCTGGCCCTTCTGCTTGATCGCCTTGGACTTGACCAGCTCCTTCATGATGCGGTTGTAGGCAGCCAGGCTGGGGAACTTCACCGCAGCCTGCACTGCGGCCCGACTCGACCCAGGCTTCTTCTTGAGAAACGTGCAAACAGCCTTCTTGAGGCCAGCCACCTCGGCCTCCGACATCCGGTGCCGTTGGCCACCGCTCTCAGGCTTCAAAGTCCGGAGCTTTCCATTACCCCCTACGATCTTCACGACCGGCCGACCACGCTTCTTCTTGGTTTCCACCTCACCAGTGAGGAAAGCCACCGTATGCGCCAGGTTGCCCTGCACATGCTTGACAAGCAGCTCCTCTGCGATCCTGGCGTCGAAAATGAGCCGAGCCACCTGCAGTGGCTCCACCTTGGCCAGCAAGTCGCGGGCGATCATGGTCGCCAACTTCTTGTCCCTCTTGCACTGACCACTGAGGCTGTTAATGATGTCGTTCGTGAGTTCCATCCGCATTCTCCTCTTCTACGTTTCCTGACCCGGTTGATACTTCTCTGCCGGCACGTCAAAAGTCCAAGCCACTCCTTCTCGTGCTGTCATTGTCTGGGGTGGCACACGAAGTGTGTATTCTCGTCCCGTAGATGGACACTTGACATGCACAAAGCGAGCAACAGCGTCTCCGTCATTCAAACCACTCACCTCAAGCACCTCACCTGTTTCGTCTTGATGTATTTGTCGCGCACCGGCTTCAGCTAGATAACGTGCCCAGCCCATGCGCTCCGTCATAGCACGCCGCAGCTCCTGATTCGTCTCAGCATGAATGAGAGCAGCAGTAATGCGCTCGGGGTATTCGATGGTCCATCGTGGCACACGAACTCCGTGCCACGAGAACAGCTCAGTGCCGTCACGCCAACGACAAAACGACCGATTCTCACCATGGGGACGATTTTGATCATCGACGGTCAGACACTCAGGACGATCAGAAATCATCGCGAATTCTGAATGCAGAACGAAGGGTCCAGCATGCTCAATCATCGACTCATAGTGCTGCCACTTCGAATAGTCGATTTTGAGTTGGGCCACATGACGGAAGAAGCTCAGATATGCACACCAGCCAGACCACTGATTACCTCCCAACCACATTCGATATACTAGGTTTGCACATTGCAGCATCATCTGTGCATCAGTGCCCCCCAATACAAACGCCAAATGGTGCATGATAGGTGCAAGATCTGTGTACCATTTCTTTTCTGCCTCGACCCCGGTGGCGCGGGTGGCGCGGGTGGCGCGGGTGGCGGCGAAGGTGGCGGCGAAGGTGGCGGCGTCGGTGGCGGCGTCGGTGGCGGCGAAGGTGGCGTCGCGGGTGGCGGCGAGGGTGACGTCGCGGGTGGCGGCGTCGGTGGCGGCGTCGGTGACGTCGCGGGTGGCGGCGAAGGTGGCGTCGCGGGTGGCGGCGAGGGTGACGTCGCGGGTGGCGGCGTCGGTGGCGTCGCGGGTGGCGGCGTCGGTGGCGGCGAAGGTGGCGTCGCGGGTGGCGGCGTCGGTGGCGGCGTCGGTGGCGGCGTGGGTGGCGGCGTCGGTGGCGGCGTGGGTGGCGGCGCGGGTGGCGCGGGTGGCGGCGAAGGTGGCGGCGAAGGTGGCGGCGCGGGTGGCGGCGTCGGTGGCGGCGAAGGTGGCGGCGAAGGTGGCGTCGCGGGTGGCGGCGTCGGTGGCGGCGCGGGTGGCGCGGGTGGCGGCGAAGGTGGCGGCGTCGGTGGCGTCGCGGGTGGCGGCGAGGGTGGCGGCGTCGGTGGCGGCGTCGGTGGCGTCGCGGGTGGCGTCGAGGGTGGCGTCGAGGGTGGCGTCGAGGGTGGCGTCGAAGGTGGCGTCGCGGGTGGCGGCGAAGGTGGCGGCGTCGGTGGCGTCGAGGGTGGCGGCGAGGGTGGTCGGATACTTTCTCCGATACCAGATCCAAGCTGCAAACCCAGCTGCAAACCGTAGCACGAACGGTGACGACACAAAGACAATACGATGCTCTGGGGGAGGCGTCAGTCCTGCAGCCTCGTACAAACCCTTGACAGCCACTCGCACCGCGTCTCGGTCGGTGTCATCCATAGCACAAGTAGACATGGCATTAGCAATCCACTTGTCACGCCACTCAGGCAAACGTGCTCGATGCTCATCGGTCAGTGTATATTTCTTATTAGTCATTGACTTGTCTCCACCCAGCGGGCTCGTACTCCCTCTGACGCTTCACCAAATAGTTACCAGGAGGAAGCATTACCGTTCCATGTTCCTCGTGCGTGATCATAGCCTGCTGAAGAGCACGAATATACATTACTCCAGCCGCCATCAGCAGCACCTGGTTCTGCAGCCGATGAGCATGTCCTGACGCTTCACCACGAGCGATAACACCATCAGACACCAGAGTGGCGTCCTTGGGAATCGAAGCACACAAAGCAAACAACAAATCTCCTTGGCGATACATGATGCTCTCCTTATTTTTCCAAAACGTCCTTTAATGTCGTACCCAAAACCCGTGCCCACTTTGCACAGTCGTCCAGCCCTGGCTTACTGCGTTGGCCTTCCCAGCGGTGCACCGTGTACTCACTGACCCCCAATTCTCGAGCGAGTACAGCTTGAGATAGGCAAGCCTCTTGCCGCATCCGAGCCAGATGAGTAACAACCCGGGGCAGTACTTCCGGCCCAGGATTCTCCTGCAAAGGTGGCCGGGCTTTCAAACGCCGATCCACACTTTGGATAGCAGAACGCACCAGCTTCCGTCCCTCAACCGTCATGGCCAGCGTCTCAATAAGCACCCGCATCGCTGGCTCAAGCAGCGGCACATCAGCTGAACAAGTCGGGCATGTCAAAATCATCGCAGATACCTCTTCTTCCCGGTTCCCCCACACGACGAGCATCGAGGCTCAATATAGCCTCCAATACCGGTGCCCCGACAAGTCCAACAACGGTCGGCCTCGGGAATCGACTGCTGCCGCCGCTGTCCTCTCCATCGACACCAGACGGTGTGCACCACCGTGAGCACGAAAGTGATGAACACTGTACCGGCGACCATAGCCAAACCGACGAGAATGCGGGCCGTCCAAAACCACAGGTCTTCCCGGAAAGTCATGGATGCACCCGGTAGTTCACGACATGAGTGCCGGACTCTCTACCGGATTCCAGCAGACCCCTCTGAACCAGAGCTTCAACTCGGGCTCGCCCCAGCTTGGAGTCCCGACAGGTGAACCACAAATGCCCAAACCTGGCGTGCAAAGCGTCGATAACAGCCTTATCTCCCTTCTGAATAGGCTTCGTCGCCGCGCCTCGCTCCGGTAACACAAACCGCTCAAGCTGACGCTTCAAAGCCGCAGCCTCTTGTCGTGTGATATGATACTGATTCTCCCCCACAACCAGCACTAAACGATCACGTTTAGTGTCTCGTTTGCTCCCCTCATTTACTGCTCTCTTCACAGTGATCATCCCCGCGCCTCGAACGGCTTCAACGCGGGCGCCGAAGCGTCTTTGGTGTCCCGGTAGAGTACCCAGAGGAGCGCGGACCGGTAGTCGGGCGGAAGTGTCTTCACCGCGAGTCGCTCTTCGATCTCTTTCAGCCCCCGCACCCCGGACTGCTTGCCCAGGCTCTCCTGTACCTTCTTCCCGGACACTGCCGGCCGCTTTCGGACCCTGGGAGAAGATGCGCCTCCGGCAGCGACGGCGGGAAGGGGAGAACCCACCACCGCTGCCGGAGACGACTGTTCGCCGGCAGCTTCCAGGAGCTTCTGAAGGGCCGCCGCCTGCTCGGGCAAGGGCATCCCGTGGAATTGCAGCGCGGCCACGAGTCCGATCTTGTTTTCGTAGAGCGCCACCCGGACGCTCTTGTGCAGCTCGTTGACCTTCAAGAGCTGCTGGACCTGAGATGGGCTGCGTCCCAGAGCTGCAGCGGCCCGCTTGGGATCACCAGTGAGGTTCATGAGCCGGGTGGCCTTCTCCACCGTCTCAGCGATGCTATCGTTGCGACGGTGCACGTTCTCGGCAACGGCCACTTCGTACAGAGCCGCCTCGTCCCCCTTGCGAATCCAGCACGGCACCCGGATGGGCTCTTGCCCCTTGCGCCTCTCGTTGATGATCTTGGCAGCCCCGACGCGCCGCCGGCCCACCACCACGAGGGTCTTGCCATCCTCCTTCACGACCACGATGGGCTGAACAATGCCCCGGTGCTCGATGTCCGCGACAAAGCCCTCATCGGGCGGCACCTGCACCCGAGGGTCATAAAGCCAGTGGGCCTTGTCGTCCACGATGGTCAGCTCCTCGGGAAGAAGCATGAATACGTTGGACCGTGGTGCTTCGAATGCCGTCTTTGCCATTTTGATTTTCCCCTTTCGACGAGATAGGGGCACCTTACCGCATCGCCGCTTACGGTGTCAAATGAAATTTGATTTAATGTCTAAAAGTCAGAAATGACAGGAGATTATCGATTATGGAGCTTCTTGAGGCATTCGGCCGCAGCCGTGTTTATCTCGACCAGACGAGCGGCGGCAGTAGGGCCGCCCCCTTTATCGGCATGGAGAATGGCCGCAAACTCCCGCTGCCGCTTTCTCACGTCCTCTTCCGAGCACCCGGTTTCCAGCCCGAGCACGGCAAAAGGATCTACCAGAGCTGCAGCCGGGGCCTTCGACGCGAATGGGTTAGGCCCGGGAGCCGGTACGCGCTGCGTGGCCTGGGTAATGGCCGGACCGAGCCAGCTCAGCCCGAAGAGGAGAGCCTGGGACATCAAGTCGCCCCTGGACTTGGCCTGCTTCTCGAGCCGCTTCCGGTTCATCTCCACCATCTCGTGAAGCACACAGTAGCGGCTCCCGGTGGGCACCGGAAGCCGGCAGCCCGAAGCGCCGCACAACCGAGGGGCTTCCGGCTCTTTCTGACGGCGGCGCCGGGGCTCAGGCACGCTGACACCCGCAAACCCCCAGAAGCGCGTCGAGGACCGTCAGCACCGGCACCCGATAGGCCAGGGCCAACTTGGGCAGGCTATTGACCTGGATGGCGGTACAGTCGCACATCGCATTTTCGAGCTGGCAAATCCAGGCGTCACTACACTTGCCGGCCTTGGCGGCTTCCCGCTGAGATAGCGCCAGCTCTTCCCTACGAGTCCTGAGCCACGCACCGAACTTGACTCTGTTGCGCTCCAGCACTTCTGGGGAAAGGTCGGTCACCGTCACGGTCTTCTTGGGCTTTCGAGGCTTCTTCATGACAGGAGACCCTACTCGTTTCTGCCTATACTGTCAAGCACTTGAAGGACAAGTAGTAGAAGACGATGCGCTCAAAAGCGCGGTGCCCGAGCGCATCGGACACGGGCCTGGTCAGATCAAACTCGCCTCGGTACGTCCAGCCCTGACGTGGGTGGGTCTGTACCCGCCAGCGATGGCACTTGCCCTTCCAGCGCACCAGGCGCCCCCGGGCCGTTTCGCTGCACGGGCGCACGGCTCCGAACGGGCCCCGGTCCTGGACGGTGGTGAAGACGCACCGGAGCCGGTTGCACGCCAGGCCGGGCGTTCCGAGCGGCAGACGTCGATGAGCAATGTGTGTGTCGGTGATTTGAAAAGGCCGTCCGTCGGCCCGCTCCGGCCCGCAGAAGTTGTCGCCGGGCCAGTACGCGGTCGCGTTGCCTGCCGTTGCTTGTAGTGAGGGAAGAAGCGGTAGCAGGAAAGGAAGAAGGAACGTAGGGATTACGATCATGAAACCCCCTCTCGTCCAATGGCACGGGTCACAAGCTCATGTTCCGTGCGCGTTTCTGGAATGGGAAGATCTTCCCGTCGCCAGCCGAGGTACATGAAGGGAGGGTACACTAGCTTCTCCGTCCGAGGACGTTCATCACTAGAAACATCGGAAGACTCAACAACCAACGGCACGAGAACACCCTAATCTGCGCGCGAGAACATCGCGGTACAACTCCGCAACTCTGACACCGTAATAATCGAGCCCGTAATGTACTACAGACTGCTTTGTGTGTCGAGCCAATTCGGACACTTTTTGTTGAAGCCTGCCGTCCTGGAGAACAACCAAAAACTCGGAAGCGTCAACCACCAAGAATCCGTTGTAGTCGTTGATCACAACATCACTAACGCCAGGAGACTTTATACCCAAGACAGGACACCCAGCCGCCAGGGCCTCGACCAGAACAAGTCCCTGTGTCTCGCTTGTGGACGGAAACGCAAACAGGTCAAATCCGTGATAGACGTCAACAAGCTCTTGGCCCGAAAGGCTACCGGTAAGAATAATGTTGGAAGCCTTGAGCTGATCAGCTTCTGGACCAGACCCAACAACCACAAAAACACAAGACGGTCTGGCCTTGGCTGCTCTATCCAGAAGCCCTAGATTTTTCTCTTTGGAGAGCCTGCCGACGTACCCGATAACGAATTTGTCGAAGGGAATGCCGTATCGTGTCCTGAATCGTTCTCGGTTACCTCTTTCGAAGTGGCGCAGGTCGATACCAGTCGGTATTACTGTTATGGGATTTCGAACACGTCGACTTCGCAGCACCTCAACCACGTCTTTGCTGGGAGCAATCACAGCATCGCAGCAGTTGCAATATGTAGCCGCTTTGATGATCAATGCCGTCGCGGCTGTCTGCTCCATTGTGGTGGACACGTAGTGCGCTAATTGCTCATACATCGTGTGGTACGTGAACACCAGAGGTAGTCCGGCGTTTCGTGCCACAGTCAATGCAGTGTCTCCCAGAGAAAATGGATGATGTGAATGAATGAGAGCGAACGGAAGCGGCGCCTTGAAGTAGGGCCACAACATGTCCACAATTGCCGTTGGCACTAATGGTAGAGAGAAACCGCTGCCCTTTGCATCCGGTACGCTGGGAACACGTAGCACACCAGCTTCAACAGGAGTGGCTTGATACTCGGGCGCCACGATGAACGCGTTGACGCCACATTTTGACTTGAGCGTGTCCCGCAGCGTTTGCACCGCTCGCGCTACTCCTCCTACATGAGGACTGTACGTGTTGGTGAACATCAACACGTTCATGAGCGCGTCATGTCTGCCATTTCATCGTCGGTCCAGAAACCGCGCCGGGGCCACCGGTCGTTCACGACCGCGTAGCTGTCCAGGTAGTGGCGAGCATCGGCCCGGCGCAGTCGCTTGTGATTGACTTCAGTGAAAATGACGCTGGCCTTTAGGATCTTGGCCGTCCGCTTTAGCATCAACTGTCTCACCGCCGGCCCCCTAGTCGAATGCGCTGATTGAGCCACTCTTGCCGACGTTTGCAAGGCTCGCACTGGCGGATACCGAGCGCGTGCGTCGCACGGGCGATAACGTCGCCCAGGCCGACACCTTGCTGCATACCGGGGACGGGAATGTGCCACGGCTGTAGTGGATAGTTAGGATCACGTTCGTACGACATTACCTGTTCCTCCTTAACGTGCCTCTCGGCCAATCCACCGGCAGCTCTTCCTGCCCCGGCGCTCCGATTCCCGGAAAGAACCATTCCGAGTCGTCGACGATGTAGCCCTCGGTCCGCAACCGGCCCGGAAGATCAGCGGTGTTGCTGATGATGGCGTATGCCTCGTGCATATCGGATGGGGCCTCCCACATGGCTCCTTCGATGGTCTGGTCTTCGAGAGCTGCATGACGGTCCGTCGTAGAAACTAGAACCATCATCGGATCATCGTCAGTAGGCACTAGCCGGATAGCGAATTTCTCAGCGGCACGGAAAAGACCCAAGGCGCGTAACGCCTCCTCAATATCCTCGGGGTTCATGCCCCAATTCTCAGGGTCTTCAAGAGAGCGTCGTGCCCGGGGCGACCCGTTCTCTTCGAGCCACTCACGCACCGGACTTTCCCATCCCTCTCCACCCACCGGTCTTCCGTCTTGCATACGACCGGCCGCGTCTTCAATGTTCTGCATAACAGCTTCGTCCTGTCGCCTCGAATAGTCATCATCGTTGGCTACAGGGTACTCTTCAAGAGCATCCCACCAGCCGAGAAGCCACTTGAAAATATGCGTCGGCTCCCTGTTTTCGTCGATAGCGTGGAACGCCAGATGATCCACCCAGCCCACAGCCCAATGCCCAGCGTGTACTATCTGGTACTCGTCTCGGAATTCACGGATGTTCTCCAACGCCGCTTCCAGAGCATCGGCATTCGACTGCCCCAAAAGACCCGAATCGCGAGTACGGATCACAGGACCAAGAGACCACGTCTCTCCTATCGGAAGCTCTCCACTGTAGCCGAAGTCGTCGGGCATCAAGAGCGCGTCCCGGATTTCATTCTCCGTCGGCTCCCGAAGTCCTCGGTCACGCCCACCACCACGCCAAGAAGGCCGACCTCGATGAAGGCGGGGCCGAGGAGCCGCTTCAGGCGCGGCCCGAGACGGCTCCTCGGGCACCGCCAAGCCTGACTGAGTCACGGAAAGCGAACCCATAAGGAGAGCGCGGTTGATGTCCTGGACCTCGTCACGCTCCAACTCCCCACCCGTTTCGAGAACGGCAAGGAACCGCTCCAGCTCCTTCTTCAGAGCCATGATCTCGGCGTCACCGGTCGCGGCTTCCAACCGGATAACGAACTTCCTGATCCAAGGAATGGTGTAGTGCGGGCTGTCGCGCAACCAGTGAATAGCCGTCGCTTGCCAGTTGCGCGGAGGGTTACGACGATAGCCGGATTCTTTGCCCATTGCACAATACCGTAAGATGCTGCTGGCACGCATCTAAAGGATGTTGATCGACACGCCGGCCACACTTGCTACACACAGTGGACCCATTCAGCAGTACCGGAGGCACGGCCGGAGGCGCTACCGCTACACGACTGAATCGGTCCTTGAGCATCTGAAGAACCTGCTCTCGAACCTCATCCGAAAATGTCGCGTTGTCAAAAAAGTTGCCTGCTACCGCTAGATAGTAGTCAGGAGCGCAGCCAGTTCCACATCGACGCATCACGTAGCTCAGTAGAGCACTGCAGTCGACCGCTGCAGATGACGCGCTTCGGCGTCTGGCGGGCCTCTTCACAGACGGCCCCTACTTCTTCGCAGGAGCAGAAGCAGGAACAGAAGAGGGAGGAGACAAGGTGCGCGTCGACTCCATCAGTCGCGGCAACTCCTTCGGCACCCGGCCCTGGCAGACGTCATAGATGGCTCCGGCACCTACAAGAAGAGCGGGCGCCACTGCATGAATGAGCGCCGCTACCTTCTTGCAAGTGGTCTTGGCCGGCTCCTTCAAGTTGTCACACACCCCGGCAACCGCCAGCGCATTGATAGCGGGCTCGGCCGCACACGCCGTAGACAAAGCAGAAGCTGGATCAAAAGCGTGACCGCCGCCGGGGGTAGCGATACACCCGGACCCCGAAAGGGCTAGCAGTCCGGCGGCACCTGCCGTGACAAAGAAAGGGAGCACCGCAGCCACCTTCATCGGCCCGGTGTCATCAGTGGAAGAAACCGTCTCTGCTGGCTTTCCACTCTTTTCGGGAATGAACGGGAGCTTGAGTGCCCCGAGAACACCTGGATCAGCTCCCTTACTTCGCACCACCGAAAGAGCCGAAACGATAATGCTGAGCCAGCGAATCGCCTTGGGATGATCGGACCAGATCGAAGTGGCCGCATTGAGAACCGTGATCACCCCCGCCAGCACGCTGCTCACCACCAGCCAGTGGGCCGACACCCAATGCCATGCGTTCATCATGATAGCTCCTAGCCCGACATACGGGCACGAGCGGGGTAGGTGGACGACGTGATAGTACCGGAATCAGACGCCCAACGCAAGATCCGTGACCGTCCAGCCGTTCTCCGCAAGGAATGCCAGAACCCCCGGAGCAGTGTTTCGGCGATTCAGGACACCAACCACATGAGCCACTACCACTTCCCGGCGATCCGATGCCCGTACCGCCCAGGTGCCACACACGGACAGCAGCGCGTGCAGCTCTTCTAACTTCCCCAACTTCTTGGAGATTCTCAACTGCACCCGGTCCTTGGCACCCTTTGGCCACTGAGCATAGAACACCTGGTCAATGGCTCTCCACAACGTCTGCACAGCAAGCTCGAACGTCATCGGCTCCGGCTGTCCATCCCATACTCCAGCACCATTTTGAAATGCACTCAGCACTGTCTGCACCACCTGCTTCAAATACTCGGCAGCCGGCGTTGCTTCTGGCAGCTTTCCCATGTTGCCTCCTTGTTGCCGATGTTATATCGAAAGTGCTTGACGCTGTAAACGGAATTTTGTATGGTCTGGGCTCACCGCGTTCATGGAGAATGAAAATGTCCGAAGAGAACACCGAAACCCCTGGCACTGACGGAAAGAAAAAGAAGACTGGCCCGGCAATCACCGTGGTCCGCTCCGACGAGACAACCCCTCCCGATATCACAGCCCCACTTGAGCCCCCGCCTGATGTCGCGGCCTCACCAGAAGCTCCGAAGCGACGCGGGCGCCCGCCCGGCACCGGCAACCGCAAGCCCCGCAGCCGTCCGGCCTCGGCTCCCGTAATGGAGACGTCATCGTTTCGCGTGCGTGCCGTGCTGAAGTTCCTGTCGGTCGACCCGAACGGAACTCGAACCTACTTCGACCGGGCCGTCTCAAGCACCGGCACCACTGCCAAAGAGGCTGCAGATGCCGTGTCAGCCAAGCTGTCCAAGATTCACGAAGCGTGGGAAAAGGTGTACCTGCGGTAACTACTCTAGCGGAGCCACTGCCGTACTCTGATCAACGCGCTTGTTACGCATCTGCATCTGCTTCTGATTATCTAGTACCCGAATGACCTGCTGCCGCTCTTCACGGGCCTGGCGGTACAAATTCCAGATCCCCGTGCCAGAAATCGTGGTCACGACAGTGATAACGATTCCGACAAGCCATGTAATCCGTTTGCGTTTTGCATCTTCTTCTTTGCGCTTGTCCTCGTTCTGCTTCAAGAGCAGCTCGGCCTCGGCCCGACGATTTTCTCGATCCGCCTGATCCCTGGCCTCGAATGTCTTGAGCACGACGTTGACAACACTTGTCTCCAGCCCCTCGCGCTCTTGCTCCTTGTACTTTGCCCGCTCTTCAAGTGCCTTGGTGACCGACTGATGCTCGGCCGATCCAGTCGGTCGCGTCATCTTGCGAAGGTCATTCCACGACGACTCAACCTGCAGCGCAACAGACTTGGCACCAGCAGCTTCCCGCATCGCTTCCGATGCCGCCGCAGCAGCCGCATTGGTCTGCTCGACATGCAGCCGACACGTTGCTGCAATCCCGGCCAACTGACTGCCAATGACTTGCGACTCTTTGCGGTCCAGGTCACGCTGCTCTTCAAACCGATCCATTCGGTTTGAAAAGTCGTCAAGACGTTTGCCAGTACCGTCCAGCTTTGATTCCAGGCGGGCCAGCTGTACCGAAAGCCCATTATTATCTTTTGGGTCAGACATTATTTCCCCCCGCTGTCCAGTGCCTTATAGGCAGTGAGCATACTCTGGTCATGTGCCGAAGCATGGTATTGTCTGATCGGCACTAGTCTTTGTTTTTCAACTAACGCCCATGTATTGACTTCCCAGGTGACACGACTGGATTTCTTCATAGACTCTATCGCTGTCTTCTTAACAGCCGCATTGAAAGGGCCAACAAAGCCGGCCGGACACACCAGAACGCCACCACAAAAGCGCCAGCAGGTTTTCCAGGTATCAATCGATTCTGAAACCGGCATCCGGCCTGGGATCTCAACGACCGTCGGCTTGCTGTATTCTACCACTTTCAAGAAATCCAAGATGCCCCGCTCGGTGATTCCAGGAAGATGAAAAATACCGTAGTCAATCCAAACGAAAATACCAACGTCGGGATTGTGCTTCTGTGCCCGCTCTAGCCATTCTGTCTTCTGATGCACTATACAAAAGTACTCCATAGTATTCTTACGAGCATTATCCGAATAGCTCACACGCGGCAGCTCATGACGTTCATGAGCCGCTTGCCAAAGCCAGCAGTCCTCTAGTCGCGTATCGAAATAGCAATCAATGTCGACAGGCAATGAAAGCAGTCGTTCGCCAAGTTTATGGTATTCGTTTTGGCTTCTAGTATTTGTAGAAAGCGGAATATATCCAGTAACTACTCTGATCACAGACATTGATCTAGCCGTACCACTGTGCCTCGATAGACACGAGTGCTTCTAACGTGGTGGGTGTATAATCCGCACTGGTCGTGTACCAGACTTCAATGTCATCCCCCTTGACCAAGACAATTTTCCCCGGCTGAATCTTGATTCGTTCCTTTTTTCCGGAACCGCTGTTCAACACGACGCTCTTGTTTGTCTTAGCGCCGTTGATGACCAGATAGAAGGCTATAGTGCCGGTAGCAAGAGCAGCCGAAAGCTGCACGAGCATCGAAATCGGAGAGGCTTTGCGCTGTAGCTCCTGTGTCTTAATAGCACTGCAGCCGCAAAGCGACATTTTCTTGTCGGTCTGATTCGCAGCAATGTTCTTTTCTTGCCACCCGCTCTGCAGCCCACTCAGAACACTTCTGACTAATGTGCTATTACCTGGCATTAACGGGACTCCAGCTTGACTGCAATGATCTGAATTGGCTGATTGGCATCATCGTTAGTTCCGGCACCCATAGCGTTGGCTCCGTCACGCCCGATGTGTACCGCAAGAGCGTCATTCTGCTTGAACAAGGGCGCCGCCAAATCAACTATACCCTCGAACACCTGACCTAGCGTACCGTAGCTGATCGGAACAACAAGAAATCCAGAATATGGAAACACATCTGAAGAGTCTTCCCCAGTCGCTTGCGCCTTCGCCTTCAATGCTATTCTAACATTGCTGCCGGTGCCTGCGGCTTGCATAATGAATTGGATAGTGGCTCGCAACTCTGCTTTAGACATTTGCACTAGCGGCCACACACCAGCAATGGCTGCAAATCCAGTAATTCCGTCTTCAATCTCGATAGCCGGACGATCATTGGCTATCACCGAAGACGCGCCCGGCTCTACCGGCTCCATTACCAACCCATAAACAACCTTTTGCCATGGGCGGATAGGATCACCGCTATGAACAGCCGCAAGTCCGTCAAGAGTGGCCTGCTCACCAGCCGTCAATGCGCTAGCGAACCAAACATCACAACCCCCGTCTGCGGTATCGATATGATCAAGCACCGTAACAATGGAGCTTGCCAGAATCTCTGACGTGAATCGGTCAGACGCCACACGACCGTTAGGAAATGCAGTTGCAATCACGTAGGTGTATTTGTTCATGTGCTTACGAGATCCTAATAATGGTCAAAGTCCTGGTGCCATCCATTGACGCAGTGGTTGGGGGAGGGGGAGGGGCAGTACGCCTCCACCGACCCTCAATTGCTTGAGCACCATTCACTGTCACAATTGCCACACAACCAAAAGGAGTCAGCGTCACACTATCAGACAAAAGAAGCGAAGGATTATTTTGCACCCCTCCGCTCCAAATTGTCATCTCAACATATATCGTATTTCCAAGATTGCCTTGCTTGGTTGACCCTGTGAAATGAACAAGGTACGTGCCTGCAACCGGTGTGATAGTCATACCGGTTGCGAGTATGGGAACAGAGCTGGTTGTAGTAATGAGTCCAGCAGCGGAAACGACAGCCGATGGAAGCGCAGACGGTCCTGGCGGTCCTTCCGGCCCCGGGTCGCCCTGCGGTCCCGGGTCGCCCTGCGGTCCCGGGTCGCCCTGCGGTCCCGGGTCGCCCTGCGGTCCCGGGTCGCCCTGCGGTCCCGGGTCGCCCTGCGGTCCCGGGTCGCCCTGCGGTCCCGGGTCGCCCTGCGGTCCCGGGTCGCCCTGCGGTC
>Ga0315290_10001989_pt1 | contig 14245 bp, 14 predicted proteins | sample YL17G12_0_MG_FD_203627 | JGI IMG/M metagenome (GOLD analysis project Ga0315290, IMG submission 203627) | Sediment microbial communities from Yellowstone Lake, YNP, Wyoming, USA - YL17G12_0 | ecosystem: Environmental > Aquatic > Freshwater > Lake > Sediment | place: USA: Wyoming | collected... | reverse complement strand
ATCATCGATTATCACTAGGGTGAAGTCATCATGAGCAACCTGAACGCAATTACGCCCGGTGAGCTCCTGCTGGAGGAGTTCCTGGCGCCCATGGGCATCAGTCAGTATCGACTGGCCAAGGAGATTGCTGTCCCGGCGCAGCGAATCAGCGAGATCGTCGCGGGAAAGCGCGCCATCACCGCCGATACCGACCTTCGGCTCTGTCGGTTCTTCGGGCTGTCCAGCGGCTATTGGTTGCGTGCCCAGGTGGCCCACGACACAGAAGTTGCCGAGCGCGAGCTGGCGCCGGTACTGCTGCGCATCAGGCCGTGGGCCACAAAGGCGACTCGGCAAAGCGCTGCGGCGACGCGGCGGCGCTGACCACCGGCGTTGAGCGTCTGTTTTGCAACGCGACGAACTTCGGGTCGTTCACGGCCTTGCAGCGTCCGCTAATACGGCGCAACTCTCGCGGGACTGCAGGTTCGCCGGACATTCACACGCGAATCACACGCAGAGTCGCCGACGTCTGTAAGTAGTTGATCTGGCGAGCGGGGCAGGGCGGGCCAGGTGGGTTCGATTCCCATCACCCGCTCCATTCCCCTGGCCTTGAATCGATCTTCACGGTGCCGCCGGGGCCTTCCGGGGCGGAAGTCTGTCGTGTTTGTTGCGTGACGCGCAACGCGGTACACTCCGGGCATGATCCAGTCCTTCCGGCACAAGGGATTGCGGAGGTTCTTCGAATCTGGATCCGTGGCTGGAAACCAGCCGCGGCATGCCAAGCGACTGCGGATGCAGTTGGCCGCGTTGGATTCAGCTCAGGTCATCGAAGATATGGACATTGCGGGATTCCGGCTTCATCCGTTGAAGGGTGCGGACCGCGGAAGGTGGTCGCTCTGGGTCAACGGCAACTGGCGGCTGACATTCGAGTTTCGGGACGGCCAAGCCTACGTGCTTGATTACGAGGACTACCACTGATGGCCATGCACAACCCTCCGCACCCCGGCGAGTTCATCACCGCCGTGTATCTGGAGCCGAACGGCCTGAGTGGTCGTGAACTGGCTGCTAAGCTGGGCGTCGCGCCGTCGACCTTGAATCGGGTGTTGACCGGTGCCAGTGGCGTGAGCCCGGAGATGGCCCTTCGCTTGTCCAAGTGCCTCGGCAGGACTCCCGAGAGCTGGCTTGCGATGCAGTACAGCCATGATCTCTGGCGCGCCAGGCTACAGGTGGACTTGAGCCGCGTTGCAAAGGTTCGTTTGACGGCCGCGTAAAGCGGGGCATGACGATTCCCATCACCCGCTCCACCTTGTCATGAATCTGGGTCGGCGGTGCCACCTCAAAGGTAGCCCGACGATCGCTGGCGATTCGCCGGGGCGACCTGCAGTCTCTCAGCAAGTCCGTTGATCCATGTGTCTGCAGACGCATCGCATCGTCAAATTCATTCTTTGCCTTGTCCGTCAATACGATGGACTGTGCCGGCCGCGAACTTGAGGGCCGGACGGTCGGTCTTCGACGTACGATGGTCCCCGCGCCTTGATGACATGCTGAACTCGTCTATGGGGAAGCGCGCCCCCTGGACCGAACCGAGAGTCGGGTAGCGGGAAAATGAACAGACTGCGAATCGAGTCGATCGGCCGTTCCGTGCTGACTGCGATGTTGGCCTTCGCCGGATGCATGCTCGCGGGGCCGGTCCGGGCCGATGCGATCGACGACTACGTCGCCAAGCAGATGCAGCGACAGCAGATACCGGGCCTGTCTCTTGCCATCGTGCAACGTGGACGCGTCGTGAAGTCGCAGGGCTATGGCCTCGCCGATCTCGAAAACAATGTGGCCGTCACACCGGATACGGTCTTCGAGATCGGCTCCATCACCAAGCAGTTTGTCGCGACGGCCATCCTGACGCTGGTCGAGCAGGGCAAGATCAAGCTGAGCGACCCGGCGACCAAGTACCTCGCCGATCTGCCGACCTCGTGGAGCGGGGTCACGATCCAGCAGCTGCTCACCCACACCTCCGGGATTCCCGATTTCGAGGAAATACTGGGCTACGGCGCCTACAGGACGCCAACCACCGCGCAGCAGGTGCTTGCCGCTGCTGCCGCAGGTCCCATGGACTTTCCGCCCGGCACGCAATGGCATTACAGCAATACTGGCTATTACCTGCTGGGCCTCATCACCGAAAAGATTACAGGCGCGCCCGCGGTGGCCCTGATCGAGAAACGCATCCTGGGGCCGGCGGGCATGACGCGAACACGCAGCAGCGCCCCGACCGAAATCATTGCAGGCCGCGCTTCCGGGTATGCCCTCGAAGGTGGGCGCCTCGAGAACCGGGATCCGATGCAGCCCACCGCCGTCGGCAGCGCCGGCGATCTCGTGTCGACGACGGGTGACCTGGTCAGGTGGAATGCCGCGCTCGACGCGCAGTCGATACTCGAGAAAGAGAGCTACGCACGGATGTGGGCGGACCAGCCGCTGGCGGACGGCTCGCCGAGCGGCTACGGCTTCGGATGGTTCGTCTCGCCCGTTCGCGGCCATCGGGCTCAGGAGCACTCCGGCGGAACGGCCGGTTTCAGTTCAGACACACTGAGATTGCCCGACGACCACGTGACGGTGATCGTACTGACGAACAGCTACAGCGCGAATCCGGCCGGAATAGCCATGCACATCTCGCGGCTGCTCGTGCCGGGCCTCGCCTACGCGAAGATTCCGGACGACAGACCTGCGATCACGGGGCGAGTCTTCGACTACTACACGCACCGCCTGGACCCGGAGACCTACGGCAAGGACCTGACTCCGGCATTTGTCGAGAAAGTACGTCCCCGCTGGTCAACAGGGCATGACCTGTATCGGTCGCTCGGCGCGCTTGTCGGCATCGAGCGTCTGGAGCGGGACCCTGGCGACGCAGCGAATCTGTACCGGTATCGCGTGCGGTATGCGGAGGCCTCCCTGATCGTCGACGTGATGACTGACGGCAGCGGGCGAATCGCGAATCTGTCGGGCGCCGAGGAGTAGACGGGCGCAAGTCCGGGCCTGGGGACCTCGGCATCACGCTGATTCACGGGCAGTTCGTGCACAAGGACCAGCTCGACCAGTTGACGGACCTGCAGGTTGTCGACGCGCTCCTGCGCGGTGCCTGCGCCGCCATGACCTGGCATGGTCTACTAGCCGGGTGAAACGCGTCGAAACGCAGGTTGGCCAGATGCTGAACGCCGAATCCTTCATTTCATCTCGCCGCCAATGGCTGTACCGCTCGGTCGCCATCACATGCGCTTTGACGATAACCGCCATCGCGCCCACGGCCCGCGCCGAGATCGGTGCCGGCACGCCCGAGCAGTCCGATCCGCACGTCGCGCTCGACCGCACGCTCACGCGGATCGGTTTCGGCTCGTGTGCCGAAGGCGGCAAGGAGCAGCCCATCTGGGAGGCGGTGCTTGCGGCGAAGCCCGAGCTTTTCCTGTTCCTCGGCGACAACGTCTATGGCGACACCCGTGACATGGCCGTTCTTCGCGCCAAGTACGCAGAGTTCGCGCGGCAGCCGGGATTCGCGAAGCTGCGCGAGACCACGCCCATCGCCGTGACCTGGGACGACCATGATTTCGGCGAGGACGACGCGGGCGGCGACTATCCGCAGAAGGAAGCCTCGCGACAGGTTTTCTTCGACTTCTGGAGCGAACCTGCCGACTCGCCGCGCCGGACGCGCGATGGCGTGTACGCGTCCTACGTGTTCGGTCCGCCGGGCAAGCGCGTGCAGGTGATACTGCTCGACCTGCGTTACAACCGGACACCGCTCGTCAAGCCAGTGTCTGGCGTTAGCAACTATCGGTCCTGGGCGTGGGCCAGGTACAAAAAGGGACTTGAGGTGCCGGGTCCGTACGCCCGCAATACCGACTCCAACGCGACGATGCTCGGCGAGCGCCAATGGCGATGGCTCGAGCGGCAACTCGAAACGCCGGCCGACGTGCGGTTGATCGGGTCGAGCGTGCAGGTGCTCGCCGACTTCCCAGGCTGGGAAGGATGGTCGCTGTTCGCTCGCGACCAGCAACGATTGATCGAACTGATCCGGCGCAAGCGCGCAAACGGCGTGGTGTTCCTCAGCGGCGACATGCACTACGCCGAGCTGTCGAAGCTCGACGTCAACGTGCCCTACACGTTGTGGGACCTCACCTCGAGCGGGCTCACCGAAGTCTGGCCAGCCGCCACGCCGAACGCCAATCGGGTGAGCGACGTGATCCGCGAGCCGAACTTCGGGCTCATCGACATCGACTGGCAGGGAGCGCAGACCACGGTGACGTTGTCCGTCGTCGACCAGCGTGGCAAGCGGCGTATCGAGAAGCGCCTGCTCCTGGTTGACCTGACCGTGCAGCCCTAAGACCAAGGACTCGATTCCACCCGGTCGTATTGCAGCACTGCGCCTCGATCGCACGGTGCTCTCAAGCAAGTGCGTTGTCCTGCACTGACTGCAGTCGTCAGGCGTTGGCTTTGGCTTCACCCGCTGGAAGGCAGGCCATCAACCCAGGCCCGACTCCCTCGAGAACAGTTCGTCTGTGCGGAAATTGCGAACAGCATTTCGCGGTATGGCGAAATAAAATGTCTGCCATGCTTCCCGAATCCATTCCTGCCTCGCCCGATACCGTGTTCAAGGCGCTGGGCAGTCCGGCACGACTCACCCTGGTGCGCACGCTCGTCGCCGGTGAGCGCTGCGTTTGCGACCTGGTCGACGCCGTGGGCCTGGGGTGGTCGACCACCTCGAAGCATCTGGACGTCCTGCGTGAAGCGGGAGTCGTCACCAGTGACAAGCGCGGGCAGAAGATCTTCTACCGCCTGGAACTCGCCTGCGTTGCTGAGTTCATCAGCTGTCTCGACGGGGCCTGCGCAGGCCAGCAGGCAAAGCCTGCCGTCTGCCGCGCCTGAGGAATCGCCATGGCCACCCTTACCCTCAATCCCGGCGCACGCCACGAACTCAAGATTTTCGGGCTGCTCGCCGCGGTGTTTGCAGCCGTGTACTTCCTGCCCGTCGGCCAGCCGCGCTTCGACGGCGCGGTGAGCGAAGCTCTCGAACTCACCAAGTGGTACGCGCGCGAGCACGTGGTGCTCTGCTTGCTGCCCGCGTTCTGGATCGCCGGTGCCATCGCTGCGTTCGTGTCGCAAGCGTCCGTGATGCGCTATCTCGGCCCGACGGCATCAAAGCCGCTTGCCTATGGAGTCGGATCCGTGTCCGGCACGATCCTCGCGGTGTGCAGTTGCACCGTGCTGCCGCTGTTCTCGGGCATCTACCGAATGGGAGCAGGCCTCGGTCCTGCGACCGCATTTCTGTATTCCGGCCCCGCGATCAACGTGCTCGCGATCGTGATGACCGCAAAAGTATTGGGCGCGCCGCTTGGCATCGCCCGTGCTGTTGGCGCGGTGGCGTTCAGCGTCATCATCGGCCTGCTCATGGCATTCATCTTCCGTCATGAGGAACAGAAGAAGGTCGCGGCAGTCATCGCGCTGCCGGAATCGGAAGCCGGTCGACCGCTTCGACAGACAGCCACGTTGTTCGCGGTACTGGTCGGCATTCTCGTCTTCGCGAACTGGGGCGCGGCCTCGCAAACCACGGGCTTCTTCGCGACAGTCTTTGCAGCGAAGTGGCTGATCACCTCGCTGCTCGGCGGCGTGCTCGCGATCATGCTGTGGCGCTGGTTCAAGCTTGAGCCGGCGCGTATCGCCACCGTCGCTGCGGCAACGATCATCACCGCGATCGCACTGCCCGGTCATCCGACCTGGCCGTTCCTCGTTGCGGTTCTTGGTCTGGCGTGGCTCTCGGCGGGTCGTGACGACGAGGCCGGCGAGTGGTTCAAGCAGGCGTGGGACTACACCAAGCAGATCGTGCCGCTGTTGCTCGGCGGCGTCCTCGTTGCGGGCTTCCTGCTCGGGCGTCCAGGCCACGAGGGAATGATCCCTTCCGCGTGGATCAGCGGCCTGGTCGGTGGCAACTCCATCGCCTCCAACCTGTTTGCCGCCGTGTCCGGTGCGTTCATGTACTTCGCCACGTTGACCGAAGTGCCCATCGTGCAGGGCCTCGTCGGCAGCGGCATGGGCGCAGGCCCGTCACTGGCACTGCTGCTGGCGGGTCCGGCCCTGAGCCTGCCCGCGATGCTGGTGCTCAATTCAATACTTGGTCTGAAGAAGACCGCCACGTATGTGGCGCTCGTCATCGCGATGGCCGCGATCAGTGGCTGGATCTACGGGCTGCTGATGGTTTAGGCGGGCTTCAACCCGCAGGAGCGCGTATATGAAAATTCAAATCCTCGGTTCCGGCTGCGCCAAGTGCCGTCAGCTGGCGGCGGTGACGGAGCAAGCAGCGCACGAAATGGGCCTGACCTACGAACTCGAGAAGATCACCGACGTTACGCGCTTCGCCGACTTCGGAGTGATGTTCACGCCGGCGCTGGCGGTCGACGGCGTCGTGAAAGTCAGCGGCAAGGTGCCGTCGCTCGACGAAGCGAAGAAGTTGCTGAGCTGACCAAGAAGCGCCTGTTCCAATCCCAGCCACGAATGCCCGAGCACACAGTGATCGAACAAGCCGGCGAATCATTGACTGCGCCACTGGCCGCGAGACTGAACGAAGCGTGCCAGTGCATCTGGGTCGATCGTGCGAAATTGCGCGCCCAGCTCCACGCCAATCTCGGTGACGCGGGCAGCCTCCTCGAATCCCAGGCCGGACTCGTCTCGGGCAGCGTCGTGTTTCTTGCTCCGAGCGAAGCCGCCGCCATGGACCGGACCGCCCGGCTCATCAAGCGCGCACTTACCAGCGGCCCCTACCAGGAGAAGATCGAGCGATACGCGCCCGCTCTCGCTCGTCGTCCCCAGGCAACCGCGGGCGGTGTCCTGGGCTTCGATTTCCATCTCGGTGGTCCGACGCCGCAGCTCATCGAGATCAACACGAACCCGGGAGGTCTGCTCGTCAGTCTTGAGCTGGCGCGCGCAGCCACCGCAAGTTGCGACTGCTTTGCGGAACCGATATCCGTCATGACCGCGGCCGGTGTGGAAATTGATCGGCTAGGGCAGCGCATCACGGATGGATTCCTGGCGGAATGGACCAGCGTCCGCAACGGAGTACCGTTGCGGACCATTGCAATCGTCGATGACGAGCCGCAGGGCCAGTACCTGTATCCCGAGTTCCTGCTGTATCAGCGGTTGCTCGAGCGCGCTGGATGGCGCGTCGTAATTGCCGATGCCGCAAGCCTCTCCCTGCAGGACGGTGCGGTATTTTCCGCCGACGAGCGCGTCGACCTGATCTACAACCGCGTGACCGATTTCTATCTGGCCGAAGAGCGACACTCCGTCCTGCGATGCGCATACGAGAGGAACCTGGCAGTGATCACGCCGCACCCGGCCGCGCATGCGCGATGGGCAGACAAACGGCTGCTCGCCTGGCTGGGCGACGAGGAGTTACTGCAGGAGGCCGGTCTCGGCGCCGAAGATCGCTCGCACCTGCGGCAGACCATTCCAGCGACGGAGGTGGTCGGATCCGCCGCTGCCGACGACCTCTGGAAGCGGCGCAAGGGCCTCTTCTTCAAGCCAGTCGATGGTTTTGGCAGCAAGGCCGCCTATCGGGGCGACAAGCTCACTCGCACGACGTTCGACCACATCCTTGCGCATCATTACGTCGCGCAGGCGATTGCGCCAACGTCGTTCCGGCGAGTCTCATCCGCAGATGGCGTTGAAGCCGATCTCCGCGTCGACGTCCGCAACTACGTCATGCACGGTGAAACCTGGTTGCGAGCAGCGCGCCTGTATCGCGGGCAGACCACGAATTTCCGTACCGCCGGTGGTGGCTTTGCGCCGGTGCTGACCCTGCCGATCTGATCCACGCGTTGCTACCGCTCAAAACCCGAAGTACAGCGTCAGCCGGCCGTAGAGATCGTCGTCCGGATTGCTGATGCCATCTGCGCTGCGGTAGTGCACGTACTCCAGGCTCGGGATCAAGCTGATGTTCGGGTGCAGCTCATGCTGCCAGGCAAGGATCGCGAGGTCGAAGGGAGTCGCCGTGGCGATGCGCAGGTACGGGATCTTATCGGCGTCTGCATAGCCATCGAAATTTCGGTCGTAGCGCACCGTCAGCGTGCCCGGCTCGGTCAGATGCCAGACGCCGAACACCGAGGCGACGGCTACGTCCTCGTCTGGCGCGCCCTGCACCTCGCGTTGCTGGCTCGCGTATTGCAGTCCATAACGGCTGCGCGCTCCGGCCCAGCCAGCAAAAGCCTGCCACGTGCTTCGATCCGTTGCGCCCGTGCGATCCTCGTAGTCGGCGTACAACTGCAGCACAAGCGCATCCGTTGGGCGCAAGCCAATGCTGCCCATGAGTTTCTTGCCATCGTTCGTCTCGGAGCCGTCGCCGGAGCCGTTGCCGAACATCGCATGGTAGAAAACCTTGCCGTTCGACGCGCTGCCCTTGTACGCAACACCCATGTCGCGCGAACTGCCGAACCGGTAAAGGTCAAGTGGGGTTTTCTCGAGCGGCCGCTGGCCCCAGAAGGTTTCGACGAAGTCGAAGGTCGGCGAGGGCGACAGGCCGAGGTAAAGTTCGTGCCCCTCGCGCTTCCAGGCAAGGTACGCGTCCTTCACGAACGGTTCGAGCTTCGAGTTGGTACTGAAATCTCCCGGACTGTTTACCTCGAAGCGGAGCCGCGCCGACCACTCGCTCGCAAGCTGTGAATCAAACGTGAGATAGCCGCGGCGGATCCAGAACCCCGTCCGATCGTCGATCGTCGGATCGTGGTGATCGACCACTGCATAGGCGTCGCCGAAGACGAGGCCGCTCACCTTGATTTTCTCGTACCAAGGTTGCGGAGTTGGAGCCGCTGCGGGTGCAGAACCGACGGCAACCGGCACGGTTGCGACGGCTTTCCCGGAGTCACCTGCCGAGTCTTCACCGGCTGCCTGCGCCTCCAGTTCGGCAACGCGCCCTGTCAGGCTTTCGTTCGCCTGCTTCAGCGCGGCGTTTTCAGACTCGAGCCGACCGAGGCGCTCGGCCAACGCGCTCACCTCGCGACGCAAGGCGTCATCGGGTGACGTCACCGATTGCGCGCCAGCAGGGCCCGCCAGCATTGCGGCGAAGACGAGTACCGCGCTTGTCCTGTGCATGATTGTCAGAAATTCCCCGCGTCGAATCGGTACGGCTAACCCGGCTCCCAGGGAGTACACGCGCAATATTTCATGCCAGCAAACACCCGGCGAAAGTCGGTGAGAGTGCAGTAGCCGGTGCTCTCGAATATAGTGGCCGCCTGAATCGCAGTCATTTTACGCGCACACCATTGCGAATACTGCGCAGTGGTCTAACGCTGATCGCAAGGAGCAACCTTTTCGATGGTTGCAATGGTTGTCACTCAGCCCAGGGTGCCCAGATGAATGAGACGCTCTTGACTCGACGACACATGACCGGGATCTTCGGCCTGGCGTCAGCCTGCATCCTCGCAGCAATGGCGCCTTTGCCCGCGCAGGCCGCGACTGGCGACGGCGATTGGCAGTGGAGGGCAACGGCCTACCTGTGGCTGCCGAGTCTGGGCGGCGAGACCTCCTTTCCGCCGAGCGGCGGCGGCCCCTCGTTCACGTGACCGGCGTCTGGCGCTACCTCGACTACGATCTCGGCGACAGCAAGCCGATCAAGTCGATCGATTTCAACGGCCCGGCGCTGGGCGTCACGTTCCGGTTCTAACGCCGACGCCAGTCGGTTCAGCGCGGCCAGCGGGCGCTTCGTTCCACGACGTTGAGATCGAGATGGTTGCGCATGTATTCGTTCGAGGAGTCGCGCCGCGGCGCGAACTCCCACGGCGTGTGGTTGCCCGTGCGCAATGCCCCCATCACGAATCGGCGCCGCGCCTGATCCTGCAGCACGTCTGCATGAAACCGCGCCAGGTCCCACCGCTGCGTGACTTCTTTGCGGAATTCGGCGACGGTCGCGGCCCACTCCGCGTGGCCGGCAAGGTTGACCCGTTCATCGGGGTCCGTCGCGAGGTCGTACAACTGGTCCGGATCGACGGGGCAGTGCACGAATTTCAACGTGCCCCGGCGCAACATGACGATCGGGGCGCAGGCACCCTCCGCCGCGTACTCGCCGACGACGGTTCGGTCTTCTGCTGCGCCTTCGCACAGCGGCAGTAGTGAGCGGCCCGCCAGCGGATCGACGGCGTCGGTCACCGAGCCACCCGACAACTCGATGAGGGTCGGCAGCACATCGACCAGCGAGACTGGCGCCGACACGCGGCGCGCGCGGAAGCGGGCGGGCGCGTGCACGACCAGCGGGATACGCGCGGACCCCTCGAAGAAACTCATCTTGTACCAGAGCCCGCGCTCACCCAGCATGTCACCGTGATCGGCGAGCAGGATAACGATCGTATCGTCCGCCAGTCCGAGCGACGCGAGCGTCCCGACCAGCCGGCCAGTCCAGTCGTCGACGTACGAGATGTTTCCCAGGTAGGCGCGACGTGCGCGGCGCACGTCGTCAGCGGTGATCGGCGTACCTTCCATGTCGCACACTGCACGCAGACGTAGCGTGTGCGGATCCGCAGGCACGTCTGCCGCAGACACCTCGGGCATCGGAATCTCGACGTCTGCGTAGCGGTCCCAGTGTTCCCGCCGCGTCACGTACGGATCGTGCGGGTGCGTGAAGCTGGCGACGACGAGAAACGGTCGTCCATCGCCGGCACGAGCTGCATCGTGCAGCGCGCGCACCGCGTGGAAGCCAACCTCGTCATCGAACAGCAGCTGGTTGGTGACCTCGGCTACGCCGGCTCCGGCGACGCTCGCCATGTTGTGATACCACCAGTCGATGCGCTGGCCAGGTGTGCGCCAGTCCGGCGTCCAGCCGAAGTCAGCTGGATAGATGTCCGTCGTGCGGCGCTCCTCGAAGCCATGCAGCTGGTCGGGGCCGACAAAGTGCATCTTGCCGGCGAGCGCCGTGCGATAGCCGGCGGTGCGGGCGTAATGCGCAAACGTTGGAATCGTGCTGGCGAGGTACGCAGCGTTGTCGTAGCCGCGCGTAGCCGAGGGCAGCTGCCCCGTCATCAGGCAGTAGCGCGCCGGTGTGCACAGCGGGCTGTTGGTGTACGCGGCGTCGAACACCACGCCTGCGGCGGCGAGGCGATCAATGTGCGGAGACTTCGTGGCGCGGTTGCCGTAGCAACCGAGCGCCGAAGGGGTCAGCTGGTCGTACATGATGACCAGTACGTTCGGTGTGCTGTTCATGCGGCGATCCTAGCACTCGAAGACGCGTCCACCGGCATCGGCTTCGTCAGCATCGCCGGGCTCGCCACGAGGGCCTCTGCAGCGCTAGACACCTTCCCGCGGCATCGAGTTGTCTGCGTTGCGACAGCGCTCGAAACGGGCCAGCAACCCGTCGTGCACAGCCGGCTCGACCGGACCCACCGCGATCCATTCGAGCGCGAGATCGTCGAGCGCAGCCGGGGTGACGCGTTCGCCGCGACCCATCGATTCGACGAGGCGTCGCATCTGGTATTCACGGCGCAATTCCACGTCTTCCGGCGGCGTGGCCGTGCCGGAGGCCAGCTCCGCGCGGATGCACAGCAGCCGCAGCGCCGCCTCGTTCGCGGCGAGGTTGGCGCTGACCGCGCCGGCGGCGACCGCGGCGATCCGTTGCTCGAGGACGTTGCGCACGGCTTTCGGCGCATGGGCGAGAGCGGCGATCACAGAGGCAGCGGACGCCCGCAGCGCCTCGCATTCGGCTGGTGACTGACCCTGGACGGTCGCGAGTGCGTACGCGCGGACTTGGGCAGCGGCGGCAAATCCGTCGGTCCAGCCACGGCGAGCCGCTGCAGCGCGGTGCCTGTGCACAGCTTCGGCGCAACGGTCGGTCGCGTGTGAAAACCGCTGGTGCAGCGCGCGTGCTGACGCCCGCGGCAGGTCCATCGACTCGAACTGCGCGCACAGCTCGTCCAACTGCGGCACGGCAGCCAACAAAGGCTCGGCGGGCAGCCCGGCAATCCGCTCCAGTTCCTCACACACGGCAGTTGCCTGCGCCTGGTTCGCTTCGAGGGCGACGGCGTACGCCGCCGATTCCTGTGAGCTGCGCTGGAAGACGGCGTCGCACTGCTTCCGGAACTCGTCCCAGAGAGCGTTGTCCAGCTTCCACGGCACGATGCCGACGGTCTTCCATGCTCGCTGCAGATTCTTGGTTTCGTCGATGGCCCTGCGCGTGTCCTCGAGGTTGAGAAGTTCGGCGGTGCGGGCGATCAAGTCGCGCTTCGTCTGTACGTTGCCTGCGTACTCGGCATCGAGGCGCGCCTGTAATTCGTTCACCAGCGCATGAAAACGTGCCTGCAGCGGCTTCACGACCGCCTGGTCCACCGGCGCGTATTGACGCCACTCACGCCGCGACTCGACGATGGCCTGGTTGATTGCACGCCAGTTCGGTTGCTCGCCAGCCTGTTCCGCGGCAAAGGCCGTCAGCCGTTCGATCAGCGCTTCGCGCCGCTCCTGATTTTCCCTGCGCAGCTCGGCTTGCCGGGCGAAGTGCTCGCGACAGGGCTCGTAGGCGCGATCTGCTGCCTCCTGGAACTGCTGCAATTCGTCCGAGGGATCCTCGCCCGCGCCCCGGTTGAGGGTCCGCCATTCATCTCGCAGGCGGCGGATCTGTTGCGCGAGCTCCTCGGGTGCGATATCGGCGCCGACCAGCGATTGCATCTGCTGCACCAACTCGGCCCGCTTCGGTACGACCCTGAAGGTCTTCCAGTCCTGCAGCTCGGTGAGTTGCGAGTCAACCTGCTCCAATTGGCGTGCGAACCACGCCGGCAGGGCGGGGGCCTCCGGCAGCCTTTCCATGATTGAGGCGCGCAGTCGGGCGGCGCGCGCCGTCCCGCCGCGATCGAGCGCCGCTTGTGCCTGTCGCAGCAGCCCAAGGATGTCGCGGGCCTTGGCCTCGTCTGCTGCACGTTGTGCCTGTTCGGCCTCGCGCAAGGCCTGCTGTTCGGCGTCTTGTATCCGAGCTTGCTCGGCCGCAGCCGCGGCTGCCGCCTGCGCCTCGATATCCCGTTGACGCCGCGCCGCTGCCGAGGCGAGGGCGGTGGATCGCTGCTGCTCGGCCTCCGCCTCGAGCGCCTGCTCGAGCGCCTGACCGTGCTGCACGACAACTTCATGCGCACGTTGCAGGTGCTGCGTCACATCGCTTTGCAGGTTCGGCTTCGCCTGGGGTGCAAGCGTCCGCCACCGGACCTCGAGCTGAGTGAGGGTCGCCGGGTACGACGTATCGTACGGGCGCTCGCTGTGCCGGGCGATGGCCGCGGCAGTCTCTTCCAGGTCCGCCTGCAACTGCTGGGTGCTGCGGATCTCGGCGAGGAGTTCATCGCGCCGGGTCGTGAGAATCCGATGGACGTTCTTGTCTTTGCCGTGGCGGGTGGCGGGGATGAGCTCGCGCAGCTGATCCAGGTCCGTGATGCTTCGCGCCGCCATCTGGCGGATTCGCGCCGAGCTTCCCTTCAGTACCCACTGGCCGACCGTGGCCATCTCCCCGGCCGCGATGGCCTGCGACAGGCTCGCTTCCTCTTCTCTTGCGCGTACGGATGGGTCGGGTGGCGGCGGCGATTCAACTCCGGTAACACGTTCGCTGGTTGCCGGTGGCCCGGCCGTGGGCGGTGATTTACCAAACAGGCGTGAGAAGATTGTCATCGTTGGATCTTGGTTGGTGCGGGCCCGCCCAGCAATCGGCGATGTTACCTGTGTCGTGGCATGCCCGCATTTGGCGAGCGCTGGGAGGTGACGCCGAGCAGTGTCTGCAGGAGATCTTCCAGCGGCATCATCGTGAGCACGAGCGGAACGATTGGCGCCAGCGTGCCACTGCCGTCATATCGTTTCGCGGATCCCCTTGCCGCGCGATCTACCGAGAACGGTCCTGTTCGCCCGCCCGGTAACCGTCCTTGTAGTCCTGCGGATGCCGGTCCTGGTCGTAAGGACGGCCTTTGACGGCATCATTGTAACCGCGCTTGTATTCCGAACTGCCGTTGCCCTGGTTGTGGCCAGAACCGTTGTTGCCGTAGGACGAGAACGTGATGATCATTCGCGTGCCGCCCTCCCACTTGAACTCCTGCGTGTTGCCGCTCGAATTCGTGCGCACCACCTTGTTGCCCTTCTGGTCCCTGAATTGGTTCGCCTGGTTGCCGGGACGCAGGTTGTAGACGTCGCCGTTGCGAAGATCGATGTCGATGTAACCCTGCCGCTGCCCGAACGTGCAGGGGCCGGACTTGCCTTTTTTCGTCTCGCCGTCCTTGCGGACTTCGCA
>Ga0315290_10001988_pt1 | contig 14246 bp, 9 predicted proteins | sample YL17G12_0_MG_FD_203627 | JGI IMG/M metagenome (GOLD analysis project Ga0315290, IMG submission 203627) | Sediment microbial communities from Yellowstone Lake, YNP, Wyoming, USA - YL17G12_0 | ecosystem: Environmental > Aquatic > Freshwater > Lake > Sediment | place: USA: Wyoming | collected... | reverse complement strand
TCGGAGAGGAAGCTCAGGTTGCGGAGGCTCAGCGGGGCGAGCTCGCCGAGGCGCTGCGCCGCCGAGCCGAGCTGCCGCTTCGCCTCGTTCGCCCGGGAGGCCGTGTCGGTCATGCGGTCCGCGTCGAGCCACGTGGCCAGGCCGTACAGCTCCTGGGACCAGAACTCCTGCACCGCGGGCACGGCGGAGGCGATCGGCCGCAAGGCGTCGTCGCGGCGATTGGCCGCCAGGTAGAGCAGTCGCAGCCGCGCCTGGAGGTCCATCTCCACCGGCGTTCGCGGCATCGGATGAAGCTCCCCCTCCAGCGCGGCAATGACCGCCGCCAGCCGATCGCGCCACCCCTCGGCCGACGAGGCGGTGTACGAGGCGGGGACCACCGCGGAACCCGGCGACGCCCCGACCGGCTTCGCCGCCTCGGGTGCCGCCTTCGCCACGTCTCGTGTCCCCCGGGCGTCGCCGCGCGGCGGACTCGCTTCGGCCGACTCGCTCCCGGGTCTCTCTCGAGCCGGCTTGCCCTCCTCGCGCCGAGGGTCGTCGCGCAGGGGCTTGACGCGGTCGTGCAACCCCCTGCCGACGTCCGGCAAGGGCCTGGCCTCACGGCGGTCGGCCAGCGCGCCGGGCCGGGGAAAGGCCGCTTCGGACGGCAACTCGGGCGGCGGCGGGACCTCCGCGCCGGGCTCCACGCCTGCCCGCTCGTCACCCCACCGGCGATATGCCAGCGCGGCCCTGAAGTACTGGGTCAAGAGCGGCCACAAGGCCGGATCGGTTTGGCTCAGATCCTGGGCCAGCCGATCTCGCGAGGCCGGATCGAGACGCTCGATTTGGGCGATCTGGTTGGCGAACGCCTCGACCGCGCGGGGATCCGGCTGCTGCGTGGGCGGGCCCGCCGAGAGCCCCGTGCCCTCCATGGCCGCGCCGGCGCCGGCCGGCACCTGGCCCGACCCTGCCGCCGCGCCCGCGGCCAAAGGGGCTGAGCCCGCCGGACCGGGGGCGGCCGGGCTCGTCCACGGAGAGGCTGTGCAGCCGGTGGTCAGCAAGAATACCGCCCCAAGCAGCCTCAATCCACGCTGCGGTCTGGACATGGGACCGGGTTGTTCGCCAAGGGTTTTCCCGCTGGAAGAGGGGGCAGAGGATATCCGAAACGCCAGATCTCTGCAAGCTCAACTGCCGGCTATCCTCCCCGCATCTCTGACCGCGCCGAGCAGCAAGCAGATGGCGGTGTGCCACGGCGCCGCAGAAGCAGTGCGCGGCGTAAACTGGCCACACTGCTTGCCTTGCGGCAAGCAGTGGCACACGGCCATGAATAATCCGGGCTCGGTAGGACGGATTGCCAATCCGACCTTTCGCGGGATGGGCCATTCATCCATCTACGGGGGGGCTTAATCCGCCCGTTGGGCTGCCAGCCGGACAACCAACCGCTCCAGAACGGTCCGTGGGGGCAGGGCACTGGCACCTTTCAGGTCGAGGTCGGCCTCGATGAGCCACTGGTAGAGCAGGGCGCCCCGGTGGGGCCCCAGGCGGCGGAGTTGCCCTTCCGCCTTGGCCAGCACGAAGTCCCTGATCCCCGCCTGCCCCAACGCGTCGCGCAGGGCGACCCGCCGGCCGGTTGTCTGGCCGAAAAGGATCAGTCGGGTGGCGGCAGCCAGGCGCCGCAGGGTGGCCGAGACCTGACCCAAGATGGCAATCGGGTGCTCGCCGGCCAGCAGCACTCGATCGAGCTGCCCGAGCGCCTGGCGAACCTTGCCCTCCAACATCGAGTCGAGCATCTCCCAGGCGGTCCGCTCTCGCCAGTTTCCGACCATCTGGCGGACCATGTCCGGGGTGATCTTGGCGCCGACGCCGGCGGCCGAGGCGAGCTTGGCAAGCTCCTGGTCCAGCAGCCCCAGCTCCGCCCCGACAAGCTCCCGGATCATCGCGGCGACGCTTCCGCTCAGGACCACGCCGTGGCTCTGTTTCGCCCAGGCGACGAGCCACTCGTCCAGGCGGGGTGCCAGGGGGGTGCGGGCGGCGACCGCCAGCCCGGCCTCGCCCACCGCACGGTAGAGCCGCGTGTTGGCCGGCCAGGAGGCCATCTCCAGCACGAGCACCGCCCGCGACTTGGGCCGAGCGACGTACTCCTCCAGCTCCGCGCGGTAGCGAGCGACGAACCCGCGGGCCTGGTCGTCGGCCTCCTCCGGGGCATCGCCCTGCCCCTTGCGGCCTCGGTCGGCATCGTGGACCACGACCAGCCGCTTCCCGCCGCCGAACAACGCCACGGTGGCCAGCTCGTCGAGCACGTCGCGCCACGTCGCCGTGGGGCCGTCGAAGCTGCCGAGCGAGAAATCGCCCTCGCCCGAGCCAAGCACCTCCCGGCGCAAGCGCAAGACGACCTGGTGCTTCAGAAACGCCTCGTCGCCGAACACCACGCAGACCGGCCTCGGCGCGTGGGCGGCAGGGTCCTTGAGGTAGTCGAGGGCGTCGATGGGAGTGGGCATCGTCTCCCAGTATAGCAGAAGTGGATAGTGGATGGTGGGGGGGCTTCAGGCGGGTCCTCGCTTCGACTGCAGGAATTCCTTGGTGGTGCGTCGCCCCTGACCTTCGGCAATGTTCGAGGGCACGGAAACGGCGGCCTTGCGTACCTGAACGGTCAGTCCGTACTTTTCCTCCGGCGGGAAGAGGCAGGTGAGCCTGTAAATCTGCTCCACCAGGTCCATCGCCTTCTGCCAAACGATCAAGTCCCGGTAGTCCTTGACCCGCATCCGCGCCCTCCCCCCACTATCCACTATCCACCATCCACTATCCACTAGTTCTCCGCACCTCACGGATCCGACCCTGGGGGCGGCGCTGATCGATCGAGATCGGCAGCGGCGTCTCGAAGATGCCCACGTTTCCGGCCTCGTCGCGGGCCTCCAGGCGGAGGAAGAGCTGCTCGGCAGTGCGGCGGTCCAGGGCCCAGGCGTATTGGCCGGTGTTCTCCAGCCCCGTGGCGATCGGCGACCAGGGTCCCTCGCGCGACGGGCTGAAGTACAGGCCAATGGGCCGCGCCGCGAGCATCCAATCCTCCACTTGCCACCGGATGACCAACTGCCCCGGCCCTGAACCGGGCACCTGCTCCGCGGAAAGGATCCGTGCCAGGGGCTTGGTCAGATCGACGCCGATCCAGACCTGGGCGGGCGAGCCGGGCTGGGGCGGCTCATCCCCCAGGCCCACGCCGCTTTGCACCGCGATGCAGAAACCGTAGATGCCTTCCTCCCGGACGCGGACCAGAAACGGACTTAGCTTGTCGTCGTCCCGGCCGAAGCTGGTCCAGGTGCGGCCTCCGTCGCGCGTGCCCCACAGCTCCACCCGGGCAATCCCCGACGGCCCGACCGATTCCACGTCGTACTCCAGCTCGAACTGAAGCGCGTTGACCACGCGCACGCGCTGGCCCGGGGGGAGACCGCCGGGCGGGAGCCCGTCGCGGCTGCCCGGCACCGAAGGGCCGGACGGGGAGTGCTGGCTGCCGATCCCCGGCTGCATCTGGATCGCCACGGTCCCGTCCGGCATGCGGAACAGGGTCTCGGGGGCAGGGCGGGGTTGCGGGGTGGGCTTGCCGGAGGGGGCCCCCAGCTCGGGCCCGACGAGGTCCGCCTTCGCCCGCTCGCTGGGATAGAACGGCGGCGGATCGCCGGCCGGGTCGCCGGCCGGGTCGGTCGCGAGCGGCCCGCCGGCGGCGCCGGGGTTGGCGCCAGGCACGAGCGTGTCGCCGGCGATCGGCTTGGGAGGATGGCCCGCACTGCGATCCCCGCCCACCTGCGCCTGGCTGACCGCCGTGTTCCCGGCCTTGTCGGCCACGTCGGCCCGAACGTCCACCCGGTCCGCCCTGGCGCCGGGCCGCCATCGCACCTCCCCCGCGCACAGCATGCCCATCACCCGAAGACTCGTCCGGTCGATGGCCACCGCCTGCCACCGCTCGTCGCTGCCGGTGCGGTACTCGATCTTCAGGCTCTCCGGGCTGAGGTTCGGATCGGTGATTTGCCAGCGGGCCACCACCTCGCCCGCCCCGCCGCGCCAGGCCTCAAGCTGCACCCGGGGGGGAACGGTGTCGACCAGGACGCGAAGCCCGGGCCGGCCGGGCTTTTGGGACTGCACCTGCCCGGCCGCGCTGACCGTGTGGATCGAGAACCAGTACTCGCCGTCCGCCGGGGCGCGAAACAGGAAGCTCCCCGCGCTCGGCTCCACCGTGCCGTACAGGTCCCAGGTCACCCCGAGGTCTTTGGAACAGTACAACTGGACTGCCCGAGGGGGAGGCAGCCTCGGATTGCTCGTATCGATGCGGAAGGGGATGCCGAAGAGGGTCTGCCGGCTGGGGATGGGCGCAGGCAGCGGGGCTTCGGCCGCAAAGGCCAAGGCCCCCAGCCCCATCGCCAGCACGACCCACAGACCCAGCCGGGCCATCGACTCCCGTCCCATGACGCCACGTCCCCGACCGCCAGAGGTAGTTCTCCGCGCGCTTCGTGCCTCGCTCCGGCACATCGGGCGGCCCGTACACGGCCCTCGGCACCGTGAGTCCGGAGCACGACGCTCATCGTATCGGTCGATGCGACCGTATCACTTAACGAAGAGATATGAGGGGGACAGGATGAGCCAAATAGGGAGGCTGGCGATACTGCGAAGATTGGGAAGAATCGCCGGCAAAGGGTGCGGTAGGCCCTGGAAGGCTGGCCTCGACTGCGGTGCGCAGCCGGAACTCCCGGGAGCTATGGCTTCTTGGAGGGCTCGACCTTGGGCTTGGGTTCCGGCTTGGGCTCGGGCTTCGGCTCGACCTTGGGCTTCGGGTCCGCTTTCGGCTCCGCTTTCGGCTCCGGTTTCGGCTCCGGCTTGGGCTTCGGTTCCGCTTTGGGTTCCGGCTTCGGCTCAGGCTTCGGCTCGACCTTGGGCTTGGGCTCCGGCTTCGGCTCAGGCTTGGGCTCCGGCTTCGGCTCGACCTTGGGCTTGGGCTCGACCTTGGGCTCGGGCTTGGGCTCGACCTTGGGCTTGGGCTCCGGCTTCGGCTCCGGCTTCGGCTCGACCTTGGGCTTGGGCTCCGGCTTCGGCTCGACCTTAGGCTTGGGCTCCGGTTTTGGCTCGGGCTTGGGCTCGACCTTGGGCGGCGGGAGTCGGCCGGACATCAGCTCGTACATCAGCGGCAACAGGACGTCGACCGGGATGGCGTAGGTCTCGGTGCGTCCTGCCCGGGCGATGTTCACGCCGATCACCCGACCCGATACGTCGACCAGCGGCCCGCCGCAGTCGTTGGGCACCACGACGCTGTCGTGCTGGATGATCTTGGCAAAATCGTCGCGTCGCTGGCTGACGCCGGGGGGCGCGAGGTTCTGCATGTCGCGCTTCTGGGTCGCCGGGTTCTGCAATCCGCTGACGAGCGTCGCCGTGACGTGGAGGATCTGCGTGCCGCGCCGGATGGTCACCTTGACGCTTGTGCCGGGCCGGTGCTCCTTGATCTTGGCGATCAGCTCGTTGCGCGTGGCGACCGGCTGGTCGTTCAGGTGGGTGACGACGTCCTCCTCCTTCAGCCCGGCCTTCTGGGCCGGGGAGTTGGGCTCGACCCGGGTGATCTTGGCCGGGGTGCCCGGGTCGCCCAGCAGAATGCCCAGCACGCCGCCGGTCGGGGGAATGCGCCGCAGCGGCAGGCTCACGACGCCGAAGGCCAGCGGCGGGCCGTCCTCCACGCCCGGCGTGACGACCCACTGGCCCACGTCGAACTTCGGCTCGCCCGCCCAGGGGATCGCCGGCAACCCGGCGGCCTCGATCTTGAGCATCGCCAGGTCGAAGCCGGGGTGCACGCCGACGAGCCGGGCCTCGCGCTCCTGGCCGTCGCGGGTGCGGCAGAGCACCCGGCCCTTGAGCTGGCTGGCCTTGCTGAGCACCCAGCCGTCGGGCCCCACGATCGTGCCCAGGGCCGCGTCGCTCCCGTCGCACTTGATGCGGACCACGCAGCGCCCGGCCTCGGCCGCCACGGTGCGGAAGATGGCCTTGACCGGGGCGGCGTCCTTGCCCGCGACCTGGCTGGTCCACACGTCCCCCTTGACCAGCCGGTCCCACGACTGTCGGTACAGGTCGACGGGCACGTGGAAGTTCATGTGGGTCATGCCGGCGGTGATGCGGCTGTGGATGCCGATGACCTTGCCGTCGAGGTCGACCAGCGGGCCGCCGGAGTCGCCGGCGACGATGGTGCAGTCGGACTGGACCACGTTGTCGCGGACCGAGAGCACGCGTCCGAGTCGTACGACGGGGGGCCGGCCTTCCTGGATGCCCAGCGCATGGCCCGACGCCAGGCACCACGCGCCGATCGGCAGCCCGTCCGACTTGCCCATCTCGAGGAAGGGCCACTCGCCTTTTTCGGTGATTTTGGCCAGTCCGGCGTCGCCTTCCTGGTTCACGCCCAGGGTGGTCCCCTTGAGCGTCTTTCCGTCGGCCAGGACAATCGACGCTTCCTGGCCCGACTTGGTGATCACGTGGCCGGCCGTCATGACGTAGCCGTCTTTGCTGACGATCACCCCGCTCCCCTGCGACGGGCCCACGCGGATCCCCACGGTGCACGGGACCAGCCTGGCGGTCAACTGCCGGACCTTCTCCTCGATCTTCCTCAGCTCGGCAACGTCCTTGGGCAGGGCCTCGGTGGCCAGCAGCTCGACCTTGGCGGGCGGGGGTGCCGGGCGCTTGGAGGGCCGCTCCGCCCCGCGCACCGCCAGCGGTGCTCCCAAGAGCGGCACAAGCGCCAACGCCAAGAGGAGCACAAGACCACGAGACCGGGGCAGGATGCGGCAGGGGCGAGGCATGGGGGGAGGTCCTTCGAGGGTGCGCAGACCAATATCGCGGCGGCCGGCAGCCCGCATCCGCCGGCCGGGGGACAACCTCCCATTATGATCGGGCCCCCCTTCGGCTACAAGCCTTGTCTTCTCAGGGACTTCGGGGAGCGGACGTCCTGGCCGCCGGCCGCCAAAGCCGCCAAGCCCCGACCCCCGTGGCCACCAGGTAGAGCGCCAGCGGGAGCCACGGGGGGATGTTCGCCCAATCGTGCGCCCAAGGCACAAGCAGCATGGCCAGGAAGAGAGGAAAGATCGCAATGGCGCCAAGGAAGACCTTGCCGATCCCGTGGCGTTCCGGCAGAGCGAACGCGAACTTGAGGATGATCCCCAGCATCAGGGCGGAGTATGCGAGCCGAAGGTGCGGCAACCTCGGCCATTGACTCGACATCGCCATGATGCCGCCGAATAACACCCAGAGGCCCAGCCGACTGATGGCTCGTTTCGGCCTCAATGCCGTAAGCACCAGTACGCCTACCGCCAGTCCGATGAAGGCCCACACTGGAGCGTAGCCGTCGGGCAGCATGGCCAGGAGGCCGAGAATGACCGCGACGATCAGCGTTACCAGGAGGAGTTCGGCGATGGAGACCTGGAGACCCTCTGAGTCACGACCCTGCGGACCGAGGTCCTCCTCGCCAAGACAGAGCTTGACCCGCGTGTACTCCTCCGGCCGGGGAAGCGGCGGCTCGCCCGACTTGGCCGGCGCGGCATCATGCCGCGGAGCCTCGCTGGAACTCGTCTCGCGGTGGTTGGGCTGGCTCATATCCCCTAGTGTGCCACCGCCGGGCGCGCCGGTCAATCCGCCGCGGGCGGGCGGGGTGGCACGCCCAGAGCGCAGCGATGGGCGTGGTGAGTCGCGCATCCGCGCAGCCACGCCCTTCGTCCCTCAGGGCGTGCCACCCGGCCCGAGCACTCCGTGCGATCACTGATGCTGCCAGACCGCGAACACGCAGGCCATGACGTAGAAGACCAGCGCGAACCACCAGGTGATCCGCACGATGGCCCGCTCGGGCTCGGCGACTGCCAGGAAGATCAGACTTATGAGAAGACCAAACCCGAGCACGGCGGCCAGCGCTCCCGGCGTGTGCCCGCCGGGCAGGATGCTCAGGAAGCTGAGGAACACCGAGACCGCGACCATCAGCCCGAGCATCTCGGAGAGCGTGAACTGGAATCGCTCCTTGCCCGACCCACCCGGGTGGAGCCGGTCGAGCAGCTCGTCCAAGGCGCGGGAATCGTCCGACGGCTTGGAGTCGTCCGGCAGCGGAGGCGGCGGCTGGACCGGATAGGAGTCGTCCGCTCCCGCCGCCTCGCCTGGCTCGGGCTGCGGCAAGTCGTCTTCTGGCGGGGCCATAGGGGGTATTCTCGCCCCGGACAGCCGGGCCGGTCAATGCGGGCGGGAGGCATCGCCCTTGACATCCCCCCCGCCGGGCGTATCCTGGAGAAGATGCAAGAGACCTCCAACCGGAAGCTCCCCGCCATCGCGAGCCTGGCCGCCGCGATGGTCAGCTTCGGGGTCATCCCGATCTTCCTGATCTACTTCGCCCAGTTCCTCGACGCCTGGACCGTCAACGGCGTGCGCTACTCGGTCGGGGCCCTGTTCTGGCTGCCGTTCCTGCTGTTCCTGGAGCGGGAGGCCGGACCGGGGCAATCGGCGGCCCCCGGCCGCAGCGTGTGGCGCGACGCCGTGGTGCCCTCGATCATCAACATCGTTGGTCAGGCCTGCTTCGGGCTGAGCGCCTATTACGTGTCCGCCTCGACGATCGGCTTCGTGCTCCGGTTGTCCTTCCTGTTCACGATCTTCTTCGGGTTCCTGGTGCTCGCCGAGGAGCGTCGCCTGGCCCGGAGCGCAACCTTCTGGATGGGGACCGCGGCGAGCCTGGCCGGCGTGCTGGTGATGTTCGCCAAGAATCTCCGGGCGGGCGACGCCCAATCGCTCGAAGGCATGGCGATCATCGTGGTGACCGCATTGACCTGGGGGGGCTACTCGGTGAGCGTGCGCCGCTGCCTCGCCCCCTATTCCGCCCGGCAGAGCTTCGGCGTGATCAGCATCTACACGTCGCTCGCCCTGGTGGGGCTGATGTTCCTCCGGGGCGAGCCGGGGAGGTTGGCCGAAATCGGGCCCGGCGTTTGGGGCTACCTGATGGTCTCGGCCATGATCGGCATTGCCTTCGGGCACGTGCTGTACTACCGGGGCATCCACCGGCTCGGCCCGGTGGTGTCCAGCGGGATCATGCTGGTCACGCCGTTCGTGACCCACCTGACCGCGGCGGTGGTCTTGGGCGAGCGCTTGACGAAGCTGGAGTGGCTCGGCGGGCTGTTGGTCGTGATCGGCGGGGGCGTGCTGGTGGCTGCCCGGGCCAAGGTCGAGAGAGCGGCGCTGGCCGCTGCGCCCGAGGTGGACGACCACGGCGGGGGATAGAGAGCCGTAGGGTGGGACGAAGTCCCACCGCCGTTGGGAGCAAAGCAAGGCAGTTGCCCGGCAAAGACCGATGGTGGGACTTCGTCCCACCGCCGTTTGGAGCGAACACCCATGGTGGGACTTCGTCCCACCCTACGGCTTCTCTCCTGGGGTTTTCCTGGGCGGCGGGCGATCCAGCTCGGCCCGGGCGCGGAGGCCCTGGTGCTCGAAGGTCAGGCCGAACCGGCCGCGCGCGAAGGTGCTCAGGACCGGCGGGGCTGCGGGTCCCTGTTTCGGCTCGCCGGGATGGCCGTAGACGGTCGACTCCATCGTCTGCCAGGCGTCGTTCCAGACGTACTTTCCCCCGCCCGGACACACCAGCTCCGTGCCCCACACCCGCTTGTGCACCGCCACCGGATCGCGGTCCGGGTAGCGGCGCTTCCACTGGTTGAGGATGGGCAGGTTGCCCCAGGCCTGCACCTGCATCTGGCCTTGGTAGTTCTGGTGGAAAATGGCGTTGGCGACTTCGAGGATCTTGCGGTCGACCTCCATCGCGGCGCTGGAGCCAAGCCAGGGGCGGGCCTGCTCGGGGATCGGTTTGCCTTCGTCTCGGGCCTTCTGCCGGTCGAGGTGGCGGTCGATGACCCGCCGCAGCAGGTTCTCGCTGAGCGTGACCGTCAGCGCGTCGCCGGTCGTGGTGTAGCAGATGGTGGCCCTCGGATCGCCCCTGCCCCCTTCGGCGACCCGGACCTTCGTGTAGGGGTGCTCGCGGTGCCTGAGCGACTCGAAGCGAGTGAGCCCCGGGGCGGACTGCTCGACGTAGGCCCGGCCGGCGGTCAGGAAGGCCGCCAGTTTCAGCCCGTCGGCGACCTCGACCCGGACCGCGACGGGGACCCGCCCGACGTTGGCTTCCAGGAACTTCGGCGCGTCCTCCTCCTTGACCTTGGCCAGGTCCTGCCAGAAGGGGTCGTCGTCGGCATAGAGCGAGATCGACGAGCCGATCCAGTTGAGCCCGACGTCCTTGGCCGCGTGGGAGAGAAAGGAGCCGATCTGCCGGGCCGGCTCGGACTCGCGGTTCACGGCGAGCACGAAATGGGCCAACGCGCCGTGGGGGTCGCCGGAATCCGCCTTGAGGCTCGCGCCCTGCGAGATTTCCGCCAACTGCCGGTAGTCCGTGGCGACGATCAGCGGCATCACGGTCATGTCGGCCGCCACCTTCTCTTTGCCCAGCGAGAGCCGCAGGGCGATGGGGTCAAAGGCCCAGTTCCAGTTCCGCTGGTAGCCGTCGCGCCACCGCTGGTAGGCGTCGGCCTCGGCCCGGGTGACCTCGGTCAAAGGAATCTCGACGATCGGCGTCATGGACTCCAGGGTGCCGTAGGTCGCGCTGGCCATGCCCTTGGGCCCGAGCTCGATCTGGCCGGCGTCGGGGAGCGGCAGATCGGTGTAGACCGGGCCCGGGCGCACGGCCCCCTTGACCAGGGCGTCGAGGTGCGCGGCCTGGAGCTCGGCCATCACGGCGGCGGCCCGGGTGCGGCGCGAGTCGGCAATCCGCCACCGCGGCCCGCACCAGCGCCGGATCGCCGGGTCGCTCAGGAACACCAGCGCGGTCTCCTCCGGATCGCCCAGCTTGTAGCGCGTGCGGAAGAACACGAACTCGGGCAGCGCGGCCAGCGACTCGCACTCCCCCTTGCGCACGGCGGCCAGGCGCTTGAGCTGATCGAGCGAGTTGGTCACGACGACCGCGCCGTCGAGCCTTGCGACGTAGCTCGACACGGCCCGGTCCGGCGAGCGGAACCCCCGGTACGCCAGCCCCGCGACGTCGCCGTGGACCGCCTTGGCGTCCTTGGTCTTCACCGCGTCCATGCCCACCCGCGCCAACAGCAGCTTCTCCAGTGTGGCCGGCTGCGGGGTCTCGAACAGCACGGCCACGTCGGTGCCGGCGGGAAAGAAGGGATCGGAGCCGGTCAGCGCGAGGCTCTTGGCCACGTAGGGACCCAGCAGGCGTCCCAGGGTGCTCATCGAGAGGCACAACTGCCGCTCGTAGCGCCCGATCACGTCGGCGTTCTCCGAGCGCGGCTGGGCCCAGCGGAGCACCGGCGTGTCGTGCTGCTTCGTCTCGTCGGAGAGGGCCACGGCCGACCGGAACGTGGCGAAGAACACGGCGTGCTGGTCGGCGGGGATCCTGACGGCCAGGGGGTCGAGCTTGGGCTTCCGGCCCTCGATCAGCGGCTTCCAGTCGATCTGGGTAATCGAGATGCCCTGGATCGACTCGAGCGGGACGGGCTTCTCGTTCGGCGCCACCCGGGGCAGGACGCGCTCGAGCTGCAAGTTCTCGCTCATGGCCCGGCCGCCGGTGAACAGGTTGTAGGTGTCGCTCAGATCGCCGGCGCCGCGCGTGCCCCAGCGAGCCATGTTCTCCGGCCGCTCCGCCGGCTTGGTGCCGGCGGCCGCGGCGGCCAGGCGGGCCTCGTGGCGGAACCAGGCCCCGCCGGGGATGTCCCGGTTCAACAGCCGGGCGTAGTGCTGGAGTTTCCCCTGGTAGAAGGCGGTGCGGGCCTCGGGCCTGGCGTCTTGGGCGGAAAGGGCGAAGCGGACGCGGACCATCTTCTCCCCGCTGGAATCGGGGCAGAACAGCCGGCCGGAGACGTCCCGGCCCGACGCAGCCCGCACGACCAGCGTCCCGCGCTGCGCGGCATTCTCCCACGAGGCCCAGTTTTCCGCGTCGCCGGTGACGTAGGCCTCCCCCTCGGCGTCGAGCACGGCATAGGGAACCATGGCCTGCAATCGCTCGAAGAGGCCCGATCGCCACGAAGGGTGGGCGCCGGCCTCGGGCAGCTTTCCCTCGGTGAGCTTCAGGTCGGCCAGGCGGACGCTCCAGAAAGCGTCTTCGGCCGAGGCGGTCGCGGCCCCAGCCGCAAGCCCCAGGACAGTGACCCAGGCCAACAACACGCGGCGGTAAGCTGGCATGACGATACCCTCCTCTGGCCCCTCAAGGGATCAAGTGAATGCAAAATGAAAAATGCAAAGTGTATCTGCAACAACACGAAGAGCCGGGACACCTCTCCAGGTGGCGACCTCCAAGGCCCAATATAACGCCCGTTGGCGAAAAAGGGGAGGATCCCCGAGCGGGTGGCACGGGCTGCTTGTCAGCCCGTGTTCTGCCCCGCGATTCACGCGAGCACTGGCTGACAAGCAGCCAGTGCCACCCAGCCGCGAGCACTGGCTGACAAGCAGCCAGTGCCACCCAAGGTCACACGCACCCGGTTGACACCCGCCCCGCCCCCGGACCACAATAGGGGGACCTTCCCACGAACAATGACCATAAGGCACTGAACCTGGAGGACAGGACGATGTCGCGATACCACTGGACACGGCGGGACATGCTCAAGGCGGCCGGGGCGCTGGCGCTGCCGGCGGTGGTGCCGGCGGGGGCCCTGGGCCTGGCCGGGGCCGCCCCCCCGAGTGAGACGGTCCGCGTCGGCGTGATCGGCTGCGGCGGCCGGTCACGGCTCATCACCGACGGCGCCGACGTCAAGGGCTTCTGTGTGGTCGCCGCCGCCGACTGCGAGATCTCCAAGGCCGAGGCCTACGTCAAGGAGCTCTCCAAGGGGGCCAAGTGGGGCGCTTACAGCGACTTCCGCAAGATGATCGACAAAGAGAAGCTCGACGCCGTGATGGTCGAGACCCCCACCCACCCCCGCGTCTGGATCGCCATCCAGGCCATGCAGGCCGGCATGGACGCCTACATCGAAAAGCCCATGTGCCTGACCATCGCCGAAGGCCGGGCCCTGGTCAATGCGGCCCGGAAGCTCAAGCGGGTCACCCAAATCGGCACGCAGCAGCGCTCCATGCCGATCAACAACTGGGCGAGCGACCTGGTCAAGAACGGCGCGCTGGGCAAGCCGGTGACCGTGCTGGCCCCGAACTTCATCAGCCCGGACCGCTGGACCGAGACATCTTCCAAGGACGTCAAGGGCCCGGTCGAGCCCTGGTGGGACGTCTGGACCAACCAGACCGAATTGCGCCCCTACGACCAGCGGCTCCACCACGGCTGGGCCCAATGGTGGGACTACGACGGCGGCGGACTGTGCTTCGGCGTGACCGGCTGGGGTACCCACTCCTACGACCAGATCAACCGTGCCCTGGGCACCGACGCCACCGGCCCCTGCGAGGTGCTCCTCGAAGAGCCGGTCAAGGTCCGCGACACGGGCCGGTTCGCCCCGCGCAAATCGGTCGGCGGCGTGATCGTCGGCGACACCGGCGACATCGACACCGGCACCGACTACCACGGCATGGCCCGGCTCGCCGGCCTGCGGGCCAAAGTGACCATGAAGTTCGCCAACGGCGACCAGCTCAAGCTGCACCTCGACGGCGACCGCGGCCCGGGCCTCGGCGCGATCTTCTCCGGCCCGAAGGGCAAGATCGAGATCAACCGCAACAAGATCGCCAGCAACCCCAAGGAAATCGTCCGCTCCAAGGACAATCCCGGCCCCAACCGCCGGGACGAGAACGCCTACCACATCGAGAACTGGATCGAGTGCATCAAGAGCCGCAAGCCCACGAACGCCGACGCCGAGATCGGCCTGCGGGCCACCACGCTGTGCTACCTGGTGAACATCGTGCGCGAGGCGGGCAAGGTCGGCGAGGCCCTGAAGTGGGACCCGGCGGCCGAGCGCTTCACCAACTCCGACGAGGCCAACAAGCTTCTCGACCGCCCACGCCGCAAAGGCTACGAGCTGCCGACGGTCTGAATGAAGATGGGGTCAGGTCTTGACATTTAACTTTTGGGGATCTCGCCGCTCGTAGGCACACGTTCCCGGACCTTCGGCAGGCGCCAATCCCAACCGCGCAACCACCACCACATAACCCATAACCACGATCGCCTGCACCCCGATCTCACACGCGTGCAACGACCCACCAAAAGTTAAATGTCAAGACCTGACCCCAACGTGCCACAACGTGCCACTGCTTCTCGAAGGATTGGAACATCCATGAGGCGGTCACCTACTTCACGATGTACACCT
>Ga0315290_10001987_pt1 | contig 14249 bp, 15 predicted proteins | sample YL17G12_0_MG_FD_203627 | JGI IMG/M metagenome (GOLD analysis project Ga0315290, IMG submission 203627) | Sediment microbial communities from Yellowstone Lake, YNP, Wyoming, USA - YL17G12_0 | ecosystem: Environmental > Aquatic > Freshwater > Lake > Sediment | place: USA: Wyoming | collected... | reverse complement strand
CTACGGCATGCCGGATCTCGAGACCAAGGCCAAGGCGGGCAAGGTGCGGGAAGAGCAGTTCAACACGCCGACAACCATGTACGGCTGCAACAAGCTGTACTGTGAGCTCCTCGGCCGGTACTACGCGCGGCACTACAAACAGCTCTCGGCCGAACCGCTCGCGGGCAAGGTCGATTTCCGCGCGGTGCGCTTTCCGGGGCTCATTTCCGCCGTGACCGTGCCTTCGGGAGGCACGTCGGACTATGCGCCCGAGATGATTCACGCGGCGGCCAAGGGCGAACCGTACGCATGCTTTGTCCGGCCCGACACCCGCATCCCCTTCATGGCGATGCCGGATGGTGTCGAGGTGCTGCTCAAGCTCGCAGCGGCGCCGCGCGAACGGCTATCTAAGACTGCGTACAACGTTCGCGCGTTGAATCCGTCCGCCGAGGAGGTCCGGCAGGTCGTCCTCGAGAACTTCCCTGGTGCCGACCTCACCTACACGAGCGACCTGAAACGGCAGGGCATCGTGGACTCGTGGCCGGCCGACGTGAACGACGCGGCCGCCCGGGCAGACTGGGGATTCGCGCCTCAGTACGACTTCCGCCGGGCGTTCTCCGAGTACCTGATCCCGATGATTCGGGAGAGGTATGCGACGTAGACAGAAGACAGAAGACAGAAGACAGAAGACAGAAGGCGTAACCCGTCAGGAGGCGTCGGCGTGGGAACTGTCTTGGGCGGTCCTTGCCGATTCTGTATTCTGTATTCTGTCTCCTGTCTTCTGATAAGCGACAGATGCCTGTGATGGATCTCAAATCGCTCATCCGCCACGCGAAAGGTGACGAGCCGGCCGATCTCCTGCTCAGGAACGGGCGGGTCGTCAACGTGCTCAGCGGCGAGATCGTGCCCACCAGTGTTGCCATCGCCGGCGAGTACATCGTCGGTCTGGGCGACTATCCGGCACGGCGCGAGATCGAGGTGGGCGGCTCGTTTGTAGCACCGGGGTTCATCGACGCCCACGTCCACATCGAAAGCGCCCTCGTCCCGCCGGCCGAATTCGCCAGGGCCGTGGTGCCGCGCGGCACGACAACCGTCATCACCGACCCGCACGAAATCGCCAATGTGCTCGGCCTCGAGGGCATTCGCTTCATGTTCGAGAGCGCCAAGTTCGGCCCGCTCAGCATGTACGTCATGGCGCCGTCGTGTGTGCCGGCGACAGGCCTGGCCACGAATGGCGCGGCGCTCCACGGGTACGACTTGTTCCCGCTCAAGTCGGACCCCTGGGTGCTCGGCCTCGCGGAGGTGATGAACTACCCGGGCGTGATCGGCGGCGACGATGCGGTGCTGGAGAAGATCGGCGCGTTTCAGGACCGGGTGATCGACGGACACAGTCCCGGGTTGAGCGGGCGGGAGCTTCAGGCGTACGTGGCGTCCGGCGTGCAGTCGGATCACGAGTCGACGACGGCCGCCGAGGCGTTGGAGAAACTTCGCCTCGGCATGATGGTGATGATTCGCGAAGGCACCGTCGCGCGCGACCTGGCCGCGCTGGTGCCCATGGTGACGCCGGCCAATCAGCACCGCTTCTGCTTCTGCACGGACGACTGTCAGCCGGCCGACCTGATGGGGCGCGGCGGCATCGATCACGCGGTGCGGAGCGCGATTGCCCTCGGCCTTGATCCGGTCACGGCCATCCGGCTGGCGACATGGAATCCCGCGCAGCACTTCCGGCTCCACCAGCGGGGAGCCGTGACGCCCGGGCGGCGTGCCGACCTGGTCGTATTCGACGACCTGCAGGCGCCGCGGGCCAGGCTGGTGTTCCGCAATGGCGAACTGGTGGCGCGGGACGGCCAGATGACCGTGCCGGCGCGGCCGCCGTCGCGGACCCTGCGCAGCACGATGAACATCGCCTGGGACAGCGTGGATTTCCGTATCCCCGCCGCGGGCCGCCGCGCGCGAATCATCGGCGTGCTGACCAACCGGTTAGTCACGGACACGCTCATCGACGAGCCCGCCTTTCGTGACGGCGAGGCCCTGGCGGACCCCGTCCGCGACCTCCTCAAGATCGCGGTCGTCGAGCGCCACATGGCGTCGGGCGCGGTGGGCAGGGGATTCGTCCGTGGCATGGGCCTGCGCGCTGGCGCTCTCGCCTCGTCGGTCGCCCACGACCACCACAATCTGATCGTCATCGGCGCCGACGATCTCTCGATGATGACCGCCGCCCGTCGCGTCGGGGCGCTGCACGGGGGCATGGTGGTCGCCACCGCCGACCGGGTGCTCGCCGAAGTGGCCCTCCCGCTCGGCGGGCTCATGAGCGCCGAACCAGTGGAGACACTGCGCCTGCAGGTCGAGGCTGCCGTCAACGCGGCCCGCGCTCTGGGTTCTCCGCTCCACGATCCGTTCATGATGATGAGCTTCCTCGCCCTGGAGGTGATCCCCAGCCTGAAACTGACCGACAAGGGCCTGGTCGACGTGGACCGCTTCGCGCTGGTTCCGCTGTGGATCGACTAGCGCGCAACCAGCGCGCATTCAACGCCGAACATCCGCTGGACAATGCTGCCCGAGGGGTCATCATACGCCCTGTGTCTGGGCCGTCCGGTGCTCTGGGCATCTGGCCCCGAGCCGTCCGGGCCTTACGTCAACTCGGCTCGGCAGACCCGGCTAGTTGGGACGATAGTAGCCCAGCGAAGGTTCGCCTCAAACCGCCGAGTGCTCGCGCCGGCGCCTTCGCCTCCGGCGGCCCAAGCGCAATCGGCGTCGGAAGACTCCCTTCCATACCACTATTCCAGCGACAGGACAGGGCTCATCTGAATCTCGCTTGCTGTCCCGGCATATGATGTTGCTATGCGCGGCTTGGCCCGTCTCATTGGACGGAAGCGCGTCGAACGTCACTGGGACACGCTCGGTGTCCGAAACGCGTACGGCGCAATCCTGACGGCAGACGGCGGTGCCGTGCCGGAATGGGACGCCGAGGCATTTTTCGCGACAGGGCGCGCGGATGTCGAGTGCTTCATGGTCGACCTGGCGCGCGTCTCACCGAATGCACCGCGCCGACGGGCGCTCGATTTCGGATGTGGCGTGGGCCGCATCACCCGGGCGCTCTCCGTTCATTTCGCCGAGGTGGTCGGCGTCGATGCCGCGCCCTCCATGATCGAGCAAGCGCGTCAACTCAACCAGGGGATCGAGCGCTGCACCTTCATGTTGAACCCCGAACCGCACCTGCGCCTTTTCGAGACCGGCCACTTCGACGTCGTGTACAGCCGCCTCGTGCTGCAGCACATCGAGCCGCCACTGGTTCGGTGCTATGTCCCCGAACTCGTCCGAGTACTTCGCCCCGGCGGAGTGCTGATGTTCCAGGTGCCGGAGCCGGTCAATGCTGAGAGGGCGTTCTGCGAGGCCCCGGTCACCGGCACCGCGCTGAAGCGCTGGCTGCCAGGTGCGGTGATCCGGCCGTGGCGGCGCTTCAAGTACCGCCTGATTGTCGATCTCTCCGCGCGGATGGAGATGTTCGGCGTGAGCCGCGACGAGGTGCTGCGGCTTGTGGCGGGCGCGCGGGGCCGTATTCTCGAGGTCCAGCCCGACCACAGCCACGGTCCGGGCGTGCCCGGTTACGCCTACTGGATCACCTCGACGCCGCGTGGGCCAGGAACCGGCAGGCCCCTGGTCTCACCGTAGGGCTGCAAGCAGGAAGCCTGGGCGACGTGGCCGCACTCGTCGCCGCCGGCGGCCGCGTCCTGGCCGAAGTGGCCCTCCCGCTCGGCGGGCTCGTGAGCGCCGAACCAGTGGAGACACTGCGCCTGCAGGTCGAGGCTGCCGTCAACGCGGCCCGCGCTCTGGGCTCCCCGCTCCAGGATCCGTTCATGATGATGAGCTTCCTCGCCCTGGAGGTGATCCCCAGCCTGAAACTGACCGACAAGGGCCTGGTCGACGTGGACCGCTTCGCGCTGGTTCCGCTGTGGACCGACTAGCGCGTGTCCGCTTGACAGGCCGGCTGCCGCGCCGATAATTGGCGTTGATGCGATACTCATCTGAGGTCGTCAGCGAGCGGGCTGGAGCCGTCCGCACAGCCGGGCCTTTCACGTCACGCTGGTTTCGAGATCCCGGTCCGGGTGGTCTGGGAGATACTGGAGCCCAAGTGTTCGTTGTCCGCGCGTTCGCGTGCCTCCTGTTGATGTCCGGATTCGCCTTCGCCCAACCTCCTGCTCCGGTGCGCCCGACCGGGGCGCTGGGGGACCAGGTCCCGCCGAAGCCGTCCGTCCAACCCACCATGGCGAAGGCGGACTACCACGTCCACGCCAAGGGGGGCCTCACGCTCGAGGACGCGCTCCGCCAATCGCGCGAGACGGGCATCTACTACGGCATCGCCATCAACGGTGGCCTTGGCCAGCCGGCCGAGAACGACGCGGCTCTCGAGGCTTTCCTCCGCGAGATGGAAGGAAAGCCCGCCTACAAGGCCATGCAGGCCGAGGGCCGCGAGTGGGTCCGGATGTTCTCGAAGGCGATGCTCGAGAGATTCGACTACGTGTTCACCGATTCCATGACCTGGACCGACGACAAGGGCAGGCGGATGCGCCTGTGGATCGCAGACGAAGTGGGGGTAATCGACGATCCTCAGCTGTTCATGGACACGCTCGTCGACCGCGCCGTGGGTATCTTCGCTAACGAGCCGATCGACATCTACGTCAACCCGACCTACATCCCGGACCAGCTCGCCGCCCAGTACGACACGCTCTGGACGCCCGCGCGCATGAAGAAGATCGTGGACGGCCTTGCCGCACACGGCATCGCGATGGAGATCAACAACCGCCGTCGTATCCCCAGCGCGGCCTTCATCAGGCTCGCCAGGCAGGCCGGCGTGAAGTTCGCCTGCGGCACCAACAACGCCGGCGCCGCCGACCTTGGCCGCAACGAGTACTGCGCCGAGGTCATTCGTGACCTCGGCCTCCGCGCCGTGGACTTCTGGAGCCCACCGGGCAACGGCAGGAAAGCCGTGCAGCGCAAGCCGCTGCTGCGCTAGCAAGGTTCCGGGGCCTGCCTTCGACTTCGCTCGGGCCAGGAAAGACTCCGGGCCGTAAGAACACCACCTGGTGGGTCGCGAGGCTGGATCGGCATCCTGGCCTCGGCTATCATGCGGCCGTCGTCAGGAACGGCGATCGCCCCGGCGATCCAGGACCGGGACGGCTGGGGGAGGGAATCCATGCGACACGCGCAGAGACAATTCAGCGCCCTCACGGCGGCTGCCGTTCTGCTTGCAGGCGTCGCCGGCACCGCCGTGGCTCAGGAGCCGGTGCGAACAGTCTTGTACTCACTCGAACCGGGCGAGACGATCCTGCACCGCGAGAGCATGATGGCGCTGACCGCGGAGGCGGCCGACGTCGTCCTCGTGACGACCAGGGGGAAAGGCGACCAGGGCCCGTTCTTCGTGTTCCGCGACGGGACGAGGAAAGGCCCGTTCACCAGCCTCAAGGACGCCATGACGGCCGCGTATGCAGGTCGGGAGAACCCGCAGCAGCGAAAACCCGATTGCGCCACGTACGCACCCGGGCCGGCTCCCGACGGGAGCCAGCCGGCCACCAGTGAAGACAGAAGCGGCGTAACGATCCGATTCAAGGGCGCAACCATCGGCCCTCATCGAGTCCTCCTCTCTTCCAAGGTGACGCCGGACGGGGCCCGGATCTATGTCACAGCCTCGGACGACGACAAGGCCTGGTTCGAGAGTTCGGACGGGCGCAAAGTGTCGTTCGGCGGTATCCCGGTGGGCTTCCAGTTCGGCCCTGATGGCAAGAACGCCGCCGTCCAGGTTGAGGGGCGCTACAGCATGAACGAGATGAAAGGCCTGTCCAAGCTGCCGCCCCAGAAGTTCGCAGAGGCCGCCAAGGAGCTGGGAAAGAAGTACGTGTATACGATCGACGGAAAGATGTACGGGCCGTTCGACTCGATCGACGATCTTTGGTTCCCCAACACGAGCAACGACCTCTACTTCAAGGCCCAGGGGCAGGTCTTCCGCAACGGGGTCCCGTTGCCGAAGGCCGGGTCGTTCAACTCCTGCGAGTTCTACCCGAGCCCTGACGGCAGGTCGTACGCCGTTGTCGACTATGCGAACATCACGTTCAGCGACGGGAAGGCGTACCCGTCTCCCCTGGCTGTCGTGGCCTATCAGGACAAGGGGAAGCTGGTCTTCAGGTGGATTACCCTGGAGAAGAACAGGGACGTCGTTGTCTATCAGAGAACGATGTAGAGCCCATCGGTCCGCGTCGCTGGCGGCGGCGGTGCTCGCCGCGTTTCTTGCCGCTGCCGGGTGCTTCACCGCTCAGGCCCGGGCCGCCCTGGTGGAGGACTATGCCGCGATCTTCGGCGGAAAGTATGCCGACGCCGAGCAGTTTCTCCGCCAGAACGCCTGGATCGCCGGCGCCCTTCAGCTGCCCCCGGACGACACCCGGATCGCCGTGGCCGTCGTCTTCCCGGAGATCATCCGGTTCAGTGCCCTGGAGGACGACATCCAGGTTCGGGGGCTGAAGGTCCTCTACGTCCAGTACGGACGGGCATATATGGATTTTTCAGTCGGCCGCTTCCAGATGAAGCCTTCCTTTGTCGAGCACCTCGAAGAAGACTATGGCCGCTTGTTCAGCGGCGGCGAGAAGGCGGTGATCGGGATCCCGGCCTTCGAGCGGGCCGACACGCCCCGGCTGCGCGAGAAGCGTGTGCGCCGCCTCGACGACATGGAGTGGCAGGTCCGGTACCTGCGGCTGTTCATGCTCGTGATGGAGAAGCGCCACGGGGCGGCGGTGATGGTCGGCCTCGAGGACCGGCTCCGCTTCTACGCGACGGCCTACAACGTTGGCTACCTGTCGGGCGACGCGGCCCTGCGGCAGATGATGAACAAACGGCGGTTCCACATCGCCCTGATGTTCCCGACCGCGACCTACAGTTACGCCGATGTCGCGCTGTTCTACTTCCGGGCGCATTAGACCGGCGTTCCGCGGGCTTTCCTGGCCTGAGCGAAGTCGAAGGCAGCCTGCGTGAGCCGGGGCGAACGTCATCAACCGAAGTGAGGCCCGGGTTTAGCGGCAATACTGTTCACATATCGTCGCCCCGGTGAAAACCGGGGTCCAGCGTTGTCACTCTGCCTGGATTCCGGGTTCCGCTGCGCGGCCCAGGAATGACGGCAGGGTGTTAACTGAACGACATTGGGTTTAGCGACGAACGGCCGTGCTGGAGGTGACCGCCGTCACCCTGTCGCGTCGACTCCGGAGGGGGCTGGCCGTGTCGACGGGACGGCCGTCGTGAACACGCCGAACGTCGCCACCCGCACCCCAGCCTCCGTCGCTCCACCGCTGGTCCCAGTAGCCATCCTGTGCTTCCGCGATCAAGGGCCCCGGGCTCACCAAGCCGCCCTGAACCGGCAGCCCGGCCTTCTTGAGGCTGTCGCGCAGCAGCGCGCCATCACGCGTGATGCCGCTGGCCAGGGTGTCGGTAGCCGCCTTCACCGCGGCCGACGGATCGCGCGCGGGTTCAGAGGGCGGGGCCTGCGGGCGTTCCGCCCACATCGAGGCGACCAGGTCCCGGGCGGTCCGGTGGCCTGGGCATCCAGCCACGGGCCGTTCGTGAATCACCGATCGCGGTTGCGCGTTCGCTTGTTTCGTCCCGGCCGGCTTCGCGTCACGACCCGCTCCCCTTGGCCAGCAGCCCGCCCACCGCCTTTCGATAGCCGACGAAGGCGGAGCGGCCGGCCCGCGTCAGGCGCAGCAATGTGAGCGGTATTTTGCCGCGGAACGTCTTCTCGATCTCGACATAGCCCGATTCTTCGAGTTTCGCGAGGTGGCTCGAGAGGTTCCCCTTGGTCAGGCCGCTTTCGTGCAGCAGCCAGAGGAAGTCGGCCTGCTTCACGCCGTGAAGGAGCGCGACGATGAGGAGGCGGGCCGGTTCGTGGATGACGCGATCGATGTCGCTCACGTCTGCGCCTCCGTGGGGTGCTGCCGCAGGTAGCGCCGCAGACGCCACGCGCCCACGACGCTGGCGGCGACGCCGAGCCACACGAACAGCCAGTTCATGGCGGACCAGCCCAGCTTCAGGGCGGCAAACGCGACGCCGAGCGCGAGCGCGACGCCCGCCAGAGCGAGGAAGTGCGGCGCCTTCTGCCGGACCGAGGCGACCACGAAGGCGAGGCTCAGGATGACGCCGAGGACGGGTCCGGCCGTGTGCTCCATGCCAGCCGCGCGGCCTGTGACGATGAGCGCGGCGAGCGCCGCCGCCGACAGCATGACGAGCAGGCCCATCAGCAGGCGCATGCCCCTCCCGGGATCGCGGTATTCGAGGTAACCGGTACGGGGGTAGGTCAGGCGCTCCTTCAGTCTCCTGGTCGCCCAGTTGGCGACGAACCCGCTGAGGACGAGGATGCTGGGCACGATGAGCCAGTAGGCCCTGGCGCCGGTACTTTTCGGGAGGGCGTCGCCGAGGAGCAGAGCGCCGCCCCACAGGGTCCAGACGAGGCCCATCATGAGTTCGGGGATGCCGTCGACGTTCCAGTAGCGCTTGGGTCGATCTTCGAGGTTGCGGAGCTCCTTGGGAGTGGTCACGGGCGCCTCCATGTGCAAACTGGTCTGCATTGCAAACAAGTATGCGCGCGAGGCGGCCGGTTGTCAAGCCCCTTGTCAGGCCCTTGCCAATCGTGGGGCCCAACCGAGGACCCGACCGATTGACCTCGCGGCTCGAAGCGTCATGATCAGCCCTGCGTCGAGGCCGTCCGATGCTCCGGGCATCCCGCCCCGGGCCGTCCTCACCTCGGGGGAGCAGAGGAATCGGCTATAGTGGCATTTCACGCGGGGGCACACGAGGAGGACGGGAGTGACGAGCGAAGGGGTCATTCTTGCTGGGCTCATCTTGATCGCTGCCGGTCAGACTGGCGCGACGGAAGGGCAGCCACACCTGAGGTGGCGATCCCGTGCTTGCGCGCCGTCTTGAGCGACGATGCGCGGCCGACCTTGCGTGTGGTCCGGGCTCCCGCTCACGCCGTCAACGCCGACCTGTATCCGACCGACATCGAGGCCAACCGGCGGCACTTCGCGTCCTACGATGTCACGGTGATGACCGGCGTGGGCCACTACCTGATGCTGGAGGATGCAACGCGCTTCTCGGAGCTCTTGGCCGGGGCGGTTTCGAGGCTCGCTGCTCGACAGCCCGGACGCTGTCGCGCGATGCCTTGTCGTGTGTCGCGCTCGCGGGAGGCGTGCTCGTGTGGGGTTCTCCCGTGCAGGTCGTGAGAAACGCCGCCGGCGGGCGTGTCGCTGATCAGACTGACAGGGAAAGGGACGACGACCACGTGCCGGGAGCTGCCGACGGGTACGGGCGTGTCGACGGGCCGGGGCCCCGCGGTGGGATCGGCGTGGACGGCGGGCTGGGGATCGAGGGGCCGCGCGAGCTGCGCGACGTGCGGCGCTTCTCGCACGAGGCCATGGCCACCGTTTTCGAGGTGCATGGCGTGCACCCGGACGCACGGTACGCGGCGCAGGCGGCACAGGCCGCCTTCGATCTCGCGGACCGCCTCGAGCGCGAGCTGAGCCGCTTCCTGCCCAACAGCGACATCGGACGGGTCAACCACCTGTCGGCCGGCGAGAGCACACAGGTCAGCCCGTCCACGATGGAGTGCCTCCTGATCGCGCGCCACGTGTTCGACCTCACGGGCGGCGCCTTCGACGTCTCGATCGGCACAGGGCTGCCGTCTCTCGATCTCGACCCCGACGACTTTCTGGTCCGCGCGACGAGAAGCGGTGTGCGGATCGACCTCGGCGGCATCGGCAAGGGTTACGCGGTCGACCTGATGGCCGAACTGCTCGAGGAGTGGGGGCTCGATCTGGCGCTCGTCCACGGGGGCTTCAGCTCCGTCCTCGCACTCGAGCCGCCGGCGGGCCGCGACGGGTGGCCGCTCACTCTCAGCGACCCCGGCGCTCCCTCCCGGGTGCTCGCCCACCTCTCGGTGCGCCAGACGGCGCTCGGGGCCTCCGGGTTGCGCAAGGGCGATCACATCGTGGACCCGCGCACCGGCGAGCCCGCCCGCGGGCGCCGCGCGGCCTGGGTCGCGGTGCCCCGTCCGGAGGTGGCCGGGCCCGAGACGCGGACTGACCAGGGCCCCCGGCTCGCAGCCGCGGCCGTGGCCGATGCGCTCACGACCGCCTTCATGCTGCTGAGTCCCAGGGAGGTCGAGACCTTGTGTGAGCAGAGTCCCGGCCTCGAGGCCTGGATCCTCCAGGAGCCGGCCGAAGGCCGGCAGGGGGAGGCGAGCCTGCTTCACTTCGGCGGCTCCGGCCCGGGGTATACTTCGGCTTAGTCCTTCGATGCACAAATACGGGGACGTATTTGTGCCCTCAGGACTGAGTACTGAGCGAGCGCAACTGGCCACGTGCGCCGAAAGGGAATCGTGGCCGTAATTGCGAGTCGAAGTACTTAGTCGTAAGGGGCGATGGAGAGCAGGAGACGAGCGATGGCTGGCAAGGATGAAAAGGACAAGGTGACGGCGCAGGCCGGGGCCGCAGGGCCGAGGAAGTTCGATCGGCGCGACGTGCTGAAAGGTCTGTCCACGGTCCCCGCGCTGGGTCTCTTCGGCTACGCGTGGCAGAAGCAGCGCCAGTACCAGCAGGCGAAGATCGACGCGGCCGCCGCGGCGCCCGTGGCTTCGGGCGACCTGCAGGTGATCAACGTGGCGCTCCTCGGTGCGGGAGCCCAGGGCCAGGTGCTGACGGACGCCATGCTCCGCATCCCCGGCCTGCGCTTCCGCGCGGTGTGCGACGTGTGGACGGAGTATAACCAGAAACGGGTCGTCAACCAGCTGAAGAAGTTCAAGCACGACGTCAACGCCTACGAGGACTACCGCGAGATGCTCGACAAGGAGAAAGAGCTCGACGCGGTCGTCGTCGCCACTCCTGACTTCTGGCACTCGCAGCATGCGGTCGACTGCCTCAAGGCCGGCAAGCACGTGTACTGCGAAAAGGAGATGTCCAACACCCTCGAGGGTGCGCGGGCCATGGTGGCGGCTGCCCGCGACACCGGCAAGCTCCTGCAGATCGGCCACCAGCGTCGCTCGAACCCGCGCTACCTGCACTGCTACGAGAAGCTGCTGGGCGAGGCGAAGCTGCTCGGCCGGATCGTGACCATCAACGGGCAGTGGAACCGGGCGGTGACGCCGGACCTGGGGGCGCCTGACCGCTACGCGATCCCGGAGGCGCGGCTGAAGCGGTACGGCTTCAAGGACATGCACCAGTTCCGCAACTGGCGCTGGTACAAGAGCCTGGGCGGCGGGCCCATCGTCGACCTCGGCTCGCACCAGATCGACATCTACACCTGGTTCCTCGGCGTCAACCCGTCCCACGTGACGGCAAGCGGCGGGCAGCTCTACTACGACCCGAAGACACACGAGTGGTACGACACGGTGATGGCCGTCTACGACTACAACACCCCGGCGGGCCCGGTGAAGGCGTACTACCAGACGCAGACGACGAACGGCAGCCAGGGCTACTTCGAGAACTTCATGGGCGATCAGGGGACGCTGCTCATCTCCGAGTCGGAAGCCCACGCGGCCAAGCTCTACCGCGACACGAACGCCCCTGCCTGGGACACGTGGGTCCAGAAGGGGTACGTGACCGCGCCCAAGGTCCAGGAAGTGAAGGAGAAGGACGACGCAGCCGTGACGGACGTGCGCGAGTCGGTTTCACCCGACGAGCACATGGTGCCTATCGTGCTGCGCGATCCGTACCACCAGCCGCACCTGCAGAACTTCTTCAACGCCGTCCGCGGCAAGGCGAAGCTCAACTGTCCTGCGGAGATCGGCTACGAGAGCGCCGTCAGTGTGCTCAAGGTCAACGAGGCAATCGAGGCCAACTCCCGGCTCTCGTTCAAGCCCGAGGACTTCAAGGCTTGATTCCGGGGCTCACTGGTGCTGGGCGTACCCGCCCCGGAACCCGGAGGCTGAAGCCTCCGGGCTACCGCCCCGGCAGTTCACCGATGCGCGTGAGCGCCGGGGCTTGAGGAGCGTCGACATGGAAGACGGGAGACTCTCCCGCGGGCCGATGATCGCGATCACGGTGCTGCGGGTCATGGTTGGATGGCACTTCCTCTACGAGGGCATTGCGAAGATGACCGCGTCCTCGTGGTCGGCAGCGGGCTACCTGAAGCAGGCCCGGGGGCCGTTCGCCGATCTCTTCAAGTGGTTGGCGGGCGAACCGAACCTGCTCGCCAACGCGGACCTCATCACGATGTGGGGGCTCACGCTCGTCGGGATTTTCTTGATCCTGGGCCTGTTCACGCGGCTCGCGAGCCTCGGGGGGATCGGGTTCATCGTGCTGTTCTACCTGTGCAACCCGCCCTTCGTGGGCTACTTCTACTCAATCCCCACCGAGGGCAGCTACCTGATCGTGAACAAGAACCTGGTGGAGTTGTGCGCGCTCGTCGTCATCCTCGTGACGGGCAGTGGCCGCTTCGCCGGGCTCGACCGCATCCTGCACGGCCTCTTCGGCCGGCGGCCGCGGCTCGCGACGGCGTGACCCGCCACCTTACGCCTCACCTCGAGCGGGGCCGGCAGCCGTTCGCTGGCCCGCTCGCCCTGAGGACGCCCTGAGCTTGCCGCCCTTCGACCTTGATCGAGACTACCGGCCTCGCCTGGCTGTTCCGACAAGGTCGCGCAGCCGCGCGTCGAACGCAAAGGGGACGGGCGCGGCTATCCAACTCCAGCGCCACGCCGGATGGCGGGCATTGAGCAGGAGATTGAATTCCCCCGCTGTGACGGCGCTGGGGACGCGCATGGCCGGCGACACCTTCCCATCGCACCACGCATTGCCGAGCGCCTGCGCCGCCGGCAGCAGGTCGATGCTGTCCCACTTCGACGGCACCGATGGAAGTTCGACGAGGGCGGTGTCCGGAATGTCAAGCGTGCACAGGACGTGGGGCTGCAAGTCGTCGAAACGCCTGTAGTGGACCAGCCGCTCGAGCACCGCGAGCGACAAGCTCTCGGCCCCGTAGTCGAGATAACGTCCCCTGGTGTGCCACCGGCCGTCGGCCAGATACCCGCTGAGGCCGCTGAAGACCTCTCGTGTCGTGGCGCCGTGCTTCTGGAGGGCGATCCGAAACGCCCTCACACGGGAACTCCGTGGATCATGGCGAGCAGCAGGCGCTCGACCTTCGCGGTGCCCAGGTCCGTGGCCAGCATCGCCAGCGGCGCCCGGCCGGCAAGGGTGCGGTCGGGTGTCATGAGCCACTGCGCCACCGCTCCGTCTGTCGCGAAGACGTCGCGGGCCAGCTTCCGCATGCGGATCACCCGCAACAGCCGCTCGGACTCCACGGATGAAAACGCCTGCTTCCGGCTGACCCGCAGGGCTACCGTGCGCGGCGCGAATCCCAGCGCTTCGACAACCGCCTTCTGCGAGAGGCCGAGGACCTCGACGATCTGTCGAAGCGTCGAACCGGGCAGGCCCCGTTCGATGGCAGCGATCTGGACGTCGTACGGCTTGTCAGCCAGGGCAAGAACACTCATGGCAATATTGCCTCCATACAGAAGCAATACTGCATGATCCAGAGCGGATCGTCAAGACCCGGCCTGCGCGGCGTAATCCTGCCCCGCGCGGACCTTGATGAGACCAGGCGCCCAAGGACGCGGGTCGGCCCGTACGCGACGCTGTGTCTGGCCCGTTCGGGGTGCTACCTGGTGACTCCACGTTGCCCGGCCGCAAGGATTACACTCCAGGTGGGGCGTCCCGGCGTGTCGCCGCAATGGCGTCCCCCGAATCCCGAATCGAGATCGGAGGGTCTCCATGTCCGCCATCCGCCTCGTCCCGAACCGGTGGGGGGCGTTGTTCCTTCTCCTTTCCGGGCCGTTCTTCGTGGGAGAGGGGGCGGTTGCTGGTCCTTGATCGGCACGTGCTGTTTCAGGTCAATGTCACTTGAGCGTCTCCTCCCCTTGTTTCCCGCCTCTCGAGCGGGCACGCCGAGCGACGAACGCGGCCCACGGAACGCCACTGCAGATCTCTTCGTCATCTACACCATGAACACACCACTGAGCACGCCCTCGAGAACGTGGCTGAGCCTGATCGGTCTGGCCTGCGCCATGATGCTGGCGACAGGCGATGTGCGCGGCGACGAGGCCGCCTGGCCGCAGTTCCGCGGGCCGGACTCGAACCCGGTGAGCACGAACGCACGGCTGGCAGAGACGTGGGGGAAGACGGAGAACGTCGAGTGGTCGGCCGAAATTCCCGGGCGGGGGTGGTCGTCGCCCATTGTGACGGGCGGGA
>Ga0315290_10001985_pt1 | contig 14252 bp, 10 predicted proteins | sample YL17G12_0_MG_FD_203627 | JGI IMG/M metagenome (GOLD analysis project Ga0315290, IMG submission 203627) | Sediment microbial communities from Yellowstone Lake, YNP, Wyoming, USA - YL17G12_0 | ecosystem: Environmental > Aquatic > Freshwater > Lake > Sediment | place: USA: Wyoming | collected... | reverse complement strand
CTATTAGAACACAGCGAAAAACAGAGCGCAAGTTTTATTTTTACAAAACTTTTCGACTTGTTAGCCAAGAATAAACAGCTACAGTATATTCCAAGTTAAGAGCAAACGCCGTGCCGAACAGGATTGACCCCAACCGGCCTTGTCCTCTTGGGCATCTTCAAGTTTACCTCGCCCCGGCCATGGTGTGCAGTTTACGCTGATAATGACCGGCACGAGTGTCTGTGCGTGCGCCGGTTCGCTCATAACGCTGAGCCTGACACAACTGATCAGTCCTTTCTCTGGTTAATGGGTTAATTTTTTTACTTCTTCATCGACCAGATGAAGGACTTTTTATACGTCCTATAAAATTGTGCGAAAAATATTGTACATTAATTGTACATTATCGGTATTATAATTATATCAATCTCGTTTGATTCCCACGTATGTTGCTTGGTATAAAAAGATTCGGCATTCGGTGGATACAATACAATACGACTCCGATAAAAAGTTACTTTTGTGCGGTGCTGGCCAATCGTTGCAAATTCATCACTTGCATCAATAGCAACCGACAAAGATTCTCCCGGAAGCAAAGTGATCCAACCGTCAATTGCATTAGGAGTTATAAGAGACGGCAAATGCATAATCTCTTTTTTCCCCTTGTCAAAAGCCATGCTTTTCTTTTCAAACCTAAAAAAATCTTTTTCACGATCAAAGTAATTCATCAATTTAATAGGGAAAGAACCATTATTCTGCAACTGGACACTGACCATAATGGGATCACCAAGATAGTAAATTTTTGATAACGGTTCCAAAATAATATCAAGAGGATATTCATCTTTATTAACAACTTCAAATTTGGCAGTGTTGATTTCGGGAAGATCCGGTAATTTCCATGATGCTGTAAGAATGTAACTACCTGTTGGAATCGCAACATCTCCTTCTTTGTTTTTTTTGAACATGACCTTGGCCAGTTCTATTTCGAATGCACATTTGGGCCGAAGCGGAATATCTTGTTTATACAAGAACTCGAACCCCTTTTCTACAAAAGACACCGAATATTGTAGTTTATCAAGCCCTTCTATGTTTAACAAAATATTTTCTTTTCCACACCTAGATACAAACTGGAGTTCATTCGTTGTATTTATAATACGAAGTCTGCAACTGATCGAATTTGCTTGGGAGCTGATTTCCTTGTCAACTAATAATTCATAAGTAATCGGAGACTGCGTATTATCCGATTTGCTAGCACCCGACACTTCCCATACATACCCAAATAGTGAAACGACCAACATTAACACAATTGAATTTTGTCGCCACATAATATCAACCTGCTTTCTATGCTAAATATTAGAAAATATAGTTTTTTAAAGGAATAACCTGGCCATACTCCAACGAGATGCCAAGCTTGCCCCCGCTAGAGAAGCTCGTAAAGCCAAAAGACAATTCCAAGCTTTCCCATGCCTTTAAAAACCTTGATGTGCCAAAGGCCAATCAGATAAAAACAAGTGTAACCGCTTAAAAGCGTTTGGCCAATTCACGCTCAACTAGTACACCGTTATAATAAAAATATTTCTCATCTCACATTTCCCATAATGTTTTCAAAAGCAACCAAGTCGAGATACTTCTTGAATATCCTTAGTTCGCCGTTGGCACGGTTGAGAACATGATACGCAAAACCTCCTATTTCTTCTCAATCAAGAAGAGGAATTCACGGTGCGGCTCTTCGGCTTCACGAATCCAATCATTTGTCCATTTCATCCCCGCCATGACATTCTTCTTGTAGTTAATTTCTTCAATGACAAGAACTCTGCCGCTTGAAGCAATGGCATCATTTAATTCTTCCGCAGTTGCCCTGCCACCGGAACTGTATGAAAGAATAATCCACCGGGAATTTACGCTCCTGAGTAGTTGCTCAATCGATTCGACGGCAATAAACCTGCCCGATGAGTTTCGCCGAAATTCCTCGAATACCGAGCCGGCTACCGTGTCTGAAGCATCGACTCTTCTATTCGCCTTACCAAAGAGTTGCGGCTTGTCGTGCAGGCATATCGTAGTCCACGGATGGTAATAGGACGCATATCGAACACGGGACGGTGGCATCTTCTCATTGTTCGAACCGTAAGGAGGGTCAAAATATGATAGATCAGTCTGAACTGAGGGCAATATATTGAAGATGTCGCCCCGCAGAACCTGATTATCCTCTGTCGTGGCGAAAACGGCCGGCACATTCAGAAGAAGGTCGTTATATGAGCGTGGCGACCAATCGTTAAGATATGACACATAGTGGCCCATTGTACTGTCAACTTTATCAAGCGCAAGAATAAGGCTTGTTAATGCAACGGCTTTATCTACGGGAGGCAGAGAAAGGCGATCTATCTCATCGCGTATGGCATCAAGTTTTCTTGTATTCTTCACTTGCCATGGCTTTTTCAACCCATCCACTTGAGAGGATAATCCTCCATTTGGAAGGCCACCGTAATGCTGCGTAAACCAGCCATCCACAGGAGTCAAAGCGTTCAGGTGATTGATCAAATCTCGGTACTCCGAGGGACTTTTGTGATTCAGTAGGTAACAGGTGCCGAACACCTGCGACCATACGGCACAATCATTAGCGATCACCCGATAGCCACGCTTGGCGAACGCCTGCGACACCCTGGTTGTGCCGGAGAATCCATCAAACACGCTGCTCGCTGAAACCTTTTTGGCAAGATGTAAGATATGCGGCAACAATTTGAGTTTGGAGCCGGCATACTTGATGCCCTCTGTGTCTGGAGCATCCGTAACAATGTCGGGAAATAGTGCTAGTTCTTCCATCATTTCCTGATCCCGGCAATCTGCTTAAGTCGTACGATGTCTTCTTTGATCTTCTCAAGAGCTGATTCATGTCCAGCACTGGACGAAACAAGTGCATGAGAAAACAGTTGAACAAGAATCTTGTTGTGCGAGTAATCGATCCATCCATTCGTTATGCTGTCAAAATAATTCAGCCCGTTCTTGGTGCTTGTCCATAGTCCGCGCTGTAGCGCATTTGCCGACGCACCACCGTATCTCACTTCGCATATGTATCTGTCGTTTTCATCGTAAAATCTATATACAGGGTGTTTTCTGCCCCGTCCTTTATTCACTCGGACAATGCGGGCTGTTTGCTGTTTTGCCCTCTCATAGTCAAAGACGAGAATATTGCAAAGCTGTTTCCTTTCGTTGTAAATCAGGGGAAGAACATTTATATGGCTGAATTCCTCAAACGCGGGGTCATTGAATATCTTCGCAATTTTCTCTTTTCCGATAACCTCGGCTGATTCTTGCTCAAGTCTTGGGAACATTCGCATATGTTTGTCTGTTGAGAGTTGCAGCGGACCGTCTCCGTAGGCTTTTAGACTTACGGGGAATTTGGCTTTTGTGACCTCATTGATGATGGTGATGTCCTCCTCGCGGGACTTGGCTCTGTAAAGGTCTTTGCCGACATGGATTGAGTGAAAGTCGTACATATACTGATTGATAAACTCAGCGATTGCGATTTCCGCGAGGTCGCCATGTGTTTTATTCCCGATCAGCCGCATGGTAAAAATGTTGCTCAGCGTCGTTGTAATGATGACTGGATGTTTGCTAACCAGCAATTTTAACCTGCTGGTGAAGTCCTTGTACGGGTCATTCTGTTCCATTTTTTTCTCTGACTTTTCTAAAAAGTAAATCCTATAAATATTGTGGTTAATTCTAATTTCACAATTTTCGCCTAACTGCCTTAAAATAAAGGACTTATCAGTCTTTCCCCGTCTGCGCGAGGACAAGTTTGCCCAGTTACAACATCTCATCGTAAGCCAACAATGCCACGATGTAAAGCCGCAATGCCTCAATGTAACCTTACAATGCCTCGTTGTAAGCCGACTTTTATATCCTGTTATCCTGTCAAAAGCTCTGATTCTATCATTGTCGTCAATCCGAGAACTTCAATCCGAGTTCAGATATTCTCCATATTGCCGGGCGTTCATCAAGTCTTCCATGCTGTTAGAATCTGTGACCTGCAGCTTGCATAGCCACCCGGCATTATAACAATCCTTATTCATCAGTTCCGGCTCAGTCTCAAGAACGGAATTGACCTCGATTATCTTACCGGACAACGGTGAAAATATATCACTGGCCGCCTTGGCACTTTCCACCGTACCAAGGATTCCATCCGCTTTGATTTCCTGACCCGCCCCCGGCAGCTCTACAAAAGTGATCTCTCCAAGTTGCGACTGCGCATGATCGGTAATACCGATGGTCGCTGTTTGCCCTTCGATTTTTACCCATTCGTGTTCTTGGGTATAGAACAATGTCTCCGGAATCATATTCTTACTCCTATAGCCGGCAACGACCGGAACCAAAAAGTACCGCCGACGTCTCGCCGACAAATTGCATTTGTAAAAAGTTTCCTAAATATTTTACAAATATTCTGTATGCAAACTGCATCAAAACCATATCAAAACTATATGCAAACCATATCAAAACCACATACAAACTACATCAAAACCGCATCAAAACTACATACAAACTACACACAAATTCACCAAAAAACGTTAAAATCTCGCCGTTTTTTCCACAATTTTGCCAAAAATATCGCTGCTCAAAACCTCATTTTTCTCGATTTTTTCTTTTCTGCCCTGTTGAATATGCCGCGAATTGCGCGCAGCATAGTAAACCCCGACGCTATCGCCCAGCTTAACCGCCCGTTCTAAGTATATTAGAGCCAACTGTTTATCACCAACCTTAGCACAGCTCAGCACCCAACCAACGCACCGACCATCATCACCGTTGAGCACCGCATCCTCCGAACGCACCGGCCGCACACCCGCCGCCCCAGCCATCTCCAGCCGCCCAACCGCCATCTCATAACCCACACTTTCCCTCCGCATCGCCTCACAGCCGAAAAAAAATCCCTTATCCAGCTTGACCGCCCAGCCGTAGCCGGCTTCAAAGGGCGAAATATTATGCTTACCCGCCAATTCATGGCCGTAAAGTGGCAAACCCGCCTCAATACGCAAACTGTCCCGCGCCCCGAGTCCGCAGGGTTTTACGCCGAAAGATTCGCCTTGATCGAGTATCATATCCCATAGTTGCGGCGCCTTTTCCGGGTGTACAAGAAGCTCAAAACCAACCCTGGCTCCGGTATAGCCGGTTCTGGCGATCACCACGTCAACACCGCCAACAGCCCCCTGCATAAACTCAAAGGGTTTGAGTTCTCCAAGCCGACTCTTAATGGCCTCATCGCCACTGCCCATCATTTGCAGAATAATGTCGCGCGAGGCCGGTCCCTGCAGGGCAATATCCACTAGGCAGTCGTCGCCTTCTTCCAGGTTGCGCATATCGCGTATTTCCGGAGCAACTTCGAATTCATATCGGCGCAATCTCATCGGCGCGCCTTTGAGCCAGGCCTTGATTTTGTCGTTATTGACGGCATTGACCACCAACATGTACTTGTTCTCGCCCCGGCAATACACGATAATATCATCCAGTACGTTACCAGCTTCATCCAGTATGTACGAATATTGGGCAGATCCATTTTGCAGCTTGCCTACCGCATTGCTCGTAACCATCTCCAGGAATCGCATAGCATCCGTTCCGGCCACCTCCAGAACGCCCATGTGAGTACAATCAAAAAGCCCTGCCGCCTGGCGAACCGCCTGATGCTCCTGACTGACTGAGGTGTACCACAACGGCATAAGGTAGCCGGCAAACTCAGCCAAACGAGACGCGTCAGTCAGTTGCAAATGTTTGTCGTAAAGAACGCTTTTTTTTACCTGTTCCATTTAATGTAAACCTTTATCCTCATTTCAAACCAGTCTGCCGAGCCAGCATTACCGCATAGCTGCTGCGCAAATGCTCATTGTTATCCAATCCCAGTTTTTCTGCCACGGCTTCGATATCCGCTTCGCCTGGCCCTTCGATCTCAACAAAACTGCCCAGTTTGGTCACCTCATCCAGGCACACCTCTGACTCGTCCAGTCGCCATACTTGTCTTTTTTTCTCGACTACCATGGTTAGTTCATACCCCAGTGCGGTCAGTAACTTGTCGGCTTGCCGGGCATCGGACAGTTCGAATTCGATCTCTTCACGTCGTTTGTATGGTCCTTTCTGTCGCGGGCCTTTGAAGCACATTCGTGAAGAAAGCATTTTGTTATCGTCCTGGTCCTGTTCTTCGCGCAGCCGCAGACCGCTGTCCGTCTTGAGCAGGGAGCGGTCGGGCAGGTCGAAATATCGGTCCCGCTGGAATATCCGCTGTCGCAACTGTCCGCCCAGTTGTTCGAGTCGTTGGGCGTATGGTTCCAGTTGCGGTACTTTGAACTTTGCTTCTATTTCTATCGGCATAGGGATTATCTTATTCTCTGGCAGCTCGCTGTCAAGTGCGACATTGTAATGGCCGGCGAACCGATTGTCAATTATAGTCTCGAAAACGAAAATCCTTGACAGTTCAAGGTGATTTTGATAGGACTACTGATGTTGCGAAAGAAGATCATGTTCTTTAGACATTGAAATGAGAAGTGTCAGATTAAAGAACAGAAGGATGTGGCATGGCCACTTTTTATGTTCCATAAGGTTGGCAAAGGGCCGCTCCCGTTGGTCGCTCGCTGGAATGGTAAAATCACGAAATTAAAGAAGTTTTAACATAGGAGTCGTTAATGCAGAAGATGTTAATGTTAATGGTTTTGAGTGTTGCGGTTGTATTTTTTATTGGCTGTGATGAGGAGATGGCTGGGGAACAAGCCGCTGTTGAGTACCGCAGGATCCCCGTTGACGAGTATCTCGATAAGATGAAGGCTGGCTGGGTCGGTCAGATGGCAGGCGTTGGCTGGGGTGGGCCGACGGAGTTCCAATGGAAAGGCGAGATCATGCCTGCCGAAAAGATGCCACAGTGGGAACCTCAGATGATAAACCAGTTCGAGCAGGATGATATTTATGTGGAGATGACTTTCGTACGAACGCTGGAATTGCATGGCCTTGATGTTGATATACGCCAGGCTGGGATCGATTTTGCCAATAGCGGCTACGAACTTTGGCACGCCAACCGCTATGGACGCGAAAATCTGCGAAAAGGGATTGCCCCACCGGATTCCGGTCACCCAAAGTTTAACGCTCACGCCGACGACATCGACTACCAGATCGAAGCCGATTATTCCGGCCTGATCGCTCCTGGTATGCCTAACCTCGCTATCGAGCTGGGTGAAAAGTTTGGTCGTCTGATGAACTATGGCGATGGGCTGTATGGCGGACAGTTTGTCGGAGGAATGTACGCCCAGGCTTTCTTCGAAAAGGATATACAACAAATCGTACGCGCCGGCCTCAGTTGCGTTCCGCAGGGAAGTCAGTTCCACAAATGCATCAGTGATGTGATCGAGTGGCATCGCCAAAACCCTCACGACTGGCAGAAGACATGGCATCTGATCGAGGCAAAGTACCAGGACAACCCGGCTTACCGAAGGGGTTCCTGCCCAGATGGCCGTCAGGGCCAATTCAATATCGACGCCAAGATCAATGCCGCTTATATCGTTATGGGGCTGCTTTATGGCGACGGTGATATCGACAAGACGATCATTATTTCAACTCGTTGCGGACAGGATTCCGACTGCAACCCATCCAATGCCGCCGGTGTGCTTTGCACAACAATCGGCTTCGAGAAGCTGCCGGACAAATTCAAGTCAGCTCTGGATCCGCAGCGCAAGTTTAGCCACACATCATACACCTTTGGCAGACTCATCGAGGTCTGCCAACAACTCGCTCGCCAGGCTGTAGAGCACCGGGGCGGTCGAATCGAAAAAGATTCCAACGGCAGAGAAGTTTTTGTGATTCCGGTCCGAAAGCCAAAACCCGGCAAGTTAGAGCAGGTCTGGCAACCTAGCCCTATCGCCAATTCCCGCTTTACACCTGCGGAAATGGAAAAAATGACGCCGGCGTCAAAAGGATTATGAAACGTTGATTCAGACTCATAGAAAAATGTGTGCGAAATCGCACATATAGGAAACCTCGAAAAATGCAATATTACAAGTTTTTTTTGAAAACACACAAATGGGTCGGCATCATTTTTTCGCTGGTATTTTTGAACATTGCGGTAACCGGCTTTCTTTTGCTGCAAAAGAAGAACTACGCATGGCTGCAGCCGGTTACTGAGACCGGCGCCAAGGGTGAAATCAAGGATTTTATTACCACGGAGGAACTGTTGAACGTGGTGTTTCGACAGGGTCATGAGGATTTTCAATCGCCCGAAGACATCGACCGGATCGATTTTCGGCTGAGCGACCGGGTACACAAGGTGCAATCTCGGCATAACCACAGCGAAATCCAGGTGGATGCTGTTACCGGCAAGGTTCTGAATACCAACTGGCGTGCCTCAGACCTCATCGAAAACCTCCATGACGGGTCTTTTTTCGGCAAATGGTTACACGACTGGCTTATGCCGTTAGTGGCAGCGGCGGTGTTTTTTCTAACGGTCAGCGGACTGTATATATGGATCAGGCGGGCAATACGGTAAGGAGCTAAAGTACATGGGGCGCAATCTAAAGATTTTGCTGTTAACCATTGCTGTGTTGTCTGTTGGACCAGCCTTGGTCCAGGCGGTTGATCAGGGTGATATCTCGGGGCGCTGGTCCACAGAGAAGGCCTGTCAGTGGTATCAGGAGGTGGGTGCCATAAAGGGCTGCAATTATCTGCCCCGCAGCGCTGTTAATATGACCGAGATGTGGCAGGCGTCCACCTTTGACCCCGAGACAGTGGATCAGGAACTGGGATGGGCTCAAAAGGCTGGTTACAACAACATACGGGTCTTTCTGCAGTACCTCGTGTGGAAGGATGATGCCGATGGATTAAAGAAACGAATCAAAACCTTTCTAGCCCTTGCCAGTGAACACGAAATCAGCGCCATGCTCATCCTGTTCTGTGATTGTTCCTTTGCCGGCAAGGAGCCTTACCTGGGCCCGCAGGATGATCCCGTGCCCGGTGTACACAACAGTGGCTGGGTGCCCAGCCCGGGACTTAAACGGGTGACAGACCGATCCGTCTGGCCTGATTTGGAAAGGTATGTCAAGGATATTGTGGGTGCTTTCGGGCAAGATCGGCGTGTTCTCATCTGGGATATCTACAATGAACCGGGCAACAGCGGTATGGGCGACAAGAGCCTGCCACTGGCGGAAGCGGCCTTTGCCTGGGCCCGGGAAGTGCATCCTGTCCAGCCCCTGACGACCGGGGTCTGGACCGGCTTTGATAGCCCCATGTCAAAGCGGATCATGGCATTGTCGGACATCATCTCCTTCCACGGATATGACCAACCGGACGGAATAATCCGTAAGATCAAGACATGCTGTGACTATGGTCGCCCGGTAATTTGCACAGAATGGTTGAGACGGCAGGCCGGCAATACCTTCGCCGATATTTTGCCGTTGTTCGCTAAACACCATGTGGGTTGGTACCACTGGGGGCTGGTTGCCGGTCGTACTCAGACATATATGCACTGGGGATCAAAACAGGGCGATCCCATGCCCAAGGTCTGGCAGCATGATACCTTTCATCAAGACGGCACGCCTTACGATCCACAGGAATTAAAATTGATTCAGGCGTTTCGTTTTCCGGATGACACTCAAATCTGGAATTCGGTTTATCTGCAAAATGACTGCATAAAGCTTCAGGTTGTCCCCGAATGTGGCGGGCGCATCATGCAGTACAGCCTGGGCGAGCATGACTTTTTCTGGAACAATGACACACTCATCGATGTCAAGCCTCCGGTAAGCGGTTTGGGACCCAATGGCCAATGGCTCAATTATGGAGGAGAGAAACTTTGGCCTGCTCCACAGGGTTGGGACAATGACCAGCAATGGCCGGGTCCGCCTGATGCGATACTGGATGGCGGTCCTCATAGCCTCGAACCAATAGAAATAGACGATACCGGTGCACCCAAAGCCGTACGTATGACCAGCCTCGCAGATAGACGCAGTGGTATTCAGTTTTCGCGTACCATCCGATGCTTTGCACATACATCACGGGTCAGTATTGCGGCGACCATGAAAAACGTAAAGGCCGAGCCAATACGATGGGGCATCTGGTCCCATGTTCAGCTTGACGCGTCCAACCGCATGGGTAATGACTATTGCCGGGACTTCCGGGCCTGCTGCCCTTTGAATCCTGACAGTACATTCCACCGGGGATACTGCGTCCAGTTCGGCATGGTCAACAACCCAACCTTCAAACCCGACTATGAAAAAGGTATGATGCACCTGCACTATCAGCGTATAGTCGGTAAAGTTGGCATTGATTCGCCTGCGGGTTGGGTCGCGACCATCAACGGCGCAACAGGCCATGTCTTTGTGCAGCGTTTTACGTATGAGCCTGACAAGGCCTATCCGGACGACGCATCCGTTGAGTTCTGGTCCCACGGACCCGGGGACTTCTTTGCCTGGGGCAAGATCAACTCCTTGAGCCACGACCCCAGGGAAACCCCTTATATCTGGGAGAGTGAAATCCTCAGTCCATACGCGCACCTGGCGCCGGGTGAAGAGTACACATATCACTATGACTGGTATAGCGCAAAGGTTGCGCCAGGGGCGCAGGTGCTGACCTGCAATGATGTGGGTGTTATCTGTGAAAAACTGACGGCCACTGTCCAGGACGGTCGCCTGCGTGTCAGTGGGCAGTTTGGTGTATTCCACAAGGGCTATCTCACACCAATTGTGTCTGATGCTGCGGGCGACAAAAAAGAGCTTAGCACAGTCAGGATTGCCGTCAGTCCGCTTAACGCACTGGATGGCAGTGCCATGAACCCGGCCTTAAAAGCGATCCCATTGCCACCTAAGGCCGATACAGTAGAACTCATCATATATAATGACCACGGCAAGGTCGTGGGTAAGTTAACCCAAGCCAGGATCGTGATGGCCTCTGCCAAAGAACCGCACTCCCCATAACGGTTGGGCGCGTTAACAGGGGGAACTTGAAAATCCGGCCCCAGGAACCTGAACGGTTACCATTTTTTAATATAGGAGTTATTATGAGCAAATGGAAAAATAATTTTGCTGTGAATATTATAGTATGTCTGTTTTTGTTGATGTTATGTGCTGTCGGCTATGCTGATAAAAGCTATGACATTTTAAAAGCCGATTTTTTGGAGTTGCCATTAGAAAAGCGGCTGTCCATGCCTTTATTCTGGATACATAATGAAACTGATGTAAGACTTAAAGATTTTGTAGACAGGATTGAGGATGGTGGAAATGGAAGTTTTGTTATCGAGTCCCGCCCGCATTATGATTGGCTTGGTACAGGATGGTATGATGATTGCAAGGTAATTTTGGACTACGCTAAAACAAAAGGTATGGGTGCATGGATTTTTGATGAAGAGTGGTGGCCAAGTTTTGTCGTAGGCGGCAAGATTCCTAAAGAACATCGTGTTCGCAAATTGCTTGTTTCAGCAATGGATAGAACAGGCGGGGCTACTCATACTGATTCTGGTCACTCAGAAAGTAAATATATAAAAACGGTTGCTGGGAAAATAAGCGGGAGTGAAATTGATGCGGACAATCTGATTGATCTGACACCTTACATTTCTAATGGCAATCTTAGCTGGAATGTCCCAAGTGGTACCTGGAAGATTATGAAATTTACCTGGGAACATCTTTCGAAGGATGAAGAAACAAATAATCATTTAGATGTGTTAACGCAAAACGCTGTAAATTGGTTTGTAGATAATGCTATAAAGCCACATTACGACAATACTGGTGCTACTAATATAAAAGGTTTTTTCTATGACGAACCACAATTTTCGCGTGCTGCAAACTGGGGTGTTGGCATGGAAAACGATACACCTTATTGGAAAGAAATGCTTGTAGGTTGGTTTTATACATTAACAGGTGAAGCCGAAGCAAAGGCAAAGTATTTATATTATGAAACAATGATAGAGAGATATGGCAGGATTGGATTGGGAACATACAGAAGCTATGTAAATTCTAAAGGAGGAAAATTAACAGGTCATTGGATCGAGGAAGATGCATGGCATAATGGCAAAGCTGGTGGAGCTTTAAACCATGGCCAAGGTGGTGCACTAAATCTGATGGAACTTGAAAAAAATCAGGATATGCCAGCCATGGACTTGATTGGATATTATGATATGATGCCTTCTCCGGGAACAAAAAAAAACTGGTCAACCTATCACTTGCCAAAACTGATAAGTTCTGTATCGATTACCAATGACAAGGAAGATCACTTAGCAATGTGTGAAATATTTGGAGGAGCTGGACAGGATTTAAGTTATGCAGATATGAAATGGTGGGGAGACTGGTGCCAGGTTAAAGGTGTGAATGTAATGGATCCACACTCATTTAACACGAAAGGCAGTTTATTAAATATTGATAAAGATAATCCTCCATTTTTTTATTATGATGGCGATGAGGCAAATTGGCCAAACTATAAAGCTTGGTGCGAAAGGCAAAATAGAATAGGTTATATGTTATCAGGAAATGATGCCAATAACTACAGCGTTGCGCCAGTGGCAATGTTGTGGACCGGCTATTCAAAATATGCGGAGGAGCCGGTAGATGGTGATTATAAAAACGAATACCCCTACAGTATGCAGTCGGCCCTGGACAGGGTGCACTATGACTACAATCTGCTGACCTATAGCCGGTTTGATGAAACCGCCAATCTGAATGCATCAACCAAGCAGATAGAACTTTACAATTCCAGGTATAAGATTTTGGTAATGCCTCCAGTTGAGATTATCCCCTATGATGTCTTGAACAAGGTAAAACAGTTCTATGATATGGGCGGTACAGTTATCGCCTGGCAGCGAGTGCCGTCCAAGTCAGCCAAGTTCGATAAAACCGATAGTGATATCCAAAGTCTTTCCACGGCGTTATGGAAAAGCACAGCCCCTTCAACTAGCACCGCTCCCCTGAATACCAATAGCAATGGCGGTAAAGCATATTTTATTGCCGCAACCGATGAAAACACTATTACCGACAATCTTCAATGCGTCTTGAGCAATTCCGGTATTGATTCTGATTTTGAAGTCGTAAGTGGTGAATTTGAGCACTGGGGTCTCTATAATCATAGAGTGAGAATGGGTATAGACGTCTTTATGCTTTGGAATGGCGCTGCAAAAGAAAGCAAACTGGTAGCAAAATTTAAGGCAAGCGGTATGCCGGAAATGTGGAACCCTAGCACAAAAGCAATTACCGTACCGTCCTATAAGACTGTCTCTTCCAATGAAGTTGAAGTTTCATTGACTATTCCAGCCAATGAAAGCATACTGATCCTTTTTAAAAAGGATCATCGGGCTACCAATCGTTAATGCATCCAGTAATAGGAAAAAACGTCTGACGCTAAATAACAGTGATTTTAGTGAATTATCGTTGCAACTCACGTCAAATTTATTGGCTGATCGTTGCCCGGGGGAACTGGAAAATCAGGTCCCAGGAACCTGAACGGTTTAAAAAACTCCATCGAAGAAAGGGAATTATAACAAGTTCAAATGTAGTCAAAAAGTCTATTAAGAGTATTTCGTTATTGTTTGTGTTAACAGCAGCAATTATGTTACTGTCTGGCCGGCCGGGCCGGTTGCAGGCAAGCGTCTCTGCCGTGGCTGATATGCCACAGGGATTTGCCAAACCGCCGCGAGAGGCGGGGGTGCGATGCTGGTGGTGGTGGCTTAACAGCAATGTGACCAAAGAAGCGATCACCCCCGCGACCTTCAGGAGATGAAAGCTAAGGGATTCAGCGGTGCAATGATTTTCGATGCCGGCGGCGCCAATCAGCAGGGCAACCAGCAAGTTCCCCCCGGACCACTCTACGGCAGCGAGAAATGGCGGGAGCTTTACAAGCATGCCCTGAAAGAGGCAAAGCGTTTAGGGTTGATTTTGGGATTGTCTATCCAGAGTGGATGGAACCTCGGCGGGCCGAATGTCACACCCGAGTTCGCGGCCAAGCAGTTGACCTTCTCCCAAATCCAGGTCGAAGGCCCGACACAATATGATCGACAACTGCCTTTACCTGAAAACCATAATAATTACTATAAAGATATCTGTGTATTAGCTTATCTAAATAATGAAAATAACGCAATTGCCTCTAAGACAAAACGAACCCCCATTAAGGATCTAAAGCTAAAAGTGGGTACCAGCGAACTTGGGCTTTCCGCACCTGATTGCAGATTCCTTTTGAACGATCATCCATCCCTGCCCGGCGCACAAAGAAAGCGGGGCGGCCGATGTGGTCGCCCCGCTGTTTTTCAAAGTCTTTCTAATCAGGTCAATGGCTGCCTGATATTT
>Ga0315290_10001983_pt1 | contig 14254 bp, 2 predicted proteins | sample YL17G12_0_MG_FD_203627 | JGI IMG/M metagenome (GOLD analysis project Ga0315290, IMG submission 203627) | Sediment microbial communities from Yellowstone Lake, YNP, Wyoming, USA - YL17G12_0 | ecosystem: Environmental > Aquatic > Freshwater > Lake > Sediment | place: USA: Wyoming | collected... | reverse complement strand
TCTTGAAGACAAGAGGGCAGGAACCCCCTGGGTCACCCGCCTTCCTTTTCCAGTCCACGTCGTCACCAGGGTCGAGACCCGCGATCTCATCAGCGGCAACCGTTTCGTCTCTCGCTCTGCGTATCACCATGGTTATTTCGACGGCATCGAGCGTGAGTTTCGTGGCTTTGGCCGCGTCGACCAGTGGGATACCGAAGAGTTTGGCGTCCTCTCGCAATCGGCTGCGGCCCCGCCAGCCACCAATCTCGATGCCTCCTTCCATGTGCCGCCCACGCTCACCAAGACCTGGTTTCATACCGGCGCGTACTTTGCCGGCGCGCGTATTTCACGCCATCTCGAAGAGGAGTATTACCGCGAAGGCGACCCCGGCCAGCCCGGCAGCGAACTGAGCCTGGCAAAGCGCGAGGCGATGCTGCTCGACGACACCGTGCTTCCGTCAGACCTTGCGATCGAAGAAACCCGCGAAGCCATCCGTTCACTCAAGGGCGCGATCCTGCGACAGGAAATCTACGCCATCGAGGACAAGGACGCGTCCGACCGCCCCTATTCCGTCTCCGAGCGCAACTACACCATCCAGCCCGTACAGCCGCGCGGCGCGAATCGTCATGCCATCTTCTTCACTCACGCGTGCGAGACCAGCGACTTCCATTACGAGCGCAAGCTGTTTCCAGTACTCAACGGGCAGATCGTCGATGCCGTAACTGCAGCTTCGAATCCTGGCACTAAATGGCTGGCCGATCCCCGCGTCACGCACAGCGTGACCCTGGACGTGGACGAGTACGGCAACGTGCGCCAGTCCGTGGCCATCGCCTATGGCCGCCGTTTCGACGATCTCGATCCAGTGTTAAATGATGCCGACCGCAAAAAGCAGAAGCAGCTGTTCGTGACGCTCAGCGAGGCCAGCTTTACTAACGCGGTGCTCGCCCCTGACGCCTATCGCACACCGCTACCTGCCGAAGCACAGACGTACGAGCTGGTGAAGCTTCGGCCCGCCGCCCAACAACCCGACATCACCAACCTGTTCCGCTTCGACGAGTTGCTCGCCCTGGTCGCCCAGGCGGGCGATGGCGCACACGACCTTCCCTACGAAGACATCAAGGCGACCCGTGCCATGGGTGCTGGTGTCTACCGGCGCCCCATCGAAGACGTGCGAACCCGCTACCGCAGCAACAACCTCAGCCAATTGCTTCCGTTGCGGACTTTGCAGACGCTTGCGTTGCCTGGGGAGAGCTACAAGCTCGCCTTTACGTCGGGCCTTTTGAGCACGGTGTACCAGCGACCGCACGCTAGCCTAGCCACTGAAAATCTGTTGCCCAACCTCGGTGCGGTGCTGCTGGCGGACGGCGCGCCTGAGTCCGACCGTGGCGGTTATGTGGATCTCGATGGCGATGGCCGCTGGTGGATTCCCTCTGGGCGCCTGTTTTTCCACCCGGGGGAAACCGCCAGCGTTCAAGACGAGATGTTCGAAGCCACTGGCCACTTCTTCCTACCCCGCCGCTTCCGCAATCCCTTCGCACATAGCAGCTTCGTGGATTATGCGAACGATCTCTTTCCCGCCAAAACCCGCGACGCACTCGGCAACACCGTCGAGGCACTGCATGACCACAGGGTCTTGCAAGCCAAGCAACTGACCGACCCCAACGGCAATCGCTCCTTTGTGGCTTTCGATACATTCGGTTTGGCGGTCGCCACGGCAGTTCGTGGGAAAAACAGCGAGACCCTTGGCGATTCACTGGACGATTTCGGCGACTTCGATGCCGACCCTACACTGGCCCAACTACAGGAGTTTGTCGCGCGTCCCGCTGCCCTCGAAGCATCGCTGCTGAAGAGCGCCACTAGCCGCGTCGTCTACGATCTCGATCGCTACCGCCGCTGCGGCGAACCGCCCTTCGCCGCCTCTCTGGTACGCGAAACTCATGTCAGCGATGCGGTGCCGACCAAAGACTTGCAGATTCAGGTCAGCTTCGCCTATTCCGACGGCTTCGGTCGGGACCTACAATCGAAAATTCAAGCCGAGCCGGGTGAGGCGCCGACCCGTGCGGCGAGCGTGGTTCTGACTAGCGGCGATGTCAGCCCCGGCCCATTGACGCTCGATAACGATGGCGTGCCCCTGTTAGCCACCGCAAACCCTCGCTGGGTCGGCAAGGGCCGCACGGTGTACAACAACAAGGGCAAGCCGGTCAAACAATACGAGCCCTTCTTCAGCAGCATGCACCTGTATGAAGCGGAACCGGAGATGACCGATACCGGCGTGACGGCGATCCTGTTCTACGACCCCGTGGAACGGGTGGTGGCCACGCTCCACCCCAACCACACTTTTGAGAAAGTCGTATTCGATCCCTGGCGGCAAGAAACCTGGGATGTGAACGACACGGTGAAACAGTCCGACCCCAAGACCGATCCCGATGTCGGCGAATTCTTTCAGCTGCTCCCCGCTGCGGACTACCTACCCACCTGGTACGACCAGCGAAAGAACGGTCAGAAAGGAGTGGACGAAAAGGCCGCCGCCGACAAAGCAGCCGTCCATGCGGCCACGCCCACCGTGGCCTACTTCGACACGCTGGGTCGGCCCATGCTGACGGTCGCCGACAACGGCAAAGATGCCGCCGGCGCGATACGGAAATATTCGACCCGCGTGACACTTGACATCGAAGGCAATCAGCGCGAGGTCAAAGACGCCAACAACCGCGCCGTCATGCGCTACGACTACGACATGCTCGGCAACCGTATTCATCAATCCAGCATGGAGGCGGGCCAGCGCTGGATGCTGAACGATGTCACCGGCAAGCCGATCCGCGGTTGGGATAGCCGTGACCATACGATGCGCACCGAATACGACGAGCTGCGCCGTCCCTTGCGCTCGTTCGTCATCGGCGCCGATGTGAAGAACCCAACGCGCGAAATCCGCTTCGAGGAAACGGTCTACGGCGAATCCGTCGGCAGCGGCCTCACTCCCGCTCAGGCCCTGCAGGCCAATCTGCGCGGCAAGCCCTATAAGTACAACGACAGTGCTGGAGTTGTGACCAGTGAGGCGCATGACTTCAAGGGCAACCTTTTGCGCAGCACCCGGCAACTGCTCAAGGACTACAAGGCCACACCGGATTGGTCGCAGCATCCACCGCCTGTTCTGGAAACAGAAATCTTCGCCGGCAGCACCAACTACGACGCGCTCAATCGGCCGATCCAGATGGTCGCGCCGCACAGCAATCAGGCGAACAGCAAGATCAACGTCATCCGGCCCGGCTACAACGAGGCCAATTTACTGGAGCGAGTTGATGCCTGGCTGGGACAGACTGCGGAGCCATCCGCCTTACTCGATCCGACCTCGGCCAATCTGAATGCCATCACCAACATCGACTACGACGCCAAGGGACAACGTACTCGTATCGAATACGGCAACGGCGCGCTGACTGAGTACACCTATGACGATCAAACCTTCCGCCTGATCCATTTGAAGACCAGCGGCACCACTGCGACACCGGACACCCCAGTGTTTCAGGATCTGTTCTACGCCTACGACCCCGCCGGCAACATTACCCACATCCGCGACGACGCGCAGCAGACGACGTACTTCAATGGCCAAGTCGTGCCGCCACAGTGTGACTATGCCTACGACGCGATCTACCGCCTCATCAACGCAACAGGGCGCGAGCATATCGGTCAGCATGCGCAGCCGGAAACCACGTGGAACGACGAATTCCGTGTCAACCTGCCTCAGCCAGGCGAGGGCCAGGCGATGCGCAACTACCGCGAACAGTATCTGTATGACGCGGTCGGCAATTTCGAGAAACTGATCCATCAGGCAGCCAATGGTAACTGGACCCGCGCCTACGCTTATCAAGAAACGAGCCTGATCGACGCGGCCAAGCAGAGTAACCGCCTGAGCAGCACGATCGTTGGCCGAACGACCGGCAATCTTCCGTCCGAGACCTACAGCTACGATGCCCACGGCAACATGACCAGCATGCCGCACCTCACGTTGATGCAATGGGATTTCAAGGATCAGTTGAGCGCGACCTCGCGGCAGGTCGTCAATGTACCGCCGCCACCGGACAAAGTGCCAGAGACGACGTTCTATGTGTACGACGCTGGCGGCCAGCGCGTGCGCAAGGTCACCGAACGACAGAATGGCTCGCCCAAGTCGGAACGGATTTATCTTGGCGGCTTCGAGGTTTACCGTGAGTTCAAAGGCAATGGCATCGACATCACGCTGGAACGCGAGACGCTGCACATCATGGATGACAAGCAGCGCATTGCATCGGTGGAGACCCGAACGCAGGGTAACGATGGCACGCCGGCGCAGCTCATCCGTTATCAATTCGGCAATCACCTGGGTTCAGCCAGCCTGGAATTGGATGACAAGGCCAACGTCATCTCCTACGAGGAGTGTTTCCCCTACGGCAGCACCTCCTATCAGTCGGTGGATCAGAGCATCAAGGCGGCGGCGAAGCGCTATCGGTATACGGGGAAGGAGCGGGATGAGGAGACAGGGTTTACGTATCACGGGGCGCGGTATTACGCGGCGTGGTTGGGGAGGTGGACGAGTTGCGATCCAAAAGGAGTGGGAAGCAATCAAAACTTATATGTGTACACAAAGTGCAACCCCATTGTGCTTATCGATCCCGACGGCAGAGACGATGTGCCAACAATAGCTGGGTGGGATTGCGCCGTGGCGCAACATCACAGAGGTGATTCGCTAGGTCCAAGCGACCCCCCAGCTGAAAGGCTTCTTAGGCAATGGAACAGATTTAAAGTGGCAAGCACGCGTGGCGTGATTTGGGCTGTGTCGCTTGGAGGTACACAGGAAGAGGAAGAAAAAAAATATCATGCGGGTAAGGATGCCAAATTTGGCGAAGTTCCACCAACGATCACTAAACAATTTGTAGACTTAACGCCTGAAGTGTCAGGAATGCTCTGGCTGGCCTGGGCTGGCGCGTTGAAAACACCTACGCCAGAGGCTCCCGGTGCGTTGGGTGCGGGACGGCAAGCGCCGCGCGAATCATGGCAGGACTTCTTGCCAGATGCCAGGAAGCGAGTGGCGGACTCGAAATTGAAATACGGTGACAGTCCAGACATTGTAGCTTCGGGGAGCGAATCAGGATCGGGCGCGGGGAAACCGGGTGAGTCCGCCAACGCAGGGAAAGCCGCGGGAGAGAGAACGATACAGCCGACGCAGGCCGCAGCAATTGAGCAGGTTTTGATTGATATGGGGGTGCCGCCTGAAATACGGAGCGCTTTCCTGAAGGGGGAAACTGTGGCTTTCGAGCTTCCTACTCAGGGCGGAGATCCAATCACGGTTGCGATGCAGCTCAAGGGGGAGAGGCTCAGCGCCGGTATTGTAACAATCAAGATGCCAGCGGCGGCTGCCAAATTAGAAGGGCTGATGGCTTTTTCCAAGTTCCGAGGCCGATCGCTCGAGATCGCTCGCGCAGCCGGCGCAACAGAGTTCGAGATACATGGCATGGCTGTTACGAATCCACAAGTCAAAGCGATGCTTCTCAGGCAGGGCTTTACAGTGAAAACGATCGACGTGCCGGCAAACCTTGGCGGCGGGACCGTGGAATCTTATTCAAAAGTCTTTCAGGTTAAACGCTGACCAAATCTAAGGAGAGTGTCATGGACGACTTTAACAAGTATCACCAAATGCATTCCGCAGGGTCGAGCCCCGGTGAGGTTTACCGGATCGCAAAGGCGGACGGCGCGGACGAAATCACTTGTATACGTTTGCTGAGGCAGGTCTTTAGCCTTTCGCTGGTTGAGGCCAAGACCGTCATCGTAGAGGCCAGCGGACAATCGACAAGTCTCGAAGAGTATCAATCAAGACTACAGGCAGGGATTGAACAAGCTCTTGAGATCAATTCGGGGCAGAAGGATGAAGAGGCAGAGTAAGCGTAGTAGCAAGATGCGATACGAGGGGTCAGGTCTCAACTCTTGACAGAGTGAACGGCTTTGATGTGGTTCGTCACCGCGCATCTCACAGGAGGAGCCATGGCAAGGCCGTTACGCATCGAATATCCAGGCGCGTTATACCATGTCACGTCGCGAGGCAATGAACAGAAGGACGTCTTCAAGAGCCAACGGGATCAGGAGAAGTTTCTCTCCTATGTGGAATCGGCTGTCGTGCGGTATGGAGCGGTCGGTCATCCTTGGTTCCTGATGAGCAACCATTATCTATCATCTATTGTTGGAAACACCCTCAGGCAACCTGTCGCAGATCATGCGGCACATCAATGAGGCCTACACGACGTATTTCATCGTCAAACGGAAGTGATTACCCAAGAAGATGACTTATTGAGTCGCGCAAGTACCCGTCGTGTCTGGTTCGGATTGGACGTTTTCCTATTCTAGGAGCATAACACCATGCCTTCAGAAACCCGTAGCTTTACAACCAGAATACAAACCCTCAATGCGGTTCTGACCAAAAAAGTAGATCGAGAGGTCGTGGACGAGGCACTGCAGTCCGCCAAGGGCAATTGGGCGGAAGCCCTAAACAGCCTGCAAGACAAACTCTCCCACGATGCGCTGCACAAAGTCACCTTCGCCCATTCGTTGGCGGCCTGGTCGGACGATCATGTGCCGTTGGTGAAAGGTCTGGCCGACAAGCAGGACATCAAGAACCTGCGCGATGTGGCGTTGCAGTTCAATACGAAAAAGCTGACTGCGCTGATTGACCCGAAGGCCATGCCGGCGGACATCGCCGGCGCTACGGCCACAGAGAAGAAAAAGAATTTTGCTGTCACGCTGCAGCAACGGCTGTTCACCGCGGAACCGAGCGCAGTGTTGCAACGCATGGCGCTGGAGGCGGAACTGCCGATCGCGAACGAGACTGTACGCGCCGGCATCGGCAGTTTTCTAGGCAACCAGCCCGATTTCAATATTCGCACCACGTCGATTCACACGGCGCTGAAACATCCTGACGCGTTCAAGGGGATCGCCGACGAGCATCGTGCGGGCGTCGTCGAGCAGTTGAAGACGCTACAGCGGGTGCAGGCGATCAGCCCCGTTCCCGAAGCGGTACCAATCTTGATGAAGGCCAATCTGACTTCGGCGTTTCGTGTTGCCGAAATACCGGAATCGACCTTCCTAAGCGCTCACGGGCCGACGCTGGGTGAGAATACGGCCAGGCAGGTCTATACGAGTGCGATCAACACCCACATCCGCAATGAGCACGCGCTGATGACGATGCGCGAGGCGTGGCGAGGCACGGGCCTGGCGATCATCGATGGCCAGGAGCCTATGGAAATGCGCATGGCCAAGCTGCAAGGGGTGGCTGATGAGAAAGCGGTTCCACTCAACCTGGAAGCGCTATTCGGCAGTATCGACTTCTGCGAATGTGAGGATTGCCTTTCTGTCTATAGCCCGGCGGCGTATTTTGTCGACACTCTTCAGTATTTGCGTAACAACGACCTCGGCCCTGATCCGACTGACCCAACTAAGCCGAGTCCGGGCATCCGAACCGATCCAAAGGATATTTCCAACACGCCCTTGGAAAAACTGTTCCGTCGTCGCCCGGACTTAGGTTGCCTGGAACTGACCTGCGAAAACACCTTTACCGTGCTGCCGTACATCGATCTCGTCAACGAGGTGATGGAGAGCTTCGTCGTGCATCTCGACAAGTACGAAACCGACACGCACATCCCCAAGCAGTCCACGCTGGAGGTCTTCAACGTCCTGGATGAAACCACGAGCGAATTGCTGGCACAGCCGCAGCACGTCAACTATCAAGCCTACTGCATTCTCAAGGATGCGGTCTATCCGTTCACGCTGCCGTACCACCAGCCCATCGATGTTATTCGGATCTGGCTGAAATACCTTGGCACCAGTCGGTACGAACTACTGGACACGTTTCGCACCGCCACCGAATCCGCTGCCGGCTTGGTTCTGACACCCGCCCAGCTTCAACAACTCCAAACTTTGCACGCGGCTGTGCTGGACCGCTCGGCGGACGCGGAGTTTCTCGGCATCACCCAAGAGGAACACATCATCCTGACCCGGGAGGCGTTCTGGCCCAAAGTTTATTTCGATCTCACGCTTCAGAAGGTCCATACCGACGATGAGTACCAGAAGAAGATCGGCGTCAGGCCGGTGCACGAGTATTACGGCTACATCGGCGCCAGCGCCGAAGCCGACATGCTCAGCATCGACGAGACCGCGAGGCTAGGTCTGACGTTTGTGAAGAAACAGTTTCTCCCGCGCACTGGAATTCAATACATCGACTTGGTCGAACTGTTGAAGACGCGTTTCATCAACCCGGCTTTCCCCCAAGGCGCAGCGCTTGCGATACTGGAAAGCATCCGATTCAGCTATCGCTTCCTGCAGACGTTGGTGGACACCAGCAGCACCGACCCGAAAGTACGCTTCGCCAAGCTGATTGAGTTCCTGAACAAACCGCAGACGCTGGTTCCTTACATCGACGCGCTGCTGCACCCGGACCCCTGTCATCAGAATCCAGAACACTGCGTGCCGCACACTGACTTTCACAACTGGGTGTACTGCTATTTCGAAAGAATCGGGAAGCTGATTGTCCTGGAATCGGGCGAAGGGCCACAGCTACCTATTGAGGGCCAGTTATTTACCAGCGAGCTTCAGCCGCGATTCATTGGAACCCTGCAAAAGAATGGAATGATCCTGAATAAAAAGGGAATTCCTATTGGAAATGTCACATTCGACGGACGCGTCCTTGCGACTAACGGCAAACTCTTTCTAAATGAATACGGGAATGGTGCAGGATTGCTGTCAATCCAAGATGGTGAGGGCAATTCTCTTGGCTACATAAACATAGAGGGACTACATGGAAGCCAGCAGAAACCGCTGACCTGGCTCCCTGCACGCGACACCTGCGATCTCGACAAGGTGCGGTTGATCCATCTTGACGGTTCAGTTCTGGAAGTCGACGAATACGACCGCATGCAACGCTTCATTCGTCTCTGGCGCAAGCTGGGATGGACCATTGCGGAAACTGACCTGGCGCTGATTGGAACCGCCAGTTCGGCTGCCAACTCCGGCGGGCCTGGCGATGCCACATCGATCGGCGTGCTTCCTCATCCGGGCGAAACACTGGTGCCGGGCACTGGCAACTCCATTGGATTCGATGTGTTTCAGCCAGAATGCAACGATATGGGCGATGGCGATGAAGGAGAATGCTGCGACACGCCGGAGCACAATGACGATAGCAATTGTCCTGAAATCGCGAAGGTGCAAGAAAATATCTCGACCGACTTCTTGCATCAGCTCGTCGCTATCCGGAAATTGCTCGACCTCACCGGGTTGCCATTGGACAAGCTGCTGTCATTCTGGGCCGACATCAGCACCGCCGGAGAAAAGTCGCTGTACGCTCGGCTGTTCCTGACGCATAACCTGCTCGGGATCGACAAGGTTTTCAAATCGGACGCGAACGGCAACTATCTGACACAAGGGGCCAAGATATCAGACCATATGCCGGTGCTGATGGCCGCATTGAAGATGAAGTCGGACGACGTGACCGCGATCGTCGCATTCCGCAAACTGTCCGATGCGTTGACCCTGGCCAATGTGTCCGCGCTCTATCGCCACAACCTGCTCGCAAAGATTCTGCATGTGCGGGTGGCGGACCTGGCAGAAGTATTCGCGCTGTTTGGCGATCCATTTGTGAGCGCACAGGACGTGCTCGCACTTCTCCGCGACTGGGGAAATATGGAGGATGCAGGCTTCACCTTCCGCCAACTCAACTACCTGATTCAGGGTCACGACGATCTCAAGCGCCCGTTGGCCCCGGCGAAGAAGGCCATCCTGCAAATCAGCAAGATGCTCTATGACGGTCTGAACGCCATTGATCTCGATCATCAAGATGTGACCGCAGAGAAGAAAGACGAGGCCACCGCAGACCTGATTCGGGCTAAGGCAGGTCTGTTGTTTGAGGCGTCGGTGGTGGAGAAAATTATCGGTTTGTTGGAAGGGACGACGGTTTACACAACCAATGCGCCGGTGGATGCAGCCATCGCGATCCCGGAGACTTTCACTAAACTTAAATACAATATTCAGAAAGATCCGACGAAACCGCCCAGTGCGGCCATTCAGGTGACAGGCATACTGACCGACACGGAAAAGACGCAGGCCAAAACGTTTTCAAACAATTCCGACTGGGCCAAAGCCATTGATCGCGTGGGAAAACAAGCCCTGCAACTCTTCAACGATCATGTGTTTGGCATTTTCACCAACAGGGCCGATGCCATAGCAAACTTACTAACGGGTGATATTAACCTGCCGTCCACCGCCAATACGGCTCCGGCCAAGCGCTTCTACTTCCTCCAGTTTTACCTGCCATTCCTGCGGCAACGTCTGGCCCACCGATTGATTGTTACCACTATGTCGAGTGCGGCGGGCCTGGCGAGCGATGTCACGGACGTGCTGTTGACCGATGTATTGGTGGTCGGTGCAACCGGGAAACATGCCATCGATGTGCTGGAGCAAATCCATCAAAAACCTGCGGCCAGCGGCAGCGACTGGAAAGGCTATTTAATCCCCACGGTCGATGATGCCTATACGTTTGTTGCCAAGAGTGTGGTAGGGGAGACGGCGCCGCCAAATATCGTCATCGATGGTCAGTCAATACCATTTACGGTTCAACAAGAAGATCCCTCCGATGTGTGGTCCACCGACTCGGCTCACCCGATACCACTTAAAAATGGGAAGCTGTATTGGCTGGAGGTGAAAGGTCAGCTCGCTACAGACTTGCAATGGAAGACTTCGTCCTCGCCCAAGGCGCTTATCCCTGCCTCGGCCTTGTTGCCAGATTATTCGTCAAGCGGCACGAAGGAAGTCTTTGTCAAACTGTATAAGGCCGCGCTGCTCGTCAATGGTTTCGACCTGTCGGTTGACGAAGCGAGCTACTGGAAAGGCCATGCCACAGACTTCGATGGCTTCGACTTCAATGCGGTCACGTTGCAACACTTCCGCCGCCTGCAGGCCTACACAAGCCTGCGCGACAAATTGCCAAAAACCGAAACCAGCTTGCTGGATCTATTCAACTGGGCAAACAAGCCGGATGCGACCACGACGTTGAGCAAAGAAATTTCCGATGCGACGCAATGGGAGTCGGGTGACATCGCAAAGCTGATCGCGCCGGAACATTTCGATCTCGATCGCCCCGACGCATTCCGCAACGAAGTCAACCTACTTAAGCTACAAAACGCGCTGCAAGTAGCCGGGAAGATCGGCACCGATATTGACCGGCTGTTCGCCTGGGCTAACCCCTTGTCCAAATTCTCAATCTGCCACCAAATCGCGGAAGACATCCGCGCCAATTTGCGCGCCCGTTACGACCAGGAGGACTGGGAGCAAGTCGTCAAGCCGTTGAACGACCAACTCCGCGAAGACCAGAAGCAGGCGCTGATCAGCTACCTGCTGGTGCAGCAGGACCTGATCGACTGGGGAGTAGTGGATGCTGACAGCCTGTTCGAGTTTTTCCTGATCGATGTTCAGATGGACGCCTGCATGGAAACCTCCCGCATCAAGCAGGCGATCTCGACCGTGCAATTGTTCGTTCAGCGCTGCATGCTGGGACTCGAAGCGCAATATGGAGTGGCCACCGACGTCCTCAGCCGTAGCCGGTGGGAATGGATGCAAAAGTACCGCGTCTGGGAGGCAAATCGTAAGGTATTTCTTTACCCGGAGAATTGGATCAAGTCCGAACTCCGAGATGACAAAAGCCCGTTCTACAAGGAGCTGGAATCGGAGTTGCTGCAAAAAGATATCAATAAACAGACGGTCGAAGATTCCATCAAAAACTATTTATTTAAAGTCGATGAAGTCGCCAACCTTAAAGTGGTTGGTTTATTTTTGGATGAGGCAGGCAACAAGCTTCATGTATTTTCACGCACGCGGAATGCGCCTTATATTTTTTACTACCGTTTTTTCGAGCCGACGGGAAATAACTGGTACCCGTGGGAAAAAATTCAGGTTGATATTCCAAGCTACAACTTTGAAATAGTCGATCCAAGCACTAAGAATCATGTAGTTGAGGAAAATGGCGCGTACTTGGCTCCAGTTGTCTGGGATAACAGACTAATAATATTTTTCCCTGAATTCCAGCGGGCGGTAAATTCTGCCGATGGAACTAGAGAAATCTGGAGCATTAAGATGTCTTGGAGTGAGTATCGTAATGGTAAATGGATACCAAAACAAACTTCTAGTGAGCCAGTTTATGTCGATCAACCACGCCCGATTAATGAATTTAGATTTGTTCCAAGTTTCAATCCAACTGGTGATTCATTGGGAATTATTGATATCCACATACAAAACTCACCAACAATCGGCGCATTTACGTTTACGGGGAGTCAAATAAGTAGAGGAGGGAAACAAAGCCCAGTTGTTGGTTTAAATCAGCCATCTTTTCATTATTATTCTGTGGGTCTAGGTCCGGAAATTCACTCTTTCCAATCCACTATCAATAGCGCGTCATCAATCGCTAACAAAGAACCTTTTTTTAGGGACTCCGTAAACAATGTTGACTTGCATAATGCAAAAAAAGTCACGCAATTTTCTAATCCTTTAGCTTCCGTATTGTTAACAAAAATTGCGCGAGGTCATTTAGATCCTTTATTTTCTCACTATTTGAGTAATATTTCTAATAAAGCAGACACCTTTGGCGCCGACGTTAATTCTATATATCATGAGTTAAAGTCACCTTCTTCGCTCTATAACTGGGAGGTTGCTTTTCATGCGCCGATGTTGCTGGTTGATCGTTTGCTTGCGTCACAACAATTCGATCAAGCCTTAATGATTTGCCATTACATACTTAACCCCTACGTAAAATCGGACCCTACCAAAACAGATGAAGTGAACAAAAGACGTTTCTGGCAATTCGTTCCGTTCACAGAAATCGTCGCCACGAATGTGCTTGAGAAATTGTTCCTTGGATTGCAGCCCAACACGCCGGACGCGCCTAATGGCCCGATCAACGAATGGCGAAACAAGCCCTTCCAGCCCCATGCCATCGCCCGCTCGCGCCCCTCTGCCTACATGAAGTGGGTAGCGATGAAATACGTCGAAATCCTAATTGCCTATGGTGACCATTACTTCCGCCAGAACACGCTCGAGACCATCCCCCTGGCCATTCAATGCTACGTTCTCGCCTCTCATGTCTATGGCCCCCACGGGCAGAAAATCACGAAGCGTGGCCAGACCTTGCCGCAAACATACAACTCGTTGTTGGACAAATGGGATGCGTTCAGTAACGCGATGGTCGAGCTGGAGCTGGCGTTTCCGTTCAGCAACCAAACGCCCCTACCAAGTGGTGAGAGCAATGGCGTTGTGGGGTTGGCCAATGTCTTCGGCTTTGCGAGCACGCTGTATTTCTGCATCCCCGATAATCCTCAGTTGAGGGCGCTACGGGACACCATCGATGACCGCTTGTTCAAGATTCGGCATTGCCAAGACATCGACGGCGTGGTTCGTCACCTGCCACTGTTTGAGCCGCCCATCGATCCCACCTTGCTGGTGCGGGCTGCCGCGGCAGGGCTCAGCCTGTCGAGCGTGCTGAATGACCTGAACAGCCCGATGCCGAATTACCGCTTCTATTATCTGTTGCAGAAGGCATTGGAGCTGTGTTCGGAAGTGAAGGCGCTGGGCAATGCGTTCCTATCAGCGAAAGAAAAAGGCGACGCGGAAGCGTTATCCCAACTACGCGCCAGGCACGAAAGCAGCATTCACAACTTGGTCATGGAAGTGAAGAAGCTGCAACTGGATGAAGCTGGTAAGGCGTTAGATGCCTTGCAGCAGAGCCGGAAGGGACCAGAATCGCGCCTTAAATACTATCTGGCACTTATCGGCGAGGTTGGCAGGAAGGTACCTAACGCCGATACAGATTGGACAGACCTTGATTTCACGATTGAGCAGCCGGTTGACGAAAGCGGGCTGAAGCTCATTGGATACGAGAAGGAGGAAATGGATAAGGCTGCCGAAGCTGCGGACAAGCTAGAAGATGTCGGCCAGATCGAGGTTCTGGCGGGTATTTTGCATGCAGTCCCGAATGTCACATTTACGCTGAAGGCTATTGTTGAGGATACGGGTTCGAGCTTCGGAGGGTCCAATCTCGGGAGCGCGGCGCAGGCGGTAGCAAGATCGAATCAGATAGTAGCGGGAAATCGTACATTCTCCTCGACGAACGCTGGCCGCAAAGCCAACTTTCTCCGCCAATTGCAAGATCGCGTACAGCAAGCCAACATAGCCGGGTATGAGATCAAGAACATCGACAAACAGATACTCACGCAGAAAA
>Ga0315290_10001981_pt1 | contig 14258 bp, 7 predicted proteins | sample YL17G12_0_MG_FD_203627 | JGI IMG/M metagenome (GOLD analysis project Ga0315290, IMG submission 203627) | Sediment microbial communities from Yellowstone Lake, YNP, Wyoming, USA - YL17G12_0 | ecosystem: Environmental > Aquatic > Freshwater > Lake > Sediment | place: USA: Wyoming | collected... | reverse complement strand
ATATTAATACGTAAGATTTAAATGAGACAAGTAGAATGACAATATGCTTATTCAAAAGTTTAGCAGAAAATTAAAGATAAATTACAATGCCAATAATCACTAATTCACTAATGTTTAATTAAAAATGCAAAAATCATGAAAAAGTTTACCAAATCTGTATCAGGCATAATTTGTCTGGTGTTATTAATTACTACTTCTGTGTTTGCGCAGATCCCGCCAGATCAGAAAGTAGTTATCATCGATGAGGCAGTTCCAGGAAGCCTGGAAACCGTTATTAATGGCGATGTGGATGGAAGTGGCAACCGTGTCAATCCAAACAGGGTGTACCAGTTAAAAAAAGACGCCATTTACTTCATGAATTCACCCATTCTGTTTGGTAGTGCAACAACCGATTCTACAGCAACATTGATAATTGTTGGCGAACCAGGTGGGAAAAAGCCTGTTGTATTAATGGACCCCTTGGCTGGTGGAAATGCATTTGCAAATCTTGTTCACGGATCCTTAACGATCAGGAATGTTTATTGGCCATCGCAGGCGCTGAATAATACCGGATCAACATTGTTTCAATTATTTAGGTCTAACCAAAGACTTATTCTTCAGGATGTTGTTACTGAATCGTGCACAAACGGGGATTTGTTCAATCTGGAACAAGTAAAGGGAACCATGGATATTTACTTTAAGAACTGCTATTTCAGAGACAATACTCAATTTGCGAATCCATGGAATTTTGCAACATTTGCCCGCGGCAATGGTTCACAGGCTATTGATACATTGTGGATAGAAAATACAACTGTTGGGAATGCAGGATTGACGTTTTTCGGGAAAGGATGTCCGATTAATTTTACCTTCTTCGATCACAATACAATTATAAATGTTGCTAAATATGTATTCTTCTTCGAACAGTATAAGGAAGCATATTTCACCAACAACATATTTGTCAATTGCAACTGGCAGGGTGAAGATTATAATATGGGAAAAACCCAACTGGAAAGCCAGTCATCGTCAGGGGCAGGGAATCCACCTGTTTTCGTGGGTGTTCTCAATCTGATGGAAATGAACGCAAATGCATGGACACTTGCATATGGCTCAGTACCAGAAATGAAAGACGTTAAGTGGATGGCTTCGAACAACCTTCATTTTACAAGTCCGTTTTTAAACAAATATCAGACTGGTGGTTATGGTGACGGAAAATCTTATCCGGTTTCATATCTTGACTGGGGAGTGTTACCTGTGGGAACAACATTTCCACTGGAGGTTAAAAATGTCCCTCCTATGTTCATGAGTGAAAAAACACAGCAATTAGTTGATCAATATGCCGGGATCGTAGCCGAAAGTAATCATATTCAGGTAGATCCTATGATGGTGACCAAAGGTATTGCCGATCAGGCAGAAGGTGACCTGTATGCACAATGGGCGCGATCCAACTTTGCTATAGCTGGCGTGGCATTACCCGATGATGCGACATTTTCATTTGGTGATCAGGATCCAACAACAATTCCTGGAATCGAGTCAGAAGATGGAGCAGGTTTTACTAACGTTACTGACCTTCTCGAAGACTTCTCATATACAGAAGCTATCAGTTCTACAATTGACAACAAGCATCTGGGTTCTTTAGCCTGGTATCCGACTGAATTGGCAGGTTATAACGGAAATGCAGCCCTTGCAGCTGTTAAGAGCTATTATAGTACTGTAGCTTTAACAGGAATCAGGGATAATAAAGCCATATCAGGCAACGTATATCCAAACCCGACCAATGGAATTCTCAATATAGATAATCCATCAACAGGTAGTTTTGGTTACCAAATAGTTTCTGTTACCGGGAAAGTGGTATCAAGCAATTACGATGTTACAGGGAAAACTACAAAAGTTGACATGTCAGGTTTAGCTAAAGGAATGTATATCATTAATATTATTTCAAAAGAAAAACGGATGAATTCGAAGGTGATTTTAAAATAATCAAACTGGTTTATTTATAGTCATCAGTTAAGTTATGAGCCCGGAATCTTTTGATTTCCGGGTTCATTTTCTTAAATACCTGATGATTGGCAACAACAAAATTACAATCAGAAATCAAAACCAGTAAAAATTCTGACGTGGCTAAAAAAGCAGGAATAGCAAAAAACATCGGTAGCAAAAAGCTGTATTTCAAAATCATTGCACTTCTACTGCCTTTTTTCTTTTTAGTTATCGTGGAAATCTTATTGCGGATTTTTGCGTATGGTACTGATATGCATTTGTTTGTTAATTACAGTACCGAAAATTATAGGAATTACTGTATAGTAAATCCTCATGCCAGTGAAAAATATTTCAGCCATTTTGAGGCAACCTCAGGTACTAACGATATGTTCCTGAAACAAAAACCTGAAAATGGCTTTCGGATATTTGTAATGGGAAGTTCAACCGTTTATGGATACCCCTATGACAGAAACCTGATGGCTTCGCGCATTTTGCAGCAACGACTTCAGGATGCCTACCCAGGCAAAACCATTGAATTAATAAATACGGCCTTTACAGCTATCAACAGCATTACACTAAAAGATTTTATCAAACAAATATTGAATTACGAACCTGATGCTATTGTCATCTATGCCGGGCATAACGAGTTCTACGGAGCTTTCGGCGTTGGGTCCAACGAAACAATGAGCAAAAGCCCTTTCTTAAGGTCAGTGCATTTTAAACTCATGAACCTGCGGATATATCAATTCATGAGGTCGGCAATTGGCGGAATTTCGAATAAATTGTCCTCAAAATCTGATGCTGCTGATTCAAAAGGAACTTTAATGAAACGTATCGTTAAAGACAAAGACATTGTTTACAAAGGCGAAAAATACAATATCGGTATCAATCAATTCAAGGATAACTTATCCTACATACTCAAAGAAGCCGGAAAAGATGGTGTCCCGGTGTTTTTAAGCGACCTGGTCAGTAATATCAAAGATTTACCTCCATTTGGCAATATCGCTAAAGAAAACCTCAGTGCAGCAGCAAAATATAAAGAGGCTTTAAACACGCTTTCAACTGGCGACACATTAAGGGCAAAGAAGTTATTCTACGAAGCAAAAGATCTGGACCCGGTTCGTTTTCGGGCTTCAGAAGATATAAACCGGATTATATATAGCCTGGCAAAACAACGTAAGGTAATATTAATTCCAACTAAACAATGGTTTGAGAATGCTTCGAAGGGTGGCCTGATCGGGAATAACCTGATTACGGAACATTTACATCCAAATATTGAAGGTCAGTTTGTGATGGCGGATGCCTTTTATACCAAAATTATTGAATCTGAATTAATAGATGCAGCTCCCGTTTCACTTACTGCACGAACCAAAGAGTACTACAGACACAACTGGGGATACACAGCATTAGACAGCCTTGCAGGTGAATATAAAATTAAACAATTAAAATCGTACTGGCCTTTTACATCGCTCGATGCAAAGGTGACTTTCAGGGACACCTTTAAACCCTCCGGCATAGTCGATTCTCTCGCATTTACAATCCTCACAAATCCGAAAACTGATATTGCTTCCCTGCATAATGTTTTAGGAGATCTGTACGAAAAAAATAACCAGATCTATCTGGCTTACAAAGAATTTGAAGCTCTTATCAAAATCAATCCGTATCGTTCAGGCAATTATAATAAGGCAGCAAATTGCCTGCTTAAATTGAACGATTTGAATACAGCCGAAAAATACCTGAACCAATCCATAAAATATAACAGGACTTATTTTGCATATTCCATGACAGGCGAAATCGAGGTTATCAAACACAATTACGACGGAGCTGTCAATGCGTATAAATCAGCTTTGGAATTAGCAGATAATGAGAAAATTGAGGCCAAAGACAAAATCATCCTGCTCACAAATCTATATAAATGCTACCAGCTGAATAACGAAACAAATAACACGAAACAAATATTGAACGAATTATCAGAAATGGGATTCAACGACGATATTCCAATACCATCACGTGAATTTGAATATTCAAAATATATACCCTGGAATATTGAACAGACATACAATAAAGCCCAATCTCACTATAACACAAATATTGATTCTTCATTCTACTATCTATCTCTTTGCCTGGCGACGAATGATTGCCCCCTGGTCAATTTTTACATGGGAAACATACTTTTTCAAAAAAGAGATAATAATGTGTTGTTATTCTATAACAAAGCTTATGATGCTTACAGAAAAGACCCCGACTTTTTATTTCGGTTATGCATTGCCAACCTGGTGAATAAAGATAAATCGAAAGCAATAGCAGTTTTAAACGAATTAATTGCTGTGGATCCGGCTTACATTGAAATACCAAAACTTAAGGCATTTATTTACAATTAGTTAAATTGTTGAATTGTGAAAAAAAATATTTCAAAACTATTGGTGCTTATCGTTGCTTTTTTGCTAATGAGTGCACATAGCAGTTACGGTCAGAAACACAGTGCCACTTCTGCGCATACCACCTACACCGGACTTTCAATGGCAGGTTACCAGGGGTGGTTTGGTACCCCAAACGATGGCGGCACAAACAATTGGCGCCATTATAATGGTTCAAACGGATTTAAACCAGGCTCCGCTAAAGTTGAATATTGGCCCGATATGAGGGAAGCTGACGCAGATGAACTTCACACCACTGATTTTACTTTTAACGACGGTTCCCCGGCAACAGTATATAGTGCTGTTAATCCAAAATCCGTTAACAGGCACTTTCAATGGATGAAAGAATACGGCATTGATGGTGCCTTTGTTCAACGGTTTAAGAGTGATTTCGGTATCCGGACAACATTAAACAAGGTCATGCTAAATGCGCTGGAGGGAGCCGAAACAAATAACCGGGCTATTGCTGTAATGTATGATATTGGTGCAAATATATACGAAACGGGGACTGATACCGCTTCGGTAAATAAAAGACGTACTTACCATGTAAACGAAGTTTTTAACGACTGGAAACAAATGGTTGATGAACTTAGGCTAACAACCCGCGGTGATAAACAGGCTTATTTATATCACAACGGAAAACCGATGGTTGCACTATGGGGGGTTGGATTTCCTCACCGGAATAATCCTACCGGATTAGATACACAATTCTGGATAGAGCTTGTTGATAAATTCCAGAATGATCCGATCTATGGTGGATGTTCAGTTTTACTTGGGGTTCCGACCTATTGGCGGCAAGGTGGAAATGACTGTATTACCGGAAGTGAACATACAAAAATGCTGGAACTCATCAAAAATGTTGATGCAATTATGCCATGGCATACAAGCCGCTTTGAAAGGAGCGTTATGGCAACCACGTACAAAAGCATTGTAACGGCCGATCTAACCTGGTGCAATACTGCGAATGTTGCCTATGCGCCTTGTATTTCACCGGGTATTCGCGAAAAGATATTGGCTGGTAACGGGTACGAAAAATACCGCGAGGGTGGATACTACTTCTGGGATATGGCAAAAGCCGCTATTGAAGCAGGCAGTAAAATGTTATACCTGGGTATGTTTGATGAAATTGACGAAGGAACGCAATTGAATAAAATAAACAATAATCCTCCATTCTATTCTACTGCTGTACCTTTTGCGACCTATGGAACCGATCCTGAAGATCATTACCTGTGGCTTGCGGGTGAAGCAACGCGTGCCATGAGGGGCGAATTTGCAATGGGTCCGCAATATAGAACGAGAGCTAATGATACTGATTTTCAGTCGGAAATAACTTTCGTGAATAATGGCTCTTCATACGACATGCAATTAGCGATGCCTGCTGCCGGCCGAAAATTATTTTATGCCGATCCGTACAAAGTGCCTGATGGCGCTCCAACAGTTGGAACAAAAAGAGACACCTCCCTTTTTGCCAGCGAGCTGACAAATCAAACAGTTCTCTTTACTGAGAACCAGCGGGGACAGTATATCCGCTTTGTAGAAGTTGACACGGTTACCGATGAAATTGTTTCCTATAAAGCAATTGTTGCCACCCATGGCAATGCTCCAATTCCCTATTCAACAAGTTTTGAAGACGGCAAGATTGATTCAAAATACTGGGCTGTTACAACCGAAAATAGTTCGGGCAGAATTAATGTTACGAATAGCTTTGAACCAAAAACCGGCGCTTTCCACCTTTCTTTTGATGCAGATGGTAGTGGATCAGGTTCCATAAACAGCGCCGATCTTTATGTCAATCTTAAAGGCATTAGCACAGATATAATCCTGAATTTCTCTTATAAAACTTTTGCTGCAGAAGTCAATGTGGAAGACGGTATTTATTTTTCAAATGATGGCGGAATCAACTTTTCAAAGGTTTTTGGATTTAAAGCAACAACATCTGTTTATAAAGATACTGCGCTGGATATAAATGAATTGGCTGCGAAAGTTCAGCTGAACTTCAATGAAAAATTTGTAATCCGGTTTCAGCATTACGACATCAAACCTATCACTGAAGGTGGAATGGTGCTCGATGATATAAAAATTTTTTATTCGAAAGATAAAAGTGGTTTTGCCCAGTTCGTAAATTCTGATATCTCCAGTCAGGGTAAGTGGATCGGAAAGTATGGCATAGATGGCCAGTACATTATTGGTAAAGAGTCCAAACTCCCGGCCTATGCCAGTGTTTACTGGGATACAAACAGTAAAACCGTTGTTTGGCAAGCCCAAAGCACTGATGTTCGGGGACTTCAATACAAAACAGATTCGACAATCCTGGCTGCCCGTTATGCAGAAACGGTGAATCATCCCTGGTGGTTTTCTCTTGATGTGGGCGAGGAGGAGAAGAATGTTTCCATCTATTTTTTAGATGGCGACACCCAGAACCGGAAATTTATTTTAAATGTAATCGATAATGCTACCGGTGATAAATATGATGTTCAAACCTTACAAAACTTTAGCGACGGGAAATGGCTCACCTGGAAAATCAAAGGAAAAGTAAAATTTCAGATGGATTCGCTTGAAGGTCTGGGTGCAGTAGTTTCAGGCATATTTTTCAACCCATCGTCCCCATCGGAAATTGCAGTTGAAAACTTTTTAACATTTGATGGCAAGGATGATTTTGTGGATTGCGGAAGAGATGCCTCGTTGCAAATTTCCGGTAACGAAATTACTGTTGAAGCCTGGTTTAAAATAAACAATGCCAAAACGGCCACCTGGCAAAGTACAATTTTAGCCATGGATCACAGCGAAGCCAACAATGACGTAGGTTATTTTATGCGCGCCAATGGAAACGGACAGATTGAATGGGGTTTTGGCGATGGAAAATGGAATGAAGTAAAAAGTGCCGACGGAGTACAGCTTTTCGAACTGGGTACATGGAATCATGTTGCCGGAGTTTATGATGGCACATATCAGAAAATATATCTGAATGGCAATTTAATTTCCACGAGCGTGGCTTTTACAACATTAGTAAAAGCAACGCCAAAGGAAAATTTATTCATTGGTTCAACTCCTTCATTTGCAACAACCCGTGTTATTGATGCCGGTTTGGCCGAAGTACGTGTGTGGAATGTCGCCAGAACGGATAGCGAAATAAAGGAATTTGCAACCAAAAGAATTACGGGTTTGGAAACCGGATTATCAGGCTACTGGCCAATTAATGAAGGCCAGGGGCAAACAATTACAGATATCAGTTCCAACAACAATAATGGAATTCTGGGCGGAACGACAGACGAAAACAGTGCTGATCCGATATGGACTCAAGGTGTTCCGCCGGTAATAATGATTGATATACTGCAAGGATTTAACGGTAGTTTTGAAAATAACCTGACACTTTGGCGGTTTTACGAAGTCCCAAATCCCCTTGGAAGCAAGGCAGAAATTATAACCGGCGATGTTGTTCATGGAGCAAAAGCAGTTAAAATCACATATGCTGATCCGGTTCTTACACTTGCTGACAGATCACTGGACAATTGGGATTCGAATATGCCATTGCAGCCGGGAGCTGAATATTTATGTAAATTTTGGACGAAAGCCGACTCTCCCGGAACAGGGGGAATAAATGTAACCTATGGATTTTTTGACAAGACCAGGAAAGTTATTTCGGAGGCAGGAGTCTGGTTCAGCATCACAAATACCTATCAGGAATATGAATTTAAGTTCACGGCACCGGCAGGCACGGCAACAGGATGGCTGGCTTTCAGATGGAAAGACCAGGTTAATGATAAGTTTTTGCCGGGTGTTGTCTATTTGGATAATATTCAGCTGTGGACTGAAGCCAAAACAGTTGGTATCGGGGATATTGCACTTGGTAATCCGAATCAATTTGAGTTGAAACAGAACTATCCGAATCCTTTCAATACTTCAACAACGATAAGTTATGTACTTCCGGATAATTCAGCAGTTCAACTGAGTATCTATACTGTTTACGGGCAAAAAGTGGCTGAGTTAGTTAATCAGAAAATGAATGCCGGAATACATGAGGTAATCTGGAATGCAGGGATTTTTTTTAATGGTATTTACATCATTTGCCTCAAAACGAAATCGGGATTTATAATGAAGAAAATGACATTATCAAAATAATATTTAATAAAGACAACACAAATCTTCCGGGAAATAACATTTTTTGCATTGCAATTGATAACAAAGGAAACAAATGGTTTGGTACGGACGAAGGATTGGTTAAATTCGATGGTTAAAACTGAAAATATTTGTAAGCGATTTGGATCAGAATACTAAAAATAAAAGCGTGAATGATGTAAAATTTGAATTGAATGCCAACCAGTCTAGACTGTGGATTGCGAAAGGGAACGGAATCTTCTTACTCGATATCACCGATCCTGAATTTCCATTTTTTCAGTAATTTTTATAATGCCGTTAACGATGGTCTTATTGATAATTTTGTTCAGGCAATTTGTAAAGAAAATAAAAACATTATCTGGTATGGAATAGAATCAATTCAGCAGGAAATATTGTGCCACCTGGAGTATATTTTTATATCTTACAGCAGGGGAACAAAAAAAATCTATAAAATTTTTATCACTAAATAAACCACATGCAAATTGATAAATCAGCAAAACTTACTATTTCGCGTAGAAAGTTTACTCAGATTATTGGAGCAACATCTGTTGGCCTGGTATTTAGTCCGGCTTTTTTCATAAAAAACGCTTCGGCTTCAGTTTACAGCAACACCATAGTAGCCACAGCTACTATTTCGTCTTATGATGAAGCATTTTTAAAAGAAGTAGTTAGAAAGTCGTTTGCGAATTTGGGCGGGTTGGGTGATATTATTAAACCGGGAGATTCAGTTGGTATTAAAATCAATCTGACCGGAGGTGCTGCCCAGGCTGCGAATTATCAATCTGCCAGTGGAAAGCTTGTAGGTGAAACTTACTGGACTAATCCTGTCCTGCTTAAAGTGGTTGGTCAGGCTATAAAGGATGCCGGCGCCGGAAAGTTATACATACTTGAGGCATTGAATGATTGGGAATCGATAAATAATTTCGGTTACAAAGAAGTGATTGATTCGTTGAGTGCTACGTTTATTGATTTAAATGAAAAGGCTCCTTACACAGAATATATCGAAAAAAGTGTCGGAGATCAGTATCTGATTTATCCGAAATTAACTCTGAATGGAATATTCAATGAATTGGATTGTTTGATTTCGATGCCAAAGGCAAAACAACATGCCACTTCCGGAGTAACACACGGGATGAAAAATTTAGTAGGTATATTACCCATTCCGAGCGGGATATACAATCAAGGCGCATCATACAGGGCGGGTATCCATCAACTCCAGGTTCATGATGGGATTCCCAATAACAATCTCTGCCGGGTAATTCTTGATTTAAACCGGGCAAATCCTGTTCATTTAGTGGTGAACGATGCTGTAAAAACCGTGCTGGGTAGCGAAGGCCCGTGGACAGGTGAAGGAATAACACCGGCAACTTTTAATAAAATCATTATTGGAAAAGACCCGGTTGCTGTCGATTCGGTTTCAACAAGCATTATTGGATTTAACCCGATGGCAAATGACTTCAAATCTCCTTTTACCAAAAGTTTAAACTACCTGAAACTGGCCAGCGAGAAAGGATTGGGCGAGTACGATTTAACTAAAATTGAAATTATAGATAGTGTAACAACAGGAGTTGGAGATGAAATTCCGGCTTTGGTACAGTTAGATCAAAACTTTCCAAATCCATTCAATCCAAATACGACGATTCAATTTAGTATTCAAAAAACCATGCACGTTAGTTTGAAAATATACAATGCGCAGGGCCAGGAAATAACGGTATTACTGGATTGCGAGGTTTCAGCAGGTACACACAAATTGAATTGGAATGCCAATGTTTTCGACAGCGGAATATATTATTACAAAATTACTGTAGGAATATTTAACGAAACAAAACAGATGCTCTTGATGAAATAGCCATACATTCGAACACTTAAAAGTAGTTGTGGGGTTCGCACTGCACCAATTATCCTCTATATACTTTTCTTGTTTTCCTGCGAAAATTGCTGTTTGTCTTTTAGTTAGATAGTTAAATTCATGAAACTATTCATATTGAAGAGTTTAAAAAAATAAATAATGAAGAATTACATTTAATCTTTGAACCATGAAAAGAATAGTATTGTCAGTTTTAATCGTATTCGCTTTTAGTGTCTGTTCCATGGCTAAGGGCAAACATTCAAATGTTACGAAATACCCGGCATACGCGGGTCTGGTAATGGCCGGCTACCAGGGATGGTTTCGTGCACCGAATGATGGGGTGATGTATCCTGATGTAAACAAGATTCACATCGACATGTGGCCGGATGTTTCAGAGTATGAAAAAACGTATCCAACCGGACTGAAGCTGGCCGATGGAAAAACTGCCCGTTTTTTTAGTTCTGACGATAAAAGCACGGTTGATCTTCATTTTAAATGGATGAAGCAGTATGGCGTGGATGGCGTTTTCATGCAGCGGTTTTTTAATGCGGCCAAACCCGAAGCACAACACAGCGGCGCTACCAATGTGCTGCGGAATGCCATGGCCGCAGCTTCAAAATACGAACGTGCCATCGGCGTGATGTACGATCTTTCAGGGCTGGATGCCTCCGGAGAAGATTGCTCCGTTTTAATTGACGACTGGAAGTACCTGGTCGATTCACTCAAGGTTACAAATCAAGAGGGAACACATACTTATGTTTTTCATAATGGAAAGCCCCTGGTCACCATCTGGGGCATCGGTTTCCCTGACCGCCCCTATAACATTCGCAACATCGGTATTGCTCGTTTTATTGACTTCCTGAAGAACGATCCCGAATATGGCGGATGTTCTGTTATGCTTGGCGTTCCAACCTTCTGGCGCGACCTGAACGCCGATTGCTCTCATGATCCTTATCTGCACGAACTGATCATACAGGCTGACATTGTGATGCCGTGGATGGTTCAGCGTTTTTCACCTCTTCTTCACAATGATATGGACCGCTACCGTGATGTGATACTTGCCGATATCAAATGGTGCAAAGAGAATGGAATTGATTACGCTCCCTGTGTCTGTCCCGGATTCAGCTGGCACAATCTGAGCCGGTCCGAATTTCCGGATGATGTAAAACCGGCAGGTTCCATTCCCCGCCAGGGCGGCCGGTTCTACTGGCAGCAAATCTCAACAGCTATTAATGCCGGAGCAACCATGCTTTATGTGGCTATGTTCGACGAGGTAAACGAAGGAACCGCCATCTTTAAATGCAGCGATAATCCCCCGGTCAGCGATGTGGCGAAATTCATCAACATGGACGGAAAACCTTCCGATCAGTACCTGTGGCTTACCGGTGAAGCAGGGAAAATGCTCCGTAAAGAAAAACCATTAAGTCTCAGTCTTCCGGAACGGAAATAGTTAAACAGTGCACTTTAATCCCAATTAGAACCAACAAATGCTGAGTAGAAATATGCTTCAGAGCATGCCATTGCTCTGCTCAAACTTAAGTTCTAAGGCAGTATTTAAAGATTTTTTAAAGGGAAAGTTTCACAGAAAGACAGTTTTCAAGCGTTAACTTTTCATCATTTAATGGTCAAAGGTAAAGTAGTTCTTGAAGAAGTTTTTACTAACCCAATACCGAACAGGTAATGAACCTATCTCAGATACTGATTGCAACCGGAATTCCCTTTTTAGTTTTCTGCCTTCCATTCGTGACTGAAGGAAAGCCAAAACCCAACAAAAAGCCAAATGTTGTTATTATCCTGACCGATGATCTGGGGTATGGGGAAATCTCATGTTATAACATCAATCAGGTTAAAACACCAAATATCGATCGTTTGGCAACCGAAGGTGTTCGTTTTACCGATTTTTATGCGCCAACTCCTTATTGCGCTCCATCCAGGGCATCTTTATTGACAGGCCGTTTCCCCCTGCGGCACGGAATGGTACAAAATCCTGCTCCCGATGCAGGAATAAATAACATCGGATTGAATGCCGGTGAGGTTACTATGGGTGAACTTTTTCAGGGCGCGGGATATCATACAAAGTGTATCGGCAAATGGCACCTGGGCCATAAGCCTGAATACTTCCCTGTTAAACATGGCTTCGATGAATACTACGGGATTCTTTACTCAAACGATATGCGGCCGGTTCAGATCATCGAAAACATGGATACCGTTGAGTATCCGGTTGATCAGCGGCTGCTTACACAAAAATATACGTCCAAAGCCCTTGATTTTATTCAAAGAAACCAGCATTCGCCTTTCTTCCTTTACCTGGCTCATGCCATGCCTCACAAACCGCTGGCGGCGTCGGGGGGTTTCTATTCACAAGGCGATCATCAGGAGTTATACAACAGTGTTATTCGCGAATTGGACTGGTCGGTTGGCGAAGTGATCACCAAATTAAAGGAACTTGGCATACTGGAAAATACAATAGTCATTTTTATGTCGGATAACGGTCCATGGTACGGTGGCAACACCGGCGGATTAAAAGGCATGAAAGCAACAAACTGGGAAGGTGGAACCCGTGTTCCCTTCATCATCAGATACCCGCAGCAGTATCCGCAAGGCAAAACAATTGCAACTCCTTGCTGGTCGCCTGATATCCTGCCAACCCTGATGAAGTTAACAGGAATTAAAACTGATCCGGAAATAAAGCTTGACGGAGAGGATATTTCGGCGATCATTAAAGGTAAATCAAACCAACATCCGCCCATTTTTACAATGAAAGATACCACCTTACGAACTATCCGCGACGGAAAATGGAAACTCTTCCTGACTAAACCGGATTTCTACCACGAGATTGACCTGGAAAACTGGACCGACGAAAGAGGACCGGATGGAACCACTATCCTAGCCCCGTTCCAACAGGCCACCCCCGCTGATTATCCGGGAGTAAAGCCGGAAATGATGGCGGGAGAGATGTTGTTATTTGACCTGGAGAACAATCCGACTGAAAGTACCGACCTGTCCGGGAAATACCCCCAGATTAAAGAGGATATGGTACGGAAATATCATAAATTTCTGAATTCCTTTACTAAAGAAAAAATTACCAGATGAACCTGAAAAAACCATTGCCCCGATAGTTTTAATACTGATTTTAAATGAAAGATAAAACACAAAGCATATACTGCATTTTTGCTAAGATATTAATCTTGTGCATCATTTTTAGCTCAGGGCTATTGAAGGCACAGAAAAGCAGTACAAAGAATGTTGTTCCATCGATTTCTGCCCCTTCAGTATTGTTAAATAATCAAAAGCCCACGGCTAACTGGATATGGGATTCCGGACCCGACAATCCGCAAAACTATTATCTGCTCATCAGGAAAACATTTGATTTGCACCAAATACCCACCGAGGCCGAAGCACTTATTTCAGCATTTGCTTTTGCCGATGTTTACATTAACGGGGAGCTAGTAGATCGCTGTCCGATGAACTGTGACCCGGAATTCCAGGTTTATGAAAAATTTGATTTGTCTGGCTATTTCCGGAAAGGTGAAAATACGATTTCGGCTCTGGTCTACAATTTTGGAACAGGAATGCATCATCGCATGAATGGCCGTGGAGGTTTCTTTCTCCAGGCAAAATTGACCTTGGGAGAAAACAATGTCCTTCAATTAAAAACGGATAGCACATGGCGGGTAAAGAAAGCCGACGCATGGGATAACCAAACTGAAATACGCGGACCTGGAGCAAATCTGATTGGGTTCGTCGAAAAATACGATGCCCGAAAAATGCCTGAAGGCTGGAAAGAAAGCCCGTTTGACGACACACAATGGCAACCGGCACGAATGCTGGGAATTCCTCCAATTGCTCCATGGAACAAGATTGTGGAATTGGAACGGCCACCGTTATTCCGTGAAAATATTTATCCGGTCAAACACTGG
>Ga0315290_10001980_pt1 | contig 14280 bp, 10 predicted proteins | sample YL17G12_0_MG_FD_203627 | JGI IMG/M metagenome (GOLD analysis project Ga0315290, IMG submission 203627) | Sediment microbial communities from Yellowstone Lake, YNP, Wyoming, USA - YL17G12_0 | ecosystem: Environmental > Aquatic > Freshwater > Lake > Sediment | place: USA: Wyoming | collected... | reverse complement strand
GGCTTCGTCTTCGACCGCGCCGGCCGCATCCTCACCAACAATCACGTGGTGCGGGACGCCGAGGAGATCACGGTCACCCTCACCGACAAGCGCACCTTCAAGGCGACCATCGTCGGGCAGGACGCGCCCACCGACGTGGCCGTGATCCAGCTCACCTCGCGCGAGGACCTGCCGACGCTGCCGCTCGGCGATTCCGACGCCATCCGCGTGGGCGACTGGGCCATCGCCGTCGGCAACCCGCTGGGCGAGCTGCAGGGCACGGTCACGGCCGGCATCATCAGCGCCAAGGGGCGCTCGGCGCTCAACATCATGGGCGGCGGCCCCGACTACCAGGACTTCATCCAGACCGACGCGGCCATCAACTTCGGCAACTCCGGCGGCCCGCTGCTCAACATCCGCGGTGAGGTGGTGGGCATCAACACGGCGATCAACCAGTCGGGCCAGGGCATCGGCTTCGCCATCCCCATCAATCTGGCCAAGCACATCGCCGAGCAGCTGCTGGCCCACGGCAAGGTCGTGCGCGGCTACATGGGTGTGCTGCCCAGCGAGCTGACGCCCGATCTGGCGGAATCGTACGGGCTCAAGACCACCGAAGGCGTGGTGGTGAGCCAGGTGGTGAAGGACTCGCCCGCGGCCCGCGCCGGTCTCAAGGAAGGCGACATCGTGACCGCCTTCGACGGCCGGAAGATCAAGGACTTGACCGATTTCCGCCTCAAGGTGGCCGACGCGCCGGTGGACAAGAGCGTGCGCGTGGACCTGCTGCGCAACGGGCAGCCGCGCAGCCTCTACGTGACGCTCGCCAACCGCGACGTGTCGCTGGCCTCGCAGCAGGGTGGCCGCGCGCCGAGCGAAGACGACGGCGGGTCGGCGGGCGACACGCAGGCGGCGTCGAACCTCGGCCTCGACGTGCGGGCCATGACGCAGAGCGAGCGCGGCGAGATCGGCGAGGACGGCGTGGTGGTGCGCGACGTGGCCGAGGGCTCGGTGGCCGCCGACCAGGGCATCGAGCCCGGCGACCTCATCCTGCAGGTCAACGGCAGCGTGATCACCGACCGCGGCGCCTTCCAGGCGGAGATGCGCCGGGCGGCCAGCTCGAAGCGCCCCGCCCGGCTCCTGATGGGGCGCGTGCTCGACGACGGCAGCCTCACCACGCGATTCGTGGCGCTGCGCTTCGCGCCGCGGTAGTCTGAGGCGGGGCGGCGCGTCCGCGGCCGGGCTCGGCCCGGCCGCAGATTCGGCCCGCGGCGGCGGGCCGCCGATGACAGGGGAGGGAAGCCCGGCGGGACTCCCGGCGCGGAGACAGGAGGACCCGTGATGCGACGGCCAGGGACAAGGGAAGTGCGGGGACGGCGCCCGACCGGCGACAGCGGCGGGCGGGCGGGCGTCCCCGCGCGCGTTCGCGGGGGCTGGGGGAGAGGGGCGGCCGTGCTGCTGCTCGTGGCGCTGGCCGCCGCGCTCGCCGCGCCGGGGCCGGCCGCGGCGGCGACCAAGAAGAAGTCCACCAAATCGGCGGCCAGCCGCGCCCCGGTGCTCACCGGCATCCGCCACTGGACCGGCCCCGAGAACACCCGGCTGGTCCTCGATCTCAGCCGCGCGGTCCGCTTCACCACCGTCACCGACACCGTCGGCCTCACCGTCAAGCTGCTGCTCGCCGGGGCGGTCCCGTCGCCGTCGCTGACCCGGGAGCGCGAGGTCGAGGACGGTGCGGTGCGCGCCATCCGCGTCTCCGAGACCCCCCAGGGCATCGAGGTCGCCGTCGAGGTCGTCGAGATGCCGGCCGCCGAGCCCTTCTCGCTCGACGACGGCGGCGGCACCAGCCTGCGCCTGGTGCTCGACGTGCCGCGCCCGGGCCGCGCCGCGCGTCAGGAGGAGCAGCGGCGCGTGGTGCGCGAGCTGAGCGGCGCGCAGGTGCGCGTCGTGGTCATCGATCCGGGGCACGGCGGCGACCACCCCGGCGCCGTCGGCCCGCAGCGCACCCTGGAAAAGGAAGTCTGCCTGGCCATCGGACGCAAGCTGGCCGCACGGCTCAACCGCGAGCCCGGCGTGCGCGCCTTCCTGACGCGCGACGGCGACTACAACATCGCCCTGCGCGACCGCTACCACCGCGCCGAGCGCCTGCAGGCCGACGCTTTCGTTTCCATCCACGCCAACTCGGGGCGCAAGCGCACCGGGCGCGGCACCGAGGTCTACTTCCTCTCGTTGGCCAGCGCCAGCGACGAGCAGGCCAAGCACCTGGCCGAGCTGGAGAACGCGGCCGACATGGTGGGGGGCGTGCCGCCGGCGGAGGAGGACCTGGTCTCCATCCTCTTCGACCTCAAGCAGAACGAGGCCATCCGCCAGTCCTCGACGCTGGCCGAGACGGTGCTCGACGAGATCACCGGCGCCCGCCAGCTCGAGAACCGGGGCGTCAAGCAGGCGCCGTTCGCGGTCCTCAAATCGCCAACCGTGCCTTCCATCCTGGTGGAGACGGCGTTCATCAACCACCCGGAGGAGGCGCGGCTGCTGCGCGACCCGGACTTCCAGGACGACCTCGCCAACCAGATGGCGCGGGGCGTGCTGCGCTACCTGGAGACGGCGCCGCTGGTCGTGCGCAACGCCGAGGCCGGCGCGGCGGGAGAGCTGCGCTAGCGCTTCTGGGGCACGGGGGTCGCGCGCTCCTCCGCGGCCTTCGTGCCGACCGCCTGGATGCGCCCGTCCAGCCGGAAGTCGAGCGCCTCGCCCCGCCGGCCGCGCGCCTCGCAGTCGGCGACCAGCGCGTCGCGCACCAGATCGTCGGTGACCCGCAGCTCCTGCCCCTGCGCGAAGACCTTGTAGCCGTCGCCGCCCTGCGCCATGAAATCGTTGGTGGCCACCAGATAGATGGCCCCGGGATCCACCCGCCGGCCGTCGGCGAGCGTCAGCTTGAGGACGCGCTCGCGCGCCGGGCGGGACGGGTCGAATTCGAAGCGGATACCTGAAACCTGCGGGCACGAGGCCCCGCCGACGCTGTGCTCGACGGCGTCGAGCAGCTGCGCGCCGGTCAGGCGCACCGTGGCGATGCGGTTGTCGAACGGCATGACCTCGAAGACGTCCTGCACGGTCACCGGCCCGGCGTCGATGTCCGCGCGCAGGCCGCCCGGGTTCTGCATGGCCACGTCGGCGCCGGCGCGCGCGCGCATCGCGTCGGCTGCCCAGTCGCCCAGCGTGGACTCGGCGCGGCGGTTGCGGGTCAGGGCCCGCGGCGCCGCGCACAGGACGCGCTCGGCCAGCGGTCGGATCTCGGCGGCGATCGAGTCCACGAAGGCGGCCATCGCCGGGTCGGGCGCGATGGCGTCGGCGTAGGTGAGGGTGAGCTGCGGCGAGCTCTCCGCCACGCGGTGCGCCCGGCGGTCCACCACCAGGTCGACGCGCCCGACGGCGCGGGCGTGCGAGCCGGCGATGAGGATGGGCACGCCGTCGAGCTTGCCGTTGACGAAGTTGTGGCTGTGGCCGCCGAGCAGCGCGTCCTCGCCCTCGACGGCGCGGCCCAGCTCGGCCAGCTCGCCGCGGAAGCGCGTGCCGGCGGAGTCCTGCGAACCGGGCAGGTGGCCCATGAGCACGACCGCGTCGGCGCCTCCGGTGCGCAACTTGGGCAGCCACTCGCGCGCGATCGCCGCCGCCTGGCGGAACTCGTAGTCCACGACGTTGTGCGGCAGCGTGGTGGTGGGTGTTTCGACCGTGGAGAAACCGAGCACCGCGATCCTCACGCCGTGGCGCTCGAAGACCTCGTAAGGCTTGACCCACGGCGGCAGTTGCCCGCGGCGCTTCTCGAACAGGTTGGCCGAGAGGAACGGGAAGCGCGCCTGGCGCACCCGCGCCACCAGCGTGTCCACCGTCCAGTCGAACTCGTGATTGCCCACCGCCGAGGCGTCGTAGGCGAGCCGGTTCATCTGCGCGATGACCGGCCGGCCGTACGACAGATTCGAGAGCATGGTGCCCTGGAAGCAGTCGCCGCCGTCGAGCAGCAGCGTGCCGTGCAGATTGCGGGCGCGCTCGCGCGCCAGGTAGGCCGCCAGCACCGCGGAGGAGCCCAGCGGGCGGTTGGTGTCGCGGTCGCGCTCGCGCAGCTGGAAGGCGCCGTGGAAGTCGGTGGTCCAGAGCAGAGTGACCAGCGGGTAGCGGGCCGCGGCCAGCAGCCGGGCGCCGTCGGCGGCGGTGAGCGCGGCGGGATCGGCGGCCGGATCCCAGCCGTCGAGGAAATCGCGGTCGGCGGCGTACTGCGCGACCGCCTGCGGCAAGCGGTCCTTGCCGTAGGCGCTCGGGGTCTTCGCCGGGCGCAATTCAGGCGGCAGCGGCTGGCGCGCGGGGCCGGCGGCGACCGCGCCGGGCGGCGGCTCGAGTCCCGCCACGACGCGGGGCAGGGATCCGCCCGCGGCCCCGTGCACCGTCCAGTCCACGGCGGTGAGCAGGTCGAGGGGGTCACTGGCGTGCAGTAGGTCGCCGCGCGTCTCGACGAAGACGCCGACCCGCTCGGCGCGGCCCACGGCGGACTCCCACTCGGACGGCACGTCGGGGAAGCGGGGCCTGCCTTTCGCCGGCGCCGCCGCGGCCGTCCCCGCCGCGCCATAGGCGCTTCCCAGCCAGGCGGCGTACCGCCCGCGCGCCAGCGGCGCGTCGGGGTCGATGCTCTTGGCCTCCGCTTCCGACCACACGCCGAGCCGCGCCAGGCGCTCGAAGGTCGCGCGCGCCGGGTGGGCGGCGAAGGCCGGCGCCAGGCGCCAGTTGCGGTCGGTGCGCGGCCGCACCGGGCCCGCCTCACCGAGGTAGCGCGCCAGCAGGTCGCGCAGGCCTTCCTTGGTGCGGGCCAGCTCCCTGGTGCCTCGCAGCATCGTGTACCCGCCACCGCCGGCGGCCCGGAAGGAGTTGACCGCGACCTTGAGCGTGCGCTGGTCGTCGAGCGGGCGGCCGAGGTAGCGCAGGTCGCGCACCCGCTGCCCCGCGGGAGCGGTGAGGTCGAGCACATAGTCCACGCCATCGGCCGAGTCGAAGTTGTAGGCCAGGACGCCGGGGTCGGTGAGCGACCCGGGGCTGCGGCCGAAGTCGTACGGCGCGAAGTAGAGGGCGGCGTGCTCGAGGACCTCGCGCAACTGCTTGCCGGTCAACTCCAGCGTGACGACCGAGCTCTCGTAGGCGTAGAGCGGCACCAGGTCGCGCATGCGCACCTCGCCGGCCGGGAGTCGCGCGCCCGCGCCGGCGAGCGAGGCCAGAGACACTTCCGCCTTGCCGTACTTGCGCTGCGCGGCGTGCACCAGGTCGAGCAGGGGGCTGTCCGCGAGACCGCCCCGCGGCGCGTCGAAGACCCCGGCGCTGCGGCCGAGCGGCTGGTCCAGCCAGGCGCGCGCCGCCTCACGGTAGGGGGCGGCCAGCGCGGTGAGCGCCGGGTCGGCGGGCGTGTCCGCCGCCACCGGGCGCAGCTCGGCGGCCCTGCTCTCCAGCCGCCAGCGGTCCCTGGGGCGCTCGCGCGTCAGGCGCAGCTCGACCAGGCCCAGTTTCTCGGCGCGCCGGCCCGCCTGCGTGAGCAGCACGCCGTTGACCGTCACCGAGTCCACGGCCTCGTGGGTGTGGCCCAGGATCATCACGTCCACGCCCGGCACCGCGGAGGCCAGCGCGTAGGCCTGGTTCTCGCCGGGCTCCTGGCCCGGGGTCTCGCGGCCGGTGGTGGGATCGCGCTCGAGGCCCATGTGCGCCAGGACCACCACCACGTCGCAGCGCTCCTTGCCGCGCAGCACCGGCACCCACTGCCGGGCCGCGGCCACCGCGTCGGCGAACTCGAGGCCGGGACGCTTGCTTTCTTCCACCACGACCGGCACCCCCGGCGTCGTCAGCCCCAGCACGCCGACGCGCACCCCGTGCGCGGTGAACACGCGGTACGGCTCGAACGCGGGCCGGCCGCCGCGCAGCGTGTTGGCCGCCAGCCAAGGGAAGGCCGCCGACCGGCGCGCCGCCTCGAGGGCGCCCCATCCGTAGTCGTACTCGTGGTTGCCCACGGCCATGGCGTCGTAGCGCAGGAGGTTCATCGCCGCCGTCACCGGGTGCGGGCGGCCCGCCGGCTGCGCCTGGTACGCCATCACCAGCGCGGTGCCCTGCGTCGCGTCGCCGGCATCGAGCAGCAGCGCCTGCGCGTCCTGCGCCCGCGCCTGGGCCACCAGCGTGGCGAGCTGCGCCAGGCCGCGTGGCTCGACCGCGCCGGTGACTTCGTCCTCGGCGACCAGCTGCGCGTGCACGTCGGTGGTGTGAAGCAGCGTCACCGTGGCCTGCTCCGCGGCGCGTGCCGGGGCGGGCGCCGCCCAGGACGCCCAGGCCAGCAGCGCGGCGACGAGCGGCGCGGCGGCAAAGCGCGGCGCGGCGGCAAAGCGCAACGCTGCGGCGCGGAGTTCGACACCGACAAACCGGCGCGAGCCGGCGGAGGAGGCGTGGGCGACCTGCACGGAGGGCTCCTTTTTGCGAGGGAAACCGCACTTCATCGCGGCCACGGTACGAGCCGCGTCAGGTCGCGGTCAAGGCAGGGGCGGCGCTCGCGCGGCGCCGGCCGTGAAAACGCCGTCAACTCACCCTATCCGGCTTGACCCGCCGCGACGCGCCCCCCTAGACTTGCCGATATTCGATCTCGTGTAGCTGCCCCGACACGGCCGTTGCGGGGCTGTCCATCAGCGCCCCTCGAGGGCCGGGAGGATTCAATGCGCAGATTCGTGCTCGCCGCTGCCGCGCTCGCCTTCATCGCCGCTGCCGCCGCCAACGTGCTGGCCTGCGACCAGGGCAACGCGAAGGCGTCGGCCGCCAAGGCTGCCTCGTGTTCCGGGGCCAAGGCTTCCACCGCTTCCTCCTGTCCCGCGGGCAAGACCTCTGCGACCGTCCTGACCGGCTCCGGCGGTGGCTGCTCGTCCGCCAAGACCGGCACGGCCAACGCCGGCGCCGGCTGCAGCGCGCACTCGGGCGCCATGGCCGCCGGCGGCGCTTGCCCGGCGGGCTCGATGGCCTGCTGCAAGGGCGACGAGAAGTGCGCCAACTATGTGATCACGGTCGTCGACATGGACGACTGCTGCGCCGAGAAGATCGAGAAGGCCCTGTCGGGCGTGAAGAACGTCCAGGCCGTGTACGTGGACGCCGAGGCGCACAAGGCGTGGGTCTGCACCGGCAAGGCGAAGTTCGACAGCAAGGCGGCGGTGAAGAGCGTCCAGAAGGCCGGCTTCAAGCAGGTCAAGTACGCGGGCGTCGACAACGAGCACTGCGTGCACGAGATGAAGGCGGCCAAGCAGAAGGCCGCGGCGGACAAGGCTTCGTAGTTCGGCAGTCGCGATAAGGGGTAGCCCCGAGTAGGAGCGGGGAACGGCACGGGGCGGGGGCGAAAGCTCCCGCCCCTCTGTTTTCGGCTTCCGGCGCGTCCCCTCAGGACCCCCCGCGCCACGCCGTCCAGGCGCTCTTCGGCGTGCCGTCGCTGGCGCGCAGCCCGAGGTTGCCGAGGTAGGCGCGGAAGCCCGGCGTGTCGAACCCGTAATAGCCCACCAGCGTGTCCACCACCGCGGCGGGCATGTCGGTGTAGAGGAACCAGTTCGCGAACAGCAGATCCGAGCGGGAGCGGCCGGCGGCGGCGGCGCGGAAGCGGCGCACGAAGTCGGCCTGCAGCGAGTCGCTGCTGCCGTTGAGCGGCGAGGAAGAGTAGCCGATCTCCTGCAGGGCCCAGGGCTTGCCGCCGGCGCGCAGACCCATGTACGTGAAGTCGCCCTCCAGGGTGCCCGGCGGGCGGTGCGCGAAGTCGGTGCCGTTCTGGAAGGGGTAGTAGGTGTAGACCACCACGTCGCTGGCCGCGTTGAGCTGGTCGCCGAGGCCGGCGTTGAAATTCTGGATCGGACTGGTCGTGCTCACGCCGACCGCGAGCCCGGGCAGCGCCGCGTGGATGCGGATCACCTCGCGCTGGTAGGTGGCGAGGAAGGCCGGGAACTCGCCGGGGTGGAGCCCGAAGTAGATGTCCACCTCGTTGCCGATCGCCAGCGCCACCAACGGGTACTGCGCCGCCACCGCCAGCAGCGAATCCACCAGGGCATCCAGGCGCGCCACCACCTGGCCGTCGTCGAACGGCCGCCCCGCGAGATCGGGCGGCAGCCGGTTCACGTTGGTGTCCACGACGCGCAGATTGAGGTAGGCCACGAAACCGAGGCCGCGCAGCGCCGCCGTGGCGGAGCGCACCGCGCTCACGTCGATCTGCCCCGGGGCGGGCTCGAGATCCGTCCACACGTAGCTCAGGTAGACGAGGTCGGCCCCGGTGGCCCGGGCGGTGAGCAGGGCGCTGCCCAGCGACTCGGGCGGGGCGCCCTCGGCGGCGTTCGGCGTGAGGCCGATGTAGGTGGTCTTGAGAGCCGGCCCCGGGCTGTCGTCTCCGGAGCAGCCGGCGACGGCCAGCGCGAGGGCGCCCAGCCAGGGCAGCAGGGCGGGGCGCAGCGGGCTCCGGGAGCGCGGACGATCGGTCAAGGTCGGCATGGCGGCAGGATGGAGAGGGACCGGTATGGCGTCAAGCCGGTCGCGGCGGGAGCCTGGCGGCCGGGCGGCCGCCCGAGCGACGGATTTGCCTCGCCGCGCGCGGGACAGGTATCTTGTCCCCATGACCTCTCTAGCCAGCAGGTCCTGCCCCGACTGCGGTACGCGGAACCCGCTCGACGCCACCGCCTGCGCCGAGTGCAACCATCCGCTGGCGCCCATGGCGAGCCTCGAGACGCCGACGGCGGGCGTCGAGGACCCGCCGGCGGGCGCCGGCGCTCCGCCGGCCGCGGCCCCTCCCCATGCCGGCCCAAGGCGGCCGCGTCGGCGGGCCTCCAGCGGCGGCCTCGCCGGTTCCCGCAGCGTTACCGAGGAGCCGGGCAGGGTCATCCCCCGCCGCCGCCACGCGCGCGTCACGCTCTTCGGCATCGGCGGGGGGGAGGGCGACCAGTCCGGCGGGGCGCCGTCGTGGATCTGGTTCGCGGTCGCCGGCGCCGCCCTGGTCATCGCGGTGATCGCCGCCATCGGCATCACCTCGCAGAGGCCGCCCTTCGCCATCTCCAACGCCACCCCCGAGCAGGCCCACTACGCCGACTCGCTGGCCCAGGCGCTGGGCCGCGACTCGCTCGATCTGGCGGCCAACGTCGGTCTGGGCAACGTGCTCTACGACACCGGCGACTTCGCCGGGGCGGTGCGCTACTACCGCCGCGCCCTCGCCGCCCATCCCGATCTCCCCGACGTGCGCGTGGACCTGGCCGTGTCCCTGCACCAGTCGGGCCATTCGCCGGAGGCGATCGCCGAACTGCAGCAGGTGATCGCCGCGCATCCCGAGCACGGCATCGCGCGCATCGACCTGGGGATCGTCTACGAGTCGGTCGGGCGGCTGGCCGACGCGCAGGCGGCCTACCGCTCCATGGAGAGCCTGCCGCTGACCGCCGACCTGCGGGCCGCACTCGCCGAGCGGCTGAGCGGGCTCGAGCAGAAGCAGCGGGCCGCCGCCCAGCAGCCGGCCGGTCCTGGGGAGCGGCGCCGGGCCCCGCGGTGAGCGCTGCCGCCTCCGTGCCGCGCTTCGCCCGCCTCGCGGCGGGGTTCGCGGTCGCCGTCTGCCTGGTGGTCGGCGCGACCGCCGTGTGGACGGTGTGGCGGCTCGAGCGCGCGCTCGAGCGCGAGCTGGCCGGGCGTCTCGAGGCGGTGGCCGTGGCCGGTGCCACGGCGGTCGATGCCCGCAAGCTCGTCGAGTTGGCCGCCGACGGCCCCGATGGCCTGGCCTACGGCCGGCTGCAGCTCGACATGGAGCTGGTGCGCGCCAGCGCCAAGGCCAACGACGTCTTCCTCCTCGGGCGCGACGGCACGGTGCTCTTCGATCTGGTGCGCGAGAGCGAGGTCGGGCGGCGCTCGCCGCGGTTCGCCGCCGAGCGGGCCGCGGCCACCGCGGCGCTGGCCGGCGAGCCGGCCACGACGCGACTCTACCGCGCCGGGGAGTTCGTCGTGAAGACCGGCTTCGCGCCGGTGCGCCGCATCGACGGTGAGGTGCTGGCCGTGGTCGGCGTCGAGGCGGGCGCCGATTTCCTCCAAGTCCTGGGCGAGATGCGCCGCAACCTGCTGCTCGTGCTGCTGCCGGCGGTGGCGGCGGTGCTGTTGCTGAGCGCGCTGTTCGTGCGCCTGAGCCTTGCCCGCCAACGGCTCGAGCGCGAGTCCGCGCGCCGCGAGAATCTGGCGGCCGTGGGCGAGCTGGCGGCGACCCTGGCGCACGAGGTGCGCAATCCGCTGGGCATCATCAAGCGCTCGGCCGAGCGGCTGAAGCGGCATTACCAGGGTCCGGAGCCGGAATTGCTGGACTACGTCAGCGAGGAGTGCGACCGGCTGGCGGACACGGTGCGCCGCTATCTCGACTTCGCCCGCCCGGCGCCCTTCGGCGAGCGCTTCGGCGACGCCGAGGCCGCGCTGCGCGCCACCGCCGCGCTGCTCGAGCCCGAGTGCCGGGAGCGGCGGGTGGATCTGTCGGTGGCGGTGGACGGCGGCGGGCCGTGGCGCGTCACCCTCGGCGCCGAGCCGCTCAAGCAGGCGCTGCTCAACCTGATGCGCAACAGTCTCGAGGCCTTCGCGGCGGCCGACGGCGCGCCGCCCGAGGGCTCGCGGCCGGCCGCCGGCGTGGCCGAGCGGCGGCGGCGCCTGACGGCGCGGCTGGCGCGCTCGCCGCAGGCCGTGAGCCTGAAGCTCGAGGACAACGGGCCGGGCATGGACCGCGAGACCTTGCGGCGCTCCCGCGAGCCGTTCTTCACCACGCGCGCCCAGGGCTCGGGGCTCGGGCTGGCCATCGTCGAGCGGCTGGTGCGCGACTCGGGCGGCCGCGTGCGCGTCGCCTCGGCGCCGGGCCAGGGCACCGCCGTCACCCTGCTGCTCAAGCCGGCGCCGGGGGCGAAGACCGCGGCGGCGGAGAAGACCGCGGCGTGGGCGAAGGCGGCGCCGGCCTCGCCGCCCCCGCCGGAGGGGAGGGACGCATGACCGCGCCGCGCCTGCGGGTGCTGGTGGTGGACGACGAGGCGCGCCACGCCGATCTGCTGGCGCGCGAGCTGCGCGACCGCGGCTACGAGGCAGTGACGGCCTCGTCGGGCCGCCAGGCGCTCGAGCTGGCGGCGCGCGAGACCTTCGACGCCGTGGTCACCGACCTGCGCATGCCGCCGCCGGACGGCCTCGAGGTGCTGCGCGAGCTGCGGCGCCAGCGGCCGCAGACCGCGGTCATCCTCATGACCGCCTACGCCGACGCGCGCACGGCGGTGCAGGCCATGCGCGAGGGCGCCTACGACTTCCTCGCCAAGGATCCGGCCCCCGACCCCGACGAGGTGGCGCTGCGTCTGGAACGGCTGGCCGAGGAGAGAGCGGCGCGCGCCGAGCGCGAGCAGCTGCGCGGCGAGGTGAGCGCCCTGCGCCGTCAGGCCTTCGCCGTGGTGGGCGAGAGCCCGGCTCTGGCGCACGCCGTGAGCCTGATCGAGAAGGTGGCGCCGACCCCGTCCACCGTGCTGCTCACCGGCGAGACCGGCACCGGCAAGGACCTCTTCGCGCGCGCCATCCACACGCTCTCCCCGCGCGCCTCCGGGCCGTGGGTCAAGGTCAACTGCGGAGCGCTGTCCGAGCCGCTGCTGGAGAGCGAGCTGTTCGGGCACGAGCGCGGCTCGTTCACCGGGGCGGTGGCGCGCAAGCTGGGACGCTTCGAGCTGGCGCACGGCGGCACGCTGTTCCTCGACGAGGTGGGGGAGCTGCCGCTGGCCCTGCAGGTGAAGCTCCTGCAGGTCATCGAGGAGAAGGCCTTCGTGCGGGTCGGCGGCCGGGAGACCCTCACCGCCGACGCCCGCATCGTGGCCGCCACCAACCGCGACCTCGAAGAAGAGGTGAAAAACGGGGCCTTCCGCCCGGATCTCTTCTTCCGGCTCAACGTCTTCCCGGTGCGGCTGCCGCCGCTGCGCGAGCGCCCCGGAGACGTCTTGCGGCTGGCCGATTTCTTTCTCTCGCGGGCGGGCTCGCCGCCGGATAAGCTGTCGCCCGCAGCGCGGCGGGCGCTGGAGGAGTACGGTTTCCCGGGCAACGTGCGCGAGCTGGAACACGTCCTCGAGCGCGCCCTGATCCTGGCCGGGGCCGACCCGGTGGGTCCGGAGATGCTCGATCTGCGCGGCCCGCGGCGCACCCCGGCGCCCGCCCCGCTGCCCGAGATCCCGGAGGAGGGCCTGTCGCTCGAGGAATTGGAGCGCGGGCTGATCCTGCAGGCGCTCGAGAAGGCGCGCGGCAACAAGAGCCGGGCGGCGCGGCTTCTGGGCCTGACGCGCCGGACGCTGTATTCGCGTTTGGAGAAGCACGGCCTGCGCCCGCCGGGGGAGACCCCGGACGCCGACGCGGAGGGCCGGGAGACGCCATGAGAATCGGGTCGCTGTTCGAGAATCTCGGGATCAAGATCCTCGCCCTGGTCTTCGCGCTCGGGCTGTACGCGCACGTGGCCACCGAGCAGCCGGTCGAGCGCGTGCTGTACTTCCCGTTGCGGCTCGAAGGCCTGAGCGACTCGCTGGCCCTCAGCGCGCCCGCCCCCGAGCAGGTGGGCGCGCACCTGCGCGGCACCGGCAAGCAGGTCATCCGCCTGTCGATGATGCGCCCGCCGGTCGAGGTCCACCTCGACGGGGTCGGCCCCGGCCAGTACCAGCGCGCCCTCACGGCCGCCGACTTCAAGCGCGCCTCGCAGGACGGCGTCGAGGTGCTGGGGCCCGCCGAGCCGGCCACCCTCAGCCTGTTGATCGAGCCGCGGGCCACCGTGCGCCTGCCGGTGACCGTGCGGCTGCGCGGCGAGCCGGCGCGCGGCTTCGTGCTGTCAGGGGCGCCGCTGCCCAGCCCGGCGGCGGTGAAGGTCTCCGGGCCGCGCTCGTGGGTGCGCGGGCGCGACAGCATCGCCACCGAGCCGGTGCAGATCGCCGGCAAGCGCGACACGGTCGAGCTGCTGCTGGCGCTGGTGGCGCCGCCGGTGTGGGCCTCGGCCGAGCCGGGCAGCGTGCTCGTGCAGGTGCCCATCGAGCCGGAGAGCGCCGGAACGCGCGACCTGACGCCGGAGGTGAGCGGGCTGCGCTCCGCGTTCACCGCCCGGCTGGACCCGCCGCGGGTGCGCGTGGAGCTAGCGGTGCCGCGCTCCCGGATCGGCGTGGAGCGCGATCTGCGCGCCGGCGTCGACCTCGCGCGGCGCGGCCGCGGCCGCTACGTGCTGCCCGTGAAGCTCTCCGGGCGCGGCGCCGGCTACGTGCGCAGCGTGCAGCCCGAGAGCGTCGCGGTGACGGTGCAGTAGGGAAGCGGGGGGAGATGAGCGCCATCCTGATCTTGCGGTCGCGCATCGCGCCGGCCGAGCTTCGCCGGTTGCTGGAGGAAGGGTTCGGCTACATGGTGAAGTACGTCGTCGACCTCGAGCAGGGCGTCATCGCGGTCGGAGGCGGCCTGCACGCCGACGCGGAGCAGGTCCTGCTCGACGCGGGGAGCCGCCTACCGGATCTCTGGGGCGCCAACTATCACCCCGGGCGCGGGCTCCAGGAATGCGTGGAGTTCACCTCGCTGATCAACATCCGCCCGGAGCAAGGCAATCCCGGCATGGAGGTGCGCGACCCGGCGGTGCGCGAGCGGATCCGCGCGCTCACCTTCGCGCTGCTCGGACAGGGCGAGGCCGTCTGACGTGGCGCTGCACGCGGGTCTGACCCCCGAGCGCTGGGCGCTCTTCTCTCTCGACCAGCAGATCCTGATGATCGCCAACGAGATGAACCGGGCGGCCAAGCTGACGGCACCGGAGGACGCGGACCGGCTGCGGCGGTCCTACGAGTGCGCCCTCGAGCTCGCCGATCTCACGATCGCGGCGCACGCCGAGCGCGGCCTGCGGCGCGAGTTGCGGCTCTGGCGCGACCTGGTCGCGGCGCTCCATGGCGCGCCGGCGGCGGATCCCGCCGCGCACGCCGCCGCGCTGCGCTCGCTCCTGTGCTTCACCCCGGAGGCGGCGCGCCAGATTCCCTTGCTCACCGCCCTCGGAAACCCCACCCCGGACACCCGATGACCGCCGCCGCCCGCCGCCGGCTCACCCCCGAGACCGCCTTTCGCGCCCTGCTCATCTTCGTGCCGCTCGCCCCGCTTGCGGCGGGGCTGGACTGGGGGCCGCCCGTCGTCTTCGCCTGCGCCTGCCTGGCCATCATCCCGCTGGCGCGCATCATGGGCGAGGCGACCGAACGCCTGGCGGCGCGGCTGGGGGCGGGCGTCGGGGGCCTGCTCAACGCCACC
>Ga0315290_10001978_pt1 | contig 14290 bp, 13 predicted proteins | sample YL17G12_0_MG_FD_203627 | JGI IMG/M metagenome (GOLD analysis project Ga0315290, IMG submission 203627) | Sediment microbial communities from Yellowstone Lake, YNP, Wyoming, USA - YL17G12_0 | ecosystem: Environmental > Aquatic > Freshwater > Lake > Sediment | place: USA: Wyoming | collected... | reverse complement strand
CCCCTCGGGGGGCAGCGAACGCAGTGAGCGTGGGGGTACAAGGCCTCCCGCCGGGCCGCCCCAAGGGAGGCCTTGCTCCCCCTCGGGGGGCAGCGAACGCAGTGAGCGTGGGGGTACATCATCCCTCCTTCTCGCCGGCCTGGAACGCCTTGAGCGCTTCCTCGTGCACCGCCTCGCTCGTTTCTTCGATGAGTTCGCGAAAGCGCCGCGACGTGAGCACGCTGTAGTCGCGCGGGTGCGCAATGTCCACGGTGAGCACCTTCTTCGGCTTGCAGGGCCGCGTCGTCATGATCGCCACCTTGTGGCCGAGGAAGATCGCCTCCTCGAGGTCGTGGGTGATGAAGAAGATCGTGACCTTGTTCTTGTAGTAGATCTCGAGGAGCGCCTCGTGCATGACGCTCTTGGTGAGCGAGTCGAGCGCGCGGTAGGGCTCGTCGAGCAGCAGCACCCTGGGGTCGTTCATGAGGGCGCGCACGATCTCGACGCGCCGGCGCATCCCCGAGGACACCTCGCCCGGGTAGTTGTGCTCGACGCCCGACAGACCGGCGTCGGCCATCATCGCGCGGCCCTTGTTCGCCGCATCCCTGCGCGACAGCTTCCCCTGCATCAGCGGGCCGAACACGACGTTCTCGAGGTTCGTCTTCCACGGGAAGAGCGCGCCGTTCTGGAACACCACGATGCGGTCGGGCCCCGGCTCCGCCTTCGGCTTCTCGGCGCTGCACAGCACCTCGCCGTCGAGGAGGATACGGCCGGAGGTGATCTCGTGAAAGCCGGCGATCGCGTTGAGGAGGGTCGTCTTGCCGCAGCCCGACGGGCCGACGATCATGCAGATCTCCCCCGCACCGATGTCGAGCGTGCAGTGATCGACGGCCATCACCGCCGCGCCGTCGGGATCGTAGATCTTGACGACGTTGTCGATCAGGATGCTGCCCCGGGAGAGCGGGGCGCCGCCGGCGACCCCGGGTTGCGTGCCCACGCTCAGCCCCCGGACAGCGCGAGCTCGCGCACGCGCCACTGCATCAGGTAGTCGCCGGCGACGCGCACCAGCGCGCTCGTGACGTACCCGACGACGCCCAGCGTGATCATCCCGATCACGATGGTCGGGTAGCGCACCATCATGTACGAGGTGTTGATCACGTAGCCGAGGCCGAACTGCCCGGACACCATCTCGGCCGCCACGAGCGAGAACCACGACACGCCGATCGAGATCTGCAGCCCGGTGAAGATGAACGGCAGCGCCCCCGGCACGATGACGTGGCGGAACACCTGCCACTTGCTCGCGCCGAGGCAGTTCGCGGCGCGGGTATAGGACTCGTCGATCGACTCGACCCCGAGCATGGTATTGAGCGCGGTGGCGAAGAACGACGCGAGGAAGGCGAGGTAAATCACCGCCGACTCGGTGGCGACGAACATCACGATGGCGAGCGGCACCCAGGCGAGGATCGGGATCGGCCGCAGCATCTCGAAGATCGGGAACGCGTACTCCTTGAACTTGCGCGACCAGCCGAGAAAGAGCCCGAGCGGCACTCCAAGCAGCGTGGCGAGGAAGAACGCCTGCGCCACGCGCCAGATCGAGACGAGGATGTGGTGGTAGTACTCCGGAGTGTAGAAGGACAGCCCGTAGGTCGGGTTCGGCGATATCCACTCCTTGAACACGGTCGTGATGCCCGGCATCTCGCGAAAGCGCGGCAGCTTCCAGACTTCGACCGACAGGTACCAGAAGCTGATGAAGAGCCCGAAACCGATGAGCATCAGGTACGGTCGCGGACTGCTGATCCAGCGCGACAGCCGGTACATCGTGAGACCGAGGGCCGACATCTCCTCGGTGAGCGGCTGTCCGGTGAGCCGCCGCACCTGCGCGAGAAGATCAGGGAGCTGGAACTCCTGCTGGATCATGGCGGCGAAGCGGTCCATGACCGCGCCGCCCGCCACGCGGTCGGCCTCGAGGATCGCGACCAGCTTCTCGGTGTTGATCGCGATCACCTCGGACGGGTCGCGTGCCGTGGCGGTGGCAAGGCGTTTGGTGTGGCCGAGCAGGAGCCCCGCCCAGCCGAACACGCCGCCGCGCGCCATCCGCTTCAGCGGGTCCTGGGCGGTGATCTCCTCGGTGAAGATGTGCTCGATCCGGCCGGACACCGTGACGTAGATGTCGTCGGCTTCCTCACCGGCGGTGTAGATCGCCTCGCCGGCGTCATAGCGCGCGCGCCGGCCGAGCGCGGCGATCTTGCGCAGCAGCTCTTCCGGCGCCTCGCGGAACGGCGTGGCGAGGCGCAGGATCTCCAGATCGCTGTCGGTGGCAGCCCCGCCCGGGGGCTGGCTCGTGGTGGCGTCGGACATCGGCTGGCGGCCTTTCGCGGATACGCAACGCTGGGCTCCCGGGTCCATCCCGGGGGCGCTCGAGTGGAGCTACGGAGCGCCGATCCGCCTTGCGGACGGGCGCGCCGGCCGGTCTACTTCGGCGCGGATGCGTCCGGCAGCGCCACCACGTCGCCGATAGGCGCCTTCAGCCCGCGCCCCTTCAGTACCTGCTCGGTGAACTCGGGCATCACCGCCTCCGGGCGCAGCTTCTCGGTGTTGATGCTCTTGATCGAGTAGAGGAACGCCGAGGCCTTGTCGATCAGCGCGCGCGCGTCGGGCGTGAAGGTGTAGGGCAGGAGCACGCGCGTCTTCATTCCGCCCTCGGTCGCGGGATAGCTGCCGTAGAGCGAATACCACAGCGCCCGCTCGGGAAAGCCCGTCGTCTGCTCCTTGGCCATCCTGATGACCTCGGCGGCGTTGTTCTCGTCGGCGAGGAAGAGCTGCGCGTCGAGCTCGGCCTCCAGCCACGCCTTGACCACGTCGGGGCGCTGGTTGATGAGATCGGCGCGCATCGCGAGGAACCCGCCGTCGTTCTCGTTCACGCTCGCGCCCGAGGCGACGCGCCGCGCGAGGCCTTCCTGCACCAGCCGGGAGGCGGTCGGTTCCCAGATCACCGCCGCGTCGATCTTCCCGGCACGGAAGTTCGAGGTGATCACCTCGATGTTCTGGTTGAGGTACTCCTTGGGCGTGACGTTCTCCTTCTTGAACGTCGCCTGCGCGAAGCGGTCGGTGCAGCTGCCCTTGGGCACGGCCACGATCTTGCCGTCCAGCCACTTGATGGCCGCCGTCGCGTCCGCGAACTTGGGCGCATCGTTCCGCGCGAGGAAGATGTTGCATTGGTCGAAGCCGAGCCCGACGGTCGCGACCAGGCGGATGTCGGCGGTCTCGGTCTTGGTGGTGGACACGATCGCCGGCATGTCGCCCATGTAGCCGATGTGCTGCTTGCCGGCCAGCATGTTGTTGACGATGATGGCGCCCTGCAGCCCGATCTGGAACTCGACCTCGGAGCCTTTCGGCAGGTACTTCTCGTAGAACTTCTTGCCGCGCATCACCAGGCCGGACCAGCTCTCGGTGTAGTACGGCTGGTACCCGATCACCAGCTTGACCGGCGTTCCGGGCTTGCCGTAATCGAGGTCGGCGGCACGCGCCGGGCCGGTCATCGCGACACAGGGCACGAGCGCGGCAAGCGCCCAGACGAACAGCAACCTTCCTCTCATAGCGTCCTCCTTTGATGGACTCATTTGCGACCACATCGGGTACAGCTTTCTGCGGCGTGCAGCCTCTTGTTCTGGCGGACGGCAACCCGGGCTCAGGCCGCTTCCTGCATCAGTTCGCTCCGGATGCCGCGAGGTACCGGGTGATGAGCGACGACAGCCTGCGCATCACAAGGTAACCCGAAGCGGGGTCCGATTCCAGTACGGCCAGCGCGTCGCGCCCGTTGATCCGCAGCAGCACCGAACCTTCGAGCGCTTTGGCGCTGGCGATCCGGCGCGGCTGGCTGTCGAGCAGTGCGGCCCAGCCGAACACCTCGCCCTTGCGCAGCATGAACCCCGCCGGCGTGGTCCGCTCGTCCCGGCCGATCCGGAACTCGACCCGGCCCGAGTCGAGCACGAAGAAGTCGTCGGCCGGGTCGCCGACATTGTAGACGACCGCGCCCGGCCCGTATTCCTCGCGCTTCGCCAGCGCCGCGAGTTGCGCGAGCGTGGCCTCGGACGCGCCAGCGAAGAGTTCCCCGACGTCGAGCGCGCTCTTCGATTCCACGTACACCGCCGCGCCCTCGATCGTGAGGTCGTAGCGCTCCAGCGGCGCCTCGGCGAGCCCGATCGGCGCGCCGGTCGTGATGTCCCACTGCCACAGGTGCATGTGGCAGGTGAGGGTCGCGCCGTCGTAGAGGCCCTCGCACAGCGCGACGTCCTGGTGCGGGCAGACGGCCTGGTAGGCGAAGCAGCCGTCGCCCGCCCGCGCGACCAGCAGCTTCATGCCGCCCTCGGCCTCGCATTCCTTCATGCCATTGGCCGGGATGTCGCCCAGCTGGCATACGAAACGTCGCGTCATCCCGGGTCAGGTCCCTGGTGTACTGCTTCGCATATAGGGGCACTCATCAACCGCGCCTTTCGCGCCCCAGCTTCGTTGCTCGTCGTTGTGTGGTGCCCGCCACACCGCCTCCTCGCGCCTCGCTGGAGCGCGAAACGCATCGGTTTCTGAGTGCCCGTACATGCGAAGCAGCACACTAGCTGAATTTGTCGTAGCGGATGTTGTCGGCCGTGAGCTTGGCCTCCAACAGCAGGAAGCGGATTGTCGCATCGACCGCCGGCGGCGGGCCGGCGACGTACGCGCGCACGCTCTGGAATTTGCCCTGCATCCCGCGCTTGGCGACCTCGTGCACCAGCCCGCGCTCGAACCGGAGCCCGGCGTGCGCGGCGGCCACCGAGGACGGCACGTCCTCGTCCGACAGCGCGACGGTGACCTCCAGATGGCCGGGGAACTCGCGCTGGAACGCCGCCAGCTCCTCGAGATAGAACGCGTCCTTCAGGGTGCGGATGCCGAAGTACACGTCCCCGCGATACTGCCCGAAGTAGCCCTCCTGACAGCCCCGGGAGAGAATCGACATGATGCCCGCGATGCCGCTGCCGCCCGCAATGCACAGGATGTTCTTGCCGATGCCCGGATAGAAGGTCGCCTTGCCGAGCGGGCCGATCAGGCTGACCTCGGTCCCCTCCGCCGCGCCGGCGAAGAGCCAGTCGGAGAAGGCGCCGCCCGGCTTCTTCTTCACGACGAAGGCGAGGCGGCGCGCCTGACGATCGAAGTTGACCATCGAGTAGCCGCGGTAGCCGGGGACGGCAGGCACCGCCATCGCCATGAACTGTCCGGCGTCGAAGTCGACCGGCTGCAGGAGGGCGACCTCGAAGGCGGCCACATCCTGCGTCAGCATGCGCGCGTTCGTGATGGTGCCGGCGAGCGGCTCGGCCGTGCACGCGCCGGGATCCATCGCGTACACGAACGCGGCGACTTCGATCGTGGCGTCGCCGGCGGCGGCGCACTGGCACATCAGGAATTCGTCGTGCCCCTTGAGGTATTTCTTGCCCGGGGCCTGCGGCCATCCGTCCTCGATCCGGCCGTCGACCAGCCGCGCCTTGCACGTCCCGCACGTCCCGGTGCCGCACTCGTACGGAAGGTCGACGCGCGAGCGCAGCCCGGCGTACAGGATCTTCTCCCCGGGAGCGGCCTCGAACTCGTAGGCCCGGTTCCGGGCGTTCAGTTGTACGCGCACTGGCTCATTCCGCGATGCCCGTGTCAGAAGGGGATGTGGTAGCCGTAGCCCATCAGGCGAGTGTCGAGCCGCACGTTGCGGCGGAGCAGCTTCGGGCCGTCACCGTTGAGCTTGACCGTGTCGTGGAAGTGCCCGACCGCGAAAAGCTCGGTCGCGCCGCCGTCGAGCCCGGTGCGGAACACCTGCACCGCACTGACGACGTCCGCCTGCGCTTTCGCTTCGTCGAACGCCACGGTGTAGACCGTCGCGTGACGGGTGATGGGGGAGTGGTCGCTGTTGTGCTTCGGCAGGTTGCCGAGGAGCGTCTCGATCCCGCCCCGGTCGTGGTCCAGCCACGTCATGTCCTTCTTGATCTCCGGGCTGTACGTGGTGATGCTGTAGCGGAACCCCGGGTCGCAGAGGCCGAGAAAGCCTTTCCAGTCCTTCGCGTCGAGCGCGAGGCAGGTCCTGTAAACCAGTTCCTCCACCGCGTGACGCTGCTCGTGCATGGCCATGAGTTCTCCTTACGCGACGGCGCGCGCCGCCGCCGCCGGCTTGCCTTCGTGGAACGGGTCGTGCGCGGGGCGCCCCATGCGCCGGCTCCACTCGGCGTAGTAGTGACGCATGCCGACCTCGTCGTGGATGGTGCTGTTCTCCTCGCGGCCCTGGAGCACCCAGCGCGCATCGGTGCCGTGCTTCATCGCGATGCCCTGGCCGTGAACGGCCAGCAGATCCTCGTGCAGGTTGCGGCCGAACGGCCCCCAGATCATGTTGTGGTCGAAGATGCGCTTCGTGCGCTCTTCCGGCGTGTCGCGCTTCAGGCCGAGGCCGCGGAACTCGATGACCACCTTGTCGGGCCCCAGCGGGACCACGGTGTCCATGCGCATCACCGATGTGCGCAGGTTGTAGGTCATCCCCGGGAAGACGTCGATCAGGATCCAGCCGCCGGGTGCCAGGCCCGGCCAGCCGATGCGGTCGGTGCCGCTCTGGTAGGCGTCGTACTTGATGCTCATCGAGCCGACCGAGGCATGGCCGTTCGGGTAGCCCGTGTACTTCCGGTCGAAGTAGCCCGGCTGCATCATGCCGGTGATGCGATTGAAGTAGTGCAGGAAGTCGTGGTAGAACTCGCTGTTCGTGTCGTGCCACAGCTTGAAGTTGGTGTCCACGACGGCCTTGTGGAAGTGGAACACCTCCATCGGCTCCTGCATGTTCGGCTCGAGCATGTCGAGCGCCGGGCCGATGAACTCCCGCAGCGTGGGTCCCGCGTCGTCGAGATTCACCCACACGAAACCGCCGAAGGCGATGTCGCACTTCACCTCGCGCAGGCTCGCGTCGGCCTTGCAGAAACGATCCTGGTAGCCCTGCTCGGCGCGCGAGATGTCCACGCAGGCGCCCTGCGCGTCGAACGACCATTGATGGAAAATGCAGGTCATGCGCTTCGCATTGCCCGACGGATCGTAGAGGATGGCGTTGCCGCGGTGCGGACAGATGTTGTAGAAGGCCCGCACTTTCCTGTCCTCGCCGCGCACGATGATCAGCGGCGCACCGGTCGGGTGGGTGAAGAGGCGGTAGTCATGGACGTTCGGGACCTCCGACTCGTGGCACGCGATGATCCAGCAAGGCTTGAAGACCTTTTCCTTCTCTTCCTCGAAGAGCTGCGGGTCGCTGTAGATTCGCGCGTCCACATAATGTGACGTTGGAAACCGGGGCCGTGCCGCCCATTCAGCCGCGTTTTTCGCCATGGTGCCTCCTCCCGTAGAGCTGGATGATTCTGAACAGCAGTCGCACGGTCCGTGCCACTCGCTCGCGATGCGCTAACTGCCTCATTTGAACTCAGGTGCAGTTGGTCATGCAGCGCACCGCCTGGGTGTCCGGCCGGTCGTCCACGATGAAACCGTTGCGGTTCGGCATCTGCACCTTGGGCAGCGAGCTCTGGTCCATCACCGCGTCGGCCGGGATGAGGCCGTTCAGGTTGAGGAGGTAGGCCGAGAGCGCGTAGACCTCGTTCGTCGTCAGCGTCATCGGCTTGTCCATCGGCATCGCGCGGCGGATGTAGTCGAACAGGATCGGCGCGTACGGATACATGCTGCCCGGCGTCAGCACCCGCACGTTCGTGGTGAACGAGCCGATGCCGCCGACCATCGTGCCGTAAACCGGCCCGCCCTTCGCGTCCGCCCCGTGACAGGCGGTGCACTGCACGTCGTAGAGCTTCTTGCCCTCGGCGACGGTCCCGCGTCCGGGCGGCAGGCCCAATCCGTCCGGAGTGCGAATGTCGACGTTCCACGGCGCGATGTCCGCCTCGGCGATCGGCTGGCCGAACGCGACGTCGGGGCGTGACTGCTTCGCGGAGGTAGCGGGCGGCATCTGCGCGCAGCCGACGACCACGGCGGCGGCGGCGAGACCGAACAGCAGGCTAGGCGATCGCATTTTTCACCTCCCCGGTGGAGCTGACCGACCATGGATGGACGGCGTTGTTATGCTGGACGAACCCGACGATCGCGCGCACCTTCTGGATGTCGGCGACCGTCGGCTGCACGTAGCCCGTGGAGTCGACCGCCCGGCTCCCGATCTTGGCCGGACCGCCATCCCATTTCCACGCGTAGCGGAAGCGGGTGAGGCACTTGTCCAGCACCGGCTCCTCGAGCCGGGCTTCCCGCCAGGTCTTTCCGCCGTCCACCGTGACGTCGACCGCGGTGATCGTGCCGTTGCCCGACCAGGCGAAGCCCTGGATCTCGTACATGCCCGGCCCGGTCAGCTTCTGGCCGCCGGAGGGCCGCGTGATCACCGACTTGCACTCCATGACCATGCTGAACTGGCGCCACTTGCCGTCCGGCATCGGGTCGGTGTAGCGCGCCGTCTCGCTGCGGAAATGCCACGGCTGGTCGCCCACCTTGATCCGCCGCAGCCACTTCACCGAGACGTTGCCTTCCCATCCCGGGACGAAGGCCCGCAACGGATAACCGTTCTCCGGACGCAGCATCTCGCCGTTCGACCCGTACACGAGCAGGACGTCGTTGAGCGACTTGTCCAGCGGCACCGAGCGCGTGTGGCTCGAGCCGTCGGCACCCTCGAACAGCAGCCACTTGGCGCCAGCCTGCACGCCGGCCTCGTCGAGCAGCCACGACAGCGGGACCCCGGTCCATTGCGCGCCGGACAGCAGCCCGTGGGTCTGCTGGACGGTGGTCGATGCGTTCTTCAGCCAATCGGTGAGACCGTTCCCGGAGCATTCCATGAAGTGGAACTTCGAGACGGCCGGATACCGCATCAGGCTTTCCATGGAAAAGACGAGGGGTTGCCGGACCATCCCGTGAATGACGAGCTTGTGCGTCGCCGGATCGATGTCCGGGGTGCCCGCGTGGTGCCGCTCGTACATGAGCCCGTTCGGCGTGATGATGCCGAGCTGGTCCTGCAAAGGCGTCATGCTCCAGTCGGACCAGTTCTGGCGATTCTTCAGGATGTCGGTGCGCCGCCGCGCCACCTCCTTCTCGAACTTGGAGGGCATGCCGTAGGCGGCGGCCTCGATCGGCCGTCCCATCTCCTGCTCGCTGGCGGGGATGGCGAGCGGCGCGCCGCGCGCGGCTGAAGCCATGCCGCCCGCAGCGATCGCGCCGCCGGCGATCGCGGCGCTCCTGCGCAGGAAGCGGCGACGGTCCTGCAACTCCAGCTGCGCGTCTTCTTCCTTGGTCAACAGGGCGCGCTTCGGAGCCGTACGCAATCGGGATTCGGATGACATGCCTTGCCTCCTTTGGTGGTGAACTGCTGCGGACACCCTGTGCCGAGCCTGGCCGCTTCCGGTCCGTCGTTCGCGCGGACGTTCGCGAAAGTATCGCACGATCCATGCCATGCAGAGCGGCCTGCCAAGCCTCTGTTTCGCTATCGTTTTCATGGGCAATGGCCGCGCAGTGACCCGGACCGTGTTTCACCGCGAAACGCCCGCGTTGCCACGCGTTCCCGCACGGCGCGCCGTTCCGGCACAGGCGGTGGCCGGTTCGCGATGGGTGCTGCCCGCCAGCAAGCATCGACGCCCATCCGGCGGCACAACCCCGGGCGAGGCCGGTCCCGCGCCGCTGGACCGCCGCGGTCGGCCGCGCTAGACTGGCCCGACGGCCGCGCTTTCGCGGCCAGGCATCCGGGGGTGTCGATGAAGCGGCTCGTCGTTCTGATTCCGTTGGCGTGGGCGGGCTACGCGGCACCGCTGCGGGCCGACGACAACGCTCAGGCGCAGGCGATCTTTGCGCGGATCTGCATCGAAGAAGCGACGAAGCTCGGTCAACGCGGGGAGGCGCTCGGAAAGTACGTCGAAGCCTGCGTGAAAGCGAAACTGAAGGTTTTCGACGACGACATGTCCGACCCGGCCACCGCGAACCTGCCCAAGTCCTGCTGAACGCGGCGGGGTCGGTTCCGGCGACGCCAGCGTTCGCGCTCCCGGCACGTCGCGCGGCCCACTTCAAGGAACCCCTGTGACCGCCCGATCCTGGCGGACTCCTGCCGTCATGCTCGCGTGCGCGGGCGCCATTCTCATGCTGTCGGTCGGCATGCGTCAGGGGTTCGGCCTGTTCCTGCGACCGATGAGCATGGACCTGGGCTGGGGGCGGGAGACGTTCGCGTTCGCCATCGCGCTGCAGAACCTGGTCTGGGGCCTTGCCCAGCCGTTCACCGGCATCGTCGCGGACCGCTTCGGCGCCGGACGCGTGCTCGCGGCCGGGGGAGCGTGCTATGCCGCCGGCCTTGCGCTCATGGCTTTGTCGACGACCGGCCTCGCCTTCGACGCGAGCGCGGGCCTCCTCGTCGGCCTGGGTTTGAGCGGCGCGAGTTACGGCGTGGTGCTGGGCGTCGTCGGGCGGCGGGCGCCGCCGGAGCGGCGCGGCGCGGCGCTCGGCATCGCCGGCGCGGGCGGTTCCCTCGGCCAGTTCGCGATGCTGCCGTGGTCGCACGCGCTCATCGCTCAGTTCGGATGGTTCAACGCCCTCCTCGTCCTTGCCGCCTGCGCCGTCCTCATCGTTCCGCTCGGCGCAGCGCTCGCCGGCCAACCGACGCGAACGCAGGGGCGCGAGCAGAGCGTCGGCGCAGCGCTTCGCGAAGCGGCCGCCCACCCGGGCTTCTGGCTGCTCACCGCAAGTCTGTTCGTATGCGGCTTCCAGACGACCTTCATGATGGTCCATCTGCCCGCCTACCTCGTCGACCGCGGCGCGCCGGCGATCAGCGGGATGACCGCGCTCGCCGTGATCGGGTTCTTCAACATCGTCGGCTCGTTCCTCGCGGGGTACCTCGGCGATGTCTGGAGCAAGAAATACCTGCTCACCGGGATCTACGCCGTGCGCGCGGTGGCGATCACGGCCTTCGTGCTGCTCCCGCTGAGCGACGCGAGCATCTGGGCGTTCGCGGCGGCCGTGGGCCTCACCTGGTTGAGCCCCATCCCGCTCACCAATGCCCTGGTCGCGCAGATCTTCGGCGTGCAATATCTGTCCACCCTCTTCAGCATTTCGTTCCTCGGGCATCAGGTGGGGGCCTTCGTCGGCGTCTGGCTGGGCGGCTCCGTCTTCGACGCGACCGGCAGCTACGCGGTCGTCTGGGCGAGCGCGGTTGCCTTGAGCGTCGTCGCCGGATTCGCCTGCCTGCCGATCGACGAACGCGCGGCCTCGGTGCGCGCTGCCGCGAGGCGGACCACGTGACGGCGGGGCGCGCGGGACACCTGGAGGCAGCGGCTGCCGCGAGCATCGAGGCCGCGCTGTACCCGGTGCTGGAAGGGCTGCCGGCACCGCTGATGCTGCTCGGCGACGCCGGCGAGATCGCCTTCGCCAACGCCGCGATGCGCAGCCGGCTCCGGCAGGGCGGCGCGTCGACCAGCCTCGCGGACGAAGCGCCCGAATACGCCGCGGCGCTCGCGGCCGGCGGCCCCGAGACGCGCACCGTCGAGGTGATGCGCACGCTCCCCGGCGGCTGCCGCTGCGAAATCCTGCACGTGACCCGCTCGCCGCTCGGTATCTGCCTCACCGTCGCCGACGGGCGCTGCCCGATGCCGCCCGCACCGGCCAACCCGCAGACCACGCGGCTCGCGTCCCTCGGCTTCATGATCGCGGGCGTCTGTCACGAGGTGGCGAATCCGCTCTCGGCGATCCACTCGATGGTCCAGATCCTCCAGTCGAAACGCGGCGTCACGCCCGAAACGCTGGAGAAGGGCCTCGCCAACATCGCGGCCAACCTGTCGCGGGTCCTCGCGATCACGCGGCGGCTGGCGAGCTTCTCGCGCGTGCCCGGCGAGCGTTGCGTGCCGGTGAGCATCGATGCGGCGGTCGACGAGGCCGCCGCGCTGCTGCGCCACAATCCCATGGGCGCGACCGTCGCCTTCGACTATCGCGGCGCGCCCGCCGCGGTGGTGCTCGCCCGCCCGGGCCAGCTCCAGCAGGTGATCTTCAACGCCCTCCTCAACGCCGCGCAGGCGATGCGCGGGGCGGGCCGCGTGAGCGTGACCGCGACCGTCGAGCCGGGGGGCACGGTCGAGCTCGCGATCCGCGACACCGGGCCGGGCATAGCGCCCGCGCACCTCGAGCGCATCTTCGAACCCTTCTTCACCACCAAGACCGAGGGCGAAGGCACCGGGCTCGGGCTCGCCATCAGCTACGAGATCGTGCACGAGCTCGGCGGCGACCTGCGCGCCGCGAACGACCCCGCGACGGGCGGCGCCTGCTTCACCATCGGGCTGCCGCTCTGCCCGGAAGAAAGGCCATGACCGCCGCCGGGCCGCTGCGGCGCGAGCGCATCCTGATCGTGGACGACGACCTCGGGCTCGCCGAAGTCATCGCGATGCTGCTCGCCGGCGAGGGCTTCCAGGTCGAGCACTGCGCCGGCTTGCGCGCCGCCCAGCGCGCCATCGCGGCGAGCGACGTGGACCTGGTGGTCACCGACCTGCGCCTGCCCGACGGCACCGGACTCGAGGTGATCCGCGCGATCAAGGACGCGAAGCCCGAGATTCCGATTATCCTGATGACCAGCTACTCGTCGGTGGAGAGCGCGATCGAGGCGCTGCGCCACGGCGCCATCGACTACATCATCAAGCCGTTCGACAACGCCGAGTTCCTGCACGCCGTGGAGCGCGCGTTGAACGAGCGGCGCATCAACCGCGAGAACGCGATCCTCAAGCGGCACCTGCGCAACGTCCACTCGTCCCGGGAAATCATCGGCGAGAGCCCCGGCATCAAACGGGTGCTGGAACTGATCCGCAAGGTCGCGCCCGCGGACGCCAACGTGCTGATCCAGGGCGAGAGCGGCACCGGCAAGGAGCTGGTCGCGCTGGGGCTGCACTACGCGAGCCACCGGGCCGACGGCCCGTTCGTCCCGATCAACTGCGCGGCAATTCCCCGCGACCTGCTGGAGTCCGAACTCTTCGGCCACGCACGGGGCGCGTTCACCGGCGCGGTGGAGCGCAGCGACGGGCTGATCCGCGAGGCGCATGGCGGCACACTGCTGCTGGACGAAATCTCCGAGCTCGCGCCCGCGCTGCAGGTGAAGCTGCTGCGCGTCCTGCAGGACCGTGTGGTCCGCCCGGTCGGGGGCAAGCAAGTCCACACTGTCGACGTGCGCTTCGTCGCGGCAACCAACCGGAACCTGAAGCAGGCGATGGAGCAGGGGCAGTTCCGCGAGGACCTGTACTACCGCCTCAACGTGATCGGCATCCACGTGCCACCGCTGCGCGAGCGCGGCGGCGACGTCGATCTGCTCGCCCGGCACTTCATCGATTTCCACGGCCGCAGGATGGGCAAGCGCATCCGCAGGCTCGGGCCGGACCTGGAGGTTTTCCTGCGCCAGTACACGTGGCCCGGCAACGTGCGCGAGCTCGAGAACCTGATCGAGCGCGCGGTGATCCTCGCCGAGTCCGACACGCTCACCTGCCGGGACTTTGCGGAGTCCCTCCCGGTGCCGCAGGCGCCGCCGGTCGCGCCGCCCGCCGAGGTGAACGGCCACCCGGCGTCGATCGAGGCGTACATGCGCGGCGTGGTCGAGCGCTTCCAGGACGTGCACAGCGACACCGAGCTCGCGCGCATCCTCGGCATCGGCCGCAAGACCCTGTGGATGCGCCGCCGCGAGTGGGGCCTCCAGCGAGGCCGCAGCGCGAAAGCGTAGCGCGCCGCCGCCGCCCGCCGGGTGTTTCCGCGGGCACATGGGGCCGTTTCGTCCGGAAACGCGCCGCCCGGCCGACGGGGCGGCAGAACGCGGCGGCCGCGCTAATCCGCTGTTGCCACACGCATCCCCCGTTCGGCACAGGACTTGCTTCCCGTATCGCGAATCAGCTGGATTTCCCTAGCTTGAACCCCCAGGAGGAAACGACGATGAGCCAGCAGGCTGCGGCCCCAGCGCGCAAGAAGGTCACCATCCCGATGCTCGTGGAGAAGATGAAGAAGGGCGAGCCGATCGTGCAGCTCGCCGTGTACGACTACGAGACCGCGATCGTAGCGGACCGGGTCGGCATCGACATCCTGTGCGTCTCCGACACCGGCGGCATGGTGCTGTTCGGGCACGAGGACACCACCTCGGTCTCGTTCGAGGAAGTGATGTTCATGGCGCAGGCGGTGAAGCGCGGCTCGAAGTTCGGCCTGCGGATGGTGGACATGCCGTACATGAGCTTTCACCTGTCGGCGCAGCAGGCGGTCGACAACGCGGCGAAGTACGTGTCGCAGGGCGGTG
>Ga0315290_10001972_pt1 | contig 14302 bp, 13 predicted proteins | sample YL17G12_0_MG_FD_203627 | JGI IMG/M metagenome (GOLD analysis project Ga0315290, IMG submission 203627) | Sediment microbial communities from Yellowstone Lake, YNP, Wyoming, USA - YL17G12_0 | ecosystem: Environmental > Aquatic > Freshwater > Lake > Sediment | place: USA: Wyoming | collected... | reverse complement strand
GATGGGGCCGGCTTCTCCGGCCCTAGTCAGGGGCCCGAACTGTCGACCGTTTCTCCGATTAGCCTTCAGCGAGCGGTGCAACCTGCTACGTCGGAACCCCTCCCGCTTGTCCAACGCTCCGCTGCAGGAACGCATGAGAGCCAACGAGATGCCGCATCCGATGCAGGTGGCTCGTTATCCGAGCCTCCTGTTAGCCGGACACCGTCAAGCTTCTTCTCTCCTGCATCGGGCTTGTCCATGGACGCTGTTCCGTCTTCCCCTGTTTTAAGAAGAGTGAATCGGTCGAGTGATACTTCTGTGAGCACAGGGGACGCCACGATGGGAGAGGCGACTCGTAGAACCGGCTCAGGCAAGAGCTCTGAGGTGCTTGTCACGGAGGGCACAACTCACAGCATTTCTTCTCCTGCCGGCCAGGGACTCACGCTCTTCAGACATCCAAAAGTAACAGAGGCTGGTGCGACCTCATCGCTCGTTCTGCAAGCACCGATCGTTCGACGGGTTCTAGGAAGAGACGTTCCCACTGTTTCGGAGCAGTCCGGCACCGATGCTCGGCCCGAGGGTCGTGTGAGCGAACAGGCTTCTGGGCACGGGCATTCCAACTCAGACCTCACGTTCGTGCAACCCCTGCCTCTCGTCCAGAGCCGTCTAGGCAGCGCTGTTGCCAATGGTGATCCAGGAGTTGTCCAAGGCCCGTACCAGACCTCAATTCTGAGGATGCGCCAAGCGGGGCCTATCGATACGCAGCCCATGAGCGCCTCTTCCGGTCGGCGTGAATCATCAGCCGCTGTGCCGATCATTCTTCGGAACGTTCGCCCCACCATTCACCGCACGTCTGGTGTTGAGCAAGCACATGAACCCGCGTGGAATAGTACTCAGCTACAAAACGACTCGCATGTTCCTGCGAAGGGAGTTCTCCCTAGTTCTGTCCCTTTACTTCCTTTGGTACAAGCAACAGGCCGGCCTCTGTCAGGTTCTGATCAGCCTACGCTCATTTGGAGAAGTCCAATATCTGGAGTGCCCACTGGAGTTCCTTCGTTCGACGGATTTACCGACTATCAACCTGACTCCGGATCTATCAGCCGCAATCCCATGCCTTTCATCGCACGGCAACTGGCGCACCCTGTTGGTTCGCATGTTTCCCGTCCTGGCGTGCCATCCATGGATGAATTGCCTGCTCTGGCGGGAAGCCGGGAGGTTTCCACCTCGGTGAACCACGCCGACGTTGCTGAACAGGTGAGTAGACTCCTGACAAGACAGCTCGCGGTGGAGCGCGAACGTAGAGGAGTCTGCTCATGAGCGGCGCAAACGACTTTGCCAAGCTGACTATTAAGCCTGATGGCGGACAGGACATTCTCGTCTTGTTCAATCCGAACTCGTATACCATTTCCAAATCCGTGACATGGAATGCTGGACAGGCGTCCGAGGGGAAGAATCACACAAAAATCCAACTTAACGCGCCACCACTCACGTTTGGTGGCGGAGGCAGTCGCCAGCTCAGCATGGAACTATTTTTTGATGTCACGGAACAGCCAGGGAAGGATGTGCGGGATGACACCGATCAGATTGCTATGCTTACACGTATCGGTCGCGAGCGCAAGAACAAAGACCCACCTTGGTGTACTGTTGTCTGGGGAGCACCGAGAACACCAAAAGGGGATTTCCCGTTTCGGGGAGTCGTGAGCAGTCTCACGCAAAAATTTACGCTGTTCAATTCTCATGGGACGCCTATCAGAGCCACACTGAATGTGACGTTCACTGAGTATCTCGACCCCAAGGACGATAAGCTTCAGACCGATCCGGATTACACGGTCCATATTATCAAACGTGGCGACACCCTGAGTAGCGTGGCGGGGAAAATGTATGGGGACCCTGCTCGGTGGCGGGCCATCGCCGACCGCAACGATATTGATGACCCGATTCACTTAGAGATTGGCCGGCGTCTGGGTATTCCAGATGTCGGTGAGTAGGGGTGGTGCATGGCAGTTTCAAGCGATACACAGCTGCTTGTGCCAGAGTTCGACATATTGATCAACGGCCGATCACTCACGCAGACAGAACAGGCGTACCTGATCGAGTTGGAGATCGATGTGAGCGTCGCGTTTCCCAGCATGTTCTCCTTTGTGATGGGAACTGCAGGTACTCAGCATGAAGACCATCCCTGGCTGGATGAGGAGAGGTTCACTATCGGTCGAGCTGTCGAGGTGAAGTTGGGATACGAAAAGGAGTTGGCCTCTGTGATCACAGGCGAAATCACGGGACTCGAGCCAGAATTTTCTGCTATGCGCGGTCCGGCATTACGCGTGAGAGGGTATGATCGCCGTCACCGTCTCATGCGTGGAGTGCACACCCGCACCTTCTTGAAGATGAAAGACAGTGACATCGCTCAACAGATTGCCGGCGAGGTGAATCTGAATCCAGATGTGGTCGATTCCAAAGTCGTCCATGAGTATCTCTTCCAAGCCAACCAGACCAATATGGACTTTCTCCAGGAGCGTGCCCGTTCCCTTCAATACGAACTCATTGTCGATGATCGGACGTTGCGATTTCGACCCGCCGCCAACAAAGAGCACAAAGCCGTGACCCTGACAATGGAACACGATCTGCTGGAGTTCTACCCACGATTGACGTCCTTTCAGCAAGTGAGTTCTGTCACAGTCCGAGGGTGGAATCCCAAAGAGAAGCGAGAGATTGTCGGCCGGGCCGGGGGCGGTGATGAAGATTCCCGGATGGGAGGGGAACATAGTGATACCAGCACCACCCCGACGGCATTTGGTCAGGCACTCATGATGGTGGCCGACAGGCCGGTGCTAAGCCAGGAGGAGGCTGATCAAATGGCTAAGAGCCAATACAAAAAAATCGGACTGTCTCTCATTCGTGGTGACGGGGTCTGTTGGGGACGGACTGATTTGCTTCCGGGAACGGTCATCAGCGTTGAAGGTGTCGGGAAACGCTTCGGCGGCCAGTATTACCTCACGTCGGTCGTCCACCGCTATTCATCTCAGCGCGGCTATCATACCCATTTTGAGTTTCAGAGGAATGCATCATGATCAGTCAGCTGTACGACGTGTTAGGGCCTAAACATGAGCAGGCTTCCCAGCGACTCGTGGGCGTCGTCGTGGGCATTGTGACGAACAATCAAGACCCGGATGGGATGGGACGGATCAAGGTGAAATTCCCCTGGCTGAACAACCAGGACGAAAGCCACTGGGCGCGAATCTGCAGCCTCATGGCGGGCAAAGACCGAGGGGCGTATTTCCTTCCCGAAGTCAATGACGAGGTGTTACTTGCCTTTGAGCACGGAGACAGACGGCTTCCCTATGTCCTCGGATCTCTCTGGAATGGAAAAGATGCGCCACCCACGACGAACAGTGATGGGAAGAACGATGTGCGTCTCATCAAGTCACGAAGTGGGCACGTAATCCGGTTAAACGACGCAGACGGCAAAGAAACCATAGAGATTCTTGATAAGAACGGCAACAGCATTACATTTGACACCGCTCGCGATTCATTAACAATCGCAACGAAAAAAGACATCACGCTCTCTGCGCCGCAGGGAACGATCACATTGGATGCGCAAACGATCGAAATTAAGTCTTCGACCCAGGCCACGCTGCAAGCCGGATCGACCATGGATGTGAAGGCGAATGCGACGATGAGTATCAAGGGCGCGATGGTCAACATTAACTAGAGTTTCAATCATGGGGAACCCGGTGCCACGCACGGTGATCAGATGACGGCCATGGACACCCACGTCGTGAGGGGGCCATCGACTGTAAGGCGGGTTCCGACGCCTTTCGGGACTGCGTTTTGGGAATCTTCCGCGGATAAGGGGAAGATCCCTGTGGGAAGTCCGACGGTGCGCATGAATGGCCAGATGGCCGCCCGTGTAGGTGATCCACCGATGACCTGTCATGATCCGGTGGATTGGGCGTCCGGAACAGTGGTGGCGGCTGCGATTGTTCTAATTGGATGAAGGGCAACAGGCATTCTGACTGTGTGACGTATGAGGAAATCATTTTTAGGGGTCGGATGTGGTTTCCCTTTCCAGCTCGCTGGAAAGGACGGTGATTTCCAGCTTGCGGAATATGAACTGAGTGTCTCTCAGTCGATTCGACTCATCCTCTCCACCGCCAAGGGCGAACGGGTCATGCGGCCTGATTTTGGCTGTGGGATTCACGACTTCGTTTTCGCCATGACGAATCAGGCGACCTGTGATCGTGCCGCTTCTGAAGTTCGGGATGCCCTCACCCGATGGGAGCCACGAATCGACGTCGAGGCGGTTCGGGTGTGGCCGTCCGAGGAAGGGACGACCCTGTTCATTCATGTCAGGTATCAAGTGCGGGCGACCAATAACGCCTTTAACCTCGTGTACCCATTTTACCTGGAAGGCTATGAGGGACGTTCTTAACACCAGCCCCGTCGTTGATCGGCGAGACGCAGAACGGATTGCCGAACAGATACGGCAGGCGCTCACGCGACGCGTTCCCGAACTGCGGCCGAACCAGATTTCCGGCGCGTTGATCGCCGTCTTTGCACGCTACTGCGAGATTCTGATTGAGCGCATCAATCGCGCCCCGCACAAAGCTCTCTTGACGTTTGTGAATCTGTTGGGCTTGTCGCCGCTTCCACCTCAGTCGGCGCAGGCCCCATTGACCTTTTCAGTGAATCCAAAATGTCCTGAAGTGGTCCGGATTCCGAAAGGCACTCAGGTTGCAGGACCTTCGGTAAACGAAAACGGACCGCCGGTTGTGTTCGAGACGGAGGCAGATCTGTATGCGAGCCCGCTTACGCTCGCTGCGATCATGGTTCGGACCCCTCGACATGATCGGTATGGCGATCTCACTTCTCTAGCGGGATCGGTGCCCCCGCAAGGGATATCCGTATTTGAAGCCACTATACAGACCGTACATTGTCTCTATCTTGGGCATTTGCAATTCCTGTCAGCGCCTTGCCAAGAGCTGCACCTGATCGTGGAAATATCAGAGGGCCGGACAAAGCTTACGCCTGGTCTGAGTTTTCAATGGGACGTGTGGAACGGCAAGGAATGGATACCGGTTATTCCCGAGAGCGACGAGACGAACGGCTTGACGCGCAGCGGGCGTCTTATCTTTCCGTCCATGCCCGGATCGTCGCCTCGGTCAGTTTCCGACGTCGCGAACGCATGGCTGCGGGGACGGCTTCTCACTCCTCTTGTAACAGAGAACACTGCGCAACCGGACCGCCGTGGCTGGCCCCAAACGGTGCACATTCATCGGATCACGTTTCAGGTTCGTCATCGTCTGAATACAGTCGGCGTCAGTCACGCCTTCGTGAACCAGACCCCACTTGATACGAGTAAAGAGTGGTATCTATTCGGCGAGAAACCTAAGTTTGGAGATGTGCTCTATCTTGCACAGGCCCAAGCGCTCGGTCAGGCCGGCGGACGAGTCATGTTCCATATTGAATTACTTAATCCTCAAGGCGGAGGCGCACATGGTGCTATCCGTGAGACCTCTCCGTCAGATGATCTCAAGATTCAGTGGGAGATCAGCGCAGGCACGGGATGGACATGTCTCGGGGTTTCGGAGGCCGGGCGTATGAGTGATGACGCCACCACAGGGTTTAAGGATGAGACGCAGGCACTCACAAAGTCAGGCAAGGTGTCGTTCCGGATCCCGCGGGATGTCAATCAGCAATCTGTCGTCAATGGTGTGAAGGCTGTCTGGGTGCGTGCAAGAATTCTTTCGGGTGATTATGGGAAGGAGGCCGTGTGTACCCCTCGTGACAAGGGATATGTGTTAGAGCCATCTACCTTCAAGCCACCGATCGCCACACGCCTGAGTATCTCGATGGAATCTGCCAGTGCCGAGGTACGCCCTGAATCGGCTATCATCTGTAACGATTTTCGCTATCAGGACGTCACCTCCTCATTGCAGGAAGGAGGAACCGGCCTCATACCGTTCGTTCCCATGGAAGGAGAGTCCCCGGTTCTCCATCTTGGGTGCTGCGCGCCAGATAAGGGAATCACGCTGTCGGGGTATCCCTTCAATATCTATTTTCATTGTGATGATGGCCCGTCCGATGGTGAACAGCTGGTTCCCTCACGACCGAGCTCGACCTTCGTCTGGGAATATTGGAATGGGCAGAGCTGGAGCATGCTCTCAGTTGTGGACCGCACTAATTCGCTCAGTCAGCCGGGAGTTGTTCAATTTACTGTTCCGTCGGACTGGCAAGCCTCAACCGACTTTGATCGAGATCTCTCGCTCCATTGGATTCGCATACGAGCAAAGGGAGCAAGTCTATCGCCCCAAGTACATTGTCGAGGGGTTGTTCCCCACACAGTGATGGCATTTCATGCCACCACTCTGAGGGATGAGCTGCTTGGGCATACGACAGGGATTCCGAATCAATCATTTCGAACGCTCCGAACACCTGTGCTGCCGGGGCAAGTACTGGAGGTCTGCGAGCCCTTTACATCAGGAGTGGCCTATCGGCAACGAGTCGGCGAGAAGATGTGGGTTGAATGGAAAGCCGTGGACCGCTTTCTCTATAGTGCGGATCATGATCGCCACTATACAATCGATCGGCAAACAGGGGCCATCGTGTTTGGAGATGGGACGCGAGGCGTCGTTCCTTCCCCCGGTGTCGATAATGTCATGATGAGGGAGTATCGAATTGGCGGAGGCAGTATCGGCAATGTTCCGGCTGAATCCATATCGCAATTGCGAACGACGGTCCCCTACGTCACAAAAGCCATCAACCTTGTTCCTGCATGCGATGGGGCGGACAGCGAAGCGCTTGAGGTGTTCGTCACGAGGGCTCTGCGCACCCTGCGACATCACAACCGTGCGGTGGCCTATGAAGACTATGAGGACCTGGCTTTCGCTGCCTCTCCGCTGGTCGCTCAAGCCTGCTGTATTCCTTCTCATGATCTCGCTAGCGACCCTGAGGGGCAACGCAAGAGGTCGGGGATCGTGAGTCTCATTATTCTCCCTCGCGATTCCTCTGTCGCGCCGAAGCCGGACGCAGCCCTCTTAGAGCTGGTGCATGAACACCTGCAAAAGATCGCTCCTGCGGGAATCGATATCTGCGTGGTACCACCTCGGTATGTCCCCATCGATGTCGACGTTGATGTCGTCCTTCAGCCTGAGGTCGTGCCTGCCATCGTCGAGCGAACAATTCTGGCCGATATTCGACGGTTTCTTCATCCTGTCACAGGGGGGGCCGATGGACAGGGTTGGCAGCTCGGGGAATATCCTCCGAGCTCATCGATCCACAGCCGGATCATGCAGGTTCCCGGCGTTCATCATATTCGACAGCTTCGCTTCGCTGCCCCCACAGGGCACTTTCACGTGTGCTCAGGCGAGCACCATATTCATGCCACAACGCGATGCTTGTAACCGGATAGGAAGGTTGCCATGCCGGTGCCAGTCCAGAACTTAGATGATCGATGGTTTGATGATCTTGTGCAGGAAGGCCTAAGGTTGATTCCTGCGCATGCACCTGAATGGACCAACCACAACCCGACGGATCCCGGCATCACCCTTCTTGAACTCTTCGCGTATGTCACAGAAATGTTGTTGTATCGGACCAACCGCATTACCGATCACCATCGGCAAGCGTTCTTGAGTATGCTTGCGGGATCTGAAGGGCTACCGATGATGGGGGGTACCATCAGTGGCAACATTGAGAAAGCGATCAGCCAGCTTGATCATGGAGAACGAGCTGTCACGTGCGAGGATTACGAACGGCTGGCCAAGGCAGCGCATGACAACATCGCGAGAGCACAGTGTGTTCCTGGGTTCGATCTGACCTCAATTATCCCAGTCAAGCGATCGAACCACGTCAGCGTCTTGGTGATTCCACATAGTTCAGACCGGTCACCACTCCCGAGCGCTGATATGCTAGAGCGGGTCAGCGACGCGTTGGAGACACGCAGGCTCTTAGCAACTCATGTGCATGTCGTTGCGCCACGCTACGTTCCCATCACCGTCAGGCTCAGTGTGGTTGCAAAAGGAGTCCAATTTGAGGAACAGTTCAGGCAAGAACTTGCGGAGGCGGTTCGTCGGTTTCTGGATCCCGTAAAAGGCGGAGCAACAGGCTGCGGATGGCCGGCGGGGCAAGCACTGTATTTCTCTGAACTCCTACGGGAGTTGCATACTCTTTCTCATGTGGAATACGTCGACCCTGGAGCACTGATTTTAGAAACAGATTCTTCTCGCATGCGGCGAAGTTCCGGTGGCGATGTAGTGTCGGTCGAATTGGGACCAGGGGAATATTTCGCACCAGAAGTCACTAAAGACACCATCCGTGTCACGCAGGGTATGTAGCTATGGCCGCGCCACCGTTTCAGGGAATGCTTCTGTCCCATTTGCCTGCGGTCTTCCAAGGCTCAAAGGCGGAAGACCAGTTATTGCGGGATTTCCTTCCTCCTTTCGAGGATGTCTTGTTTGGTGCGACGGGTCTCCATTCGATCATTGGCTCGCTTGTCGACCACCTGGATGCCCGAAAAGCCCCGGTCGAGTTTCTTCCCTGGTTGGCATCGTGGATGGGTACAGCACTGTATCGTCAGTTGCCAGAGGCCAAGCAGCCTGGCTTTATTGCGAATGCTTCCGACTATTATCGGTATCGTGGGACCCGTGCCAATTTGAAAAGACTTCTGGCGCTATTTATTGGCCTGACAGTCCACATCGATGAGCCGGATTTTCCCATGTTTCAAGTCGGCGTCCATTCCACGATCGGTCTTGAGGCATATATACAGGGTGGTCCACCGCACGCCTTTCGGGTCACAGTGACCATCCCCACGACCGAGGGCATGTCTCATGAAGAGACCCGTAATCGCAAGCGACATATTGAGCGATTAGCGCGCGCCGTCATCGACCTCGAAAAACCGGCTCATACGACCTATGAACTGGAGCTGTTGTCAGGGGAGCCAAGCCGTCAACATTGAGCGCTCCACGCGACCGTCTCGTTCGTGAGCGCAGGCAATACTGGAGTTCCTACGCCTAGAAAGAGGATGAACAATGGACGGTGCATTTAAACGGATCAATTTCTTTAAGGGGTTCGCAACCACTGCCGAAGACTGGCAGGCCGCGGAACGATATCACTCTGAGAAGAGGCGGCTGCATAACAAGTACTTTCACCCCCCCGGTGTGATCGTCGAATGTCTGGATGGACTCACGGTCACCGTGACTCGCGACGGGAGTGCGCTGCGTGTGGGACCAGGAATGGCATTAAACGGAGAGGGCCTAGAGCTCTACTTGCCTCAGCCGCTTGAGCTTGAACTGAATGTGCAGAACTTGAGATCAAAAACCATCTACGTCACTATTGAGCCCCACGAAAAACAAATCGACTTTCGGGACAACTCCTTCAACTCTGACTATGCGGGTTTTGCCTTTATCGAGGAATTGCCTTCAGTCACGATTACCACAGATCCACCGGACAACAAGACGAAGCTCGAACTTGCACGAGTCGAACTGTCATCGGATGCCAAAGTAATTGCAAATCCCAAGGATTCTTCGAAGCCTGTAAAGAATGAAATCAACACATTGTTTGTCACGAAACCCAGAGGGGCCGGAGGTCGCCTTGAAGATGTGGCTCAGGTTGTCACCGAAGGGACCGCCGACATATTCGGACGTCCAGCGGCAGGCGGCATGGATCAGGGAAAGCCCGTCATGGTCCACATAGAGTCCGCCCTGCCATCGAGTGACCATCGCTTCTATGTCGCCAGTGTGTCTCCGCTCGAGCTAAGGAGTGATAAAGCCCTGCTCGATCAGGTCAAACAGCACCATGGGCTCTCTTGGCAAATATTGGCCCAATGGACGAAAGACAATAAGATCAATTATGACCTCCAGCTTTTCAACAGTTCGCCTGTTGACATGAAGGTGTGTTACAAAGTTTACCGCTTTCGATAGGTATTCGGGCGCGAGCAATTGGCCAACGCCGTCACATCGAAGCTCCACTGGATCAGAAGCCGTTCACGCATCTTTGACCGTTGATATGAAGACAAGGGGCTATCATGAAAATTAGAGGGCAGGTCGTTAGCAAGGGTACGCTCATAGCTGATGCAAGCGTGCGATTATCGCTGGTTAAGAGATCTGATGGCGAGGAAATCAGTGTCTTTGATGGTCGTTCAGTTGATGATGGCACCTTCGAAGTCACTCAAAACATACTCGATGGCCTCCCCTGTAATTCACAGAATTTCGGACAAGTAAAATACTCTGTAGAGAAGAATGGCCATCAATCGGCTCAAGGAGCCCAGCCAATTGTTGATGAAGACACCAATCTGAGGAACATCGATCTCGCACGGAATGCCCTTCGGGTTCACGGCCGAGTGACTTCCAAAGGACGCCCAGTGAGGGCCGCCACAGTCATGGTTCAAATCGATGATGTCGAACGTGCCAGTATCCGTACTGACCATGAGGGAAAATTCACCCGAGACATTGACGGTAGTTATGAAAGCCACACACTTGTCTGGGCTGCCAGGCGGTTCGGATATATCAGTGCAACGGGATCAATCTCCGAAATTCGCTCAACCGAAGTCGACGTGGGAGAAGTCGACCTTAAGCCTCACTGGTGGACTGCCCGAGTCGTGCTCCTCTCTCTAGGTCTGGGATTAGCACTTGTGATTTATTTGTGGGTTAAACATTGTCCTGAACCTTCGGTGACAGCGGCTGACTTCCAAAAAAAAGGGGCGAACAGTCAGGACAGACAGATCGCATTCGCTGAATGCCTGTCTTTATCACAGGTACAGTGCGGAAAGGACAAAGATACCACTATCCGTCAGTGCCTGGAAAACCGAGGTTATACGTTTTCTAAATAGAGAAAGGCTGACTGTACCGAGTCGATTTCACATAACTATAAATAAAGGTACGGCTATGATCACGCGAAGTGTTTACGTGCTTGTTGTTATTATATGGCTAGCCACGATCACTGGCTGTGAGTCTATCACAGCCACATTCTGTCCGATAGATCCAAAGCAACCGTGTGAATTGGCAAAGCGTGAATTGGCAAAGCGTGAATTGGCAGAGCGTGAATTGGCAAAGCTGCGTGAATGGGTAAAGCGTGAATTGGCAAAGTGTGAATTGGAAAAGCCTGGAAAATGCAAAGAACTAGTGGAGAGCCACAATGCTCCCCTAATTATAGCTGTCAGGGTGGCAATAACAAAAGCTACTGGTACTCCCGTCGAGGCCATGGAGACAAGCAAAAGCGGGCAGACCGTGTATCGTGTGCTTATCCAAGGTCAAGCTGGTATGCCCAAGACCATAGATGTTAGTCAGCACGAGGTCGATGGTGGAATGATCACAGATCCTTCTTCCGCAGCCGATTGCCACGCTCTTGATGAATCAAAAGTAGAGAAAATTATAACGGCCATGCGACTTGCCAGGAATAATGTACCTGGCAGACTAGTAAAGGCAAAATTTACCAAATACGAAGGGAATTTTGTTTACAGCGTCACAATCCAGGATTCGGCAGGAAAGAGCCACGAGGTGCAAGTGGATGCAGACCACATGATAATTCTCAACCCCACAGGGGTTGGACATTAGTGCAGGAGCGAGGAGCCAGTCCGATATTGAGAGATCCCCTTTAATCATAGCTGTCTGGGTGGAACAAACACTGCTGGCACTCCCGTCGAGGCTCCCCCCTGTGCCAATGTGACTTGAGACACCTCCCTCTGACCAATGAGAGTAGAAAGGCAGGTGTGAATCATGGCTGTTCCTCAGATGACCGTATTGATGCAGGCCCCGCATGCCTCCCTCGCGCCGCCGGCGCCCGACCCAGAAGTGGCGGCCACCGCTAAACGGCGACAGTTCTCCAGTCACGACAAGCGCCGCATCCTGGCCGCCGCGGACCGCTGTACCCAAGTCGGCGAGATCGGGGCGCTGTTGCGCCTCGAAGGCCTCGACTCTTCACAGCTGGCCACATGGCGCAAGCAGCGCGCGGCGACCGAACGCGCGGGGCTTGAACCACAGAAGCGCGGACGCAAAGCCGACCCCACTCTCGCCGAAGCCCAGCGCGTCGCCGTGCTCATCAAGGAGAACGAGCGGCTGCGCCGCAAGCTGGCGACCGCCCAGACCATCATCGATGTCCAAAAAAACTCTGTACCTTACTCGGGTTCCCCACGGCCGAGGACCTGGAGGAGACATCCTGATGAGCGCCCTCCATACCTTGGCGCCAGCCATCGGACTCGCCCCTGCGTGCGCGGCCTTACGCATCAACCGGGCCGGGATCTATCGCCAAGATGCCCGGGGGTAGGAAAAGGGGACAGGCTACTTTTCCAGAGTCAAGGGTCGATTTACTAATCAGTTCACTAAATAGTGCGTAGTATGCTATCATGCTGGCATGCCCAGACGAACGGATGCCAGGACATTGGCGCCACCGGCGCTGCACCTGTTGCGTCGCCAGGCGGTGCGGGCGGTCCTCGGCGGGATGTCGCAGACTGACGCCGCACGCACATTCGGGGCGAGTCTGCGGGCGATCAGCAAGTGGATGCGGCTCGACCGGGAAGGCGGGTTGCGGGCGCTCACGCTCAAGCGCCGTGGACGACGTCCGGGGGAGGGGCGCCTGAGCGCGACGCGTGCGGTGCGCATCCGCTCGATGATCGTGGGTAAGATGCCCGATCAGCTGAAGCTGCCGTTCTATCTCTGGACGCGGGCCGCGGTGGCGAGCCTGATTGTGCGGAAACACAGGATCGCGGTCTCGCTCGTCACCGTGGGGCGCTACCTCCGGGCTTGGGGCTTGAGCCCGCAGAAGCCGGTGCGGCGCGCCTACGAGAGGAACGATGCGGCCATCGCACGGTGGCTGAAGCGGGAATACCCAGCAATTGCCCGGCAGGCCAAGCGGGAGCACGCCGTCATTTATTGGGGCGACGAAATGGGGCTGCGCAGTGACCACGTGACAGGGACGAGCTATGTACCGATAGGACGAACCCCGGTCGTGCGGGCCACCGGCCAGCGCTTCGGGTGCAACATGATCTCGGCCATCACCAACAAGGGAGAGCTCGCCTTCATGGTGTTTCAGGGCAAATTCAAGGCTCCCGTCTTTGTGACGTTCATGCAGCGGCTGCTCAAACAGGTCGTCGGCAAGATCTATCTGATCATGGACGGGCATCCGGTGCACAAATCCGGGAAAGCCACGCGCTTTGCAGCCAGCCACTCGTCGCGACTGCGACTGATTCGGATGCCGGGCTACTGCCCGGAACTGAACCCCGATGAATTGCTGAATCAAGACGTCAAGACCAACGGGCTTGGCAAGAGCCGGCCGACCAACCGGATCGAACTCATGGCCATCGTGCGCAGCCACTTGTATCGGCGCCAGAAGCAACCGCAGGTGATCACCAATCTGTTCCTGAGCAACATGTCCGCTATGCCGCGTGATGAACTACGCACTATTTGATGGTCGGCTCAGTAACTGTAAATGTAAAGGTGAGTTTATGATCACGCGAAGTGTTTGCTTGCTCATTGTTATATGCCTGGTCACGATCGTTGGCTGCCACATTCTCCCCACTCCGGGCCCCACTCCGGGCCCCACTCCGGGCCCCAATACGGAGGACGGGGACCTTGAAGCGTGTAGAGAACTAGTGAGGAGCCACAATGCTCCTTTGATCATAGCTGTCAGGGTGGCAATAACAAAAGCTACTGGTACTCCCGTCGAGGCCATGGAGACAACCAAAAACGGGCAGACCGTGTATCGTGTGCTTATCAAAAGTCAATCTAGTAAACCCACGCCCATAGCCGTTAGTCAGAGCGAGGTTGATGGTGAAAAGATCCCAGATCCTTCTTCCGTAGACGATTGCCGGGCTCTTGATGAATCAAAAGTAGCGAAAATTATAACGGCCATGCGACTTGCCAGGAATAATGTACCTGGCAAACTAGTAAAGGCAAAATTTACCGAATACGAAGGGTATTTTGTTTACAGCGTCACAATCCAGGATTCGGCAGGAAAGAACCACGAGGTGCAAGTGGAATCAGACCGCATGAAAATTGTCAGCCCCCAACTTGTAGCGTGCAGAGAACTAGTGAGGAACCACAATGCTCCTTTGATCATAGCTGTCAGGGTGGCAATAACAAAAGCTACTGGCACTCCCGTCGAGGCCATGGAGACAACTAATAACGGGGAGACCGTGTATCGTGTGCTTATCCAAGGTCAATCTGGTAAGCCCAAGACCATAGACGTTAGTCAGAGCGAGGTCGATGGTGAAAAGATCCCAGATCCTTCTTCCGTAGACGATTGCCGGGCTCTTGATGAATCAAAAGTAGCGAAAATTATAACGGCCATGCGACTTGCCAGGAGTAATGTACCTGGCAAACTAGTAAAGGCAAAA
>Ga0315290_10001967_pt1 | contig 14335 bp, 15 predicted proteins | sample YL17G12_0_MG_FD_203627 | JGI IMG/M metagenome (GOLD analysis project Ga0315290, IMG submission 203627) | Sediment microbial communities from Yellowstone Lake, YNP, Wyoming, USA - YL17G12_0 | ecosystem: Environmental > Aquatic > Freshwater > Lake > Sediment | place: USA: Wyoming | collected... | reverse complement strand
AGATCCCACAGAATAATTCGACTCGAGGACCAGGCTGTTCCCTGCGTCGTAGTAGACTGTTATTTTGAATTGCACCTGTGTGCCAGTTTGCTTGCCGGGTATTATCCCTTCATAGAGGTTAGACGTGACATTGTAGATCATTGATTGAGTTAGCCATGAAGTTCCTCCGTCCGTCGTGAACGACAAAGTTGCATTTTTCACATTGCTTCCGATTTCTGAAGCGTTAGCGGTCACTCGAACTATCTGCATGGATGCGACGGCGCCTCCAGGATCCCTCAGTGCATGGGCCTCGATGGAAGTGAACATCGCGGTCAAATTTACGTCCGCGTTTATGGTTGTAGTGTACGGGTTTGCCGAACCCGCGTTGGAGCCGTTGAGCAACCAATAACTGAGCATCCAGTTATTGCTGGGAACCGCCTGAACGCTAATGTTAGAACCCGCATCATATGCACGTGAACCAGTAGCGTTAGTGGTGCCCGACCCACTGATCCCAACGAGCAGCACGTACTCTGGTGGAATAGAGGAGAAAACTGCGGTCAAGAAGTTGTCTGTATCCACGGTTATGGCGTACGGATTAGCTGAACCAACGTTGGAGCCGTCCAGCAACCAGTAACTCAGACTCCATCCGTTGCTTGGCGTGGCTAGGACAGAAACCTGCGATCCCGAATCAGGCCAGTTTAAACCTGTGGCGTTCGTGGTTCCTTGGCCGGTTATTCTGACTTTCAGCACATACTGGTTCGAACCTAGGCAGTAAACGTTGCCATCGTTGGATCCGAAGTAGATCTTACTGTTGACTATAGCAAGTGAAGAAGTAATCGGCCCGTTTGTCGTGTAATTCCACACTTGCGTTCCGTTTTCAGCATCCAGACAGTAGATTTTGTTGTCGCTGGATCCTATATACACTTCGCCTTCGGCAACGACGGGCGATGAGTCGATTCCGCCACCTGTTGTGAAGTTCCATGTCAGCGTACCTGTCGAAGCGTTCAAACAATAAACGTTGTCATCTTCAGACCCTACATAGACGTTGCCATAAGCAACAGCCGGTGAAGACTCTATGTTATCCCCAGTCACGTAGTTCCACAACTGGTCTCCCGTTGAAGCGTTCAAGCAATAGAAAACAGAGGCCGGGTTTCCATAAGTATGCCGCATAGATCCTACGTAAACTCTTCCGTCCGCGACAGTGGGGGAGGAAAGAATTGAGCCGTCGGTCGTACAGTTCCATACTTTCAGTCCAGTTGAAGCGTCCAAACAGTAGAAACTATAATGTTCTGTCCCAATGTAGACACAGCCATATGCCACCGCAGGCGAAGAAACCACTGGGCTTCCTGCATTGTAGCTCCAAATTTCTGTTCCCGTCGAGGCGTTCAAGCAATATGTCACGTTGTCAAATGACCCCACGTAAAGTCGATCACCAACAACGGCAGGGGAAGACCAGATCGCGTCGCCCGTTGTATAGTTCCAGATAAGACCTCCAGTTGAAGCGTCCAAACAATAGGTTCTGTTGTCAAATGATCCTATGTACACTCTTCCCGCAACAACGGCGGGAGAAGACCAAATCTGACCGCCAGTTGCGAAGCGCCATATCAGATCTCCAGTTGAAGCGTTCAGACAATAAGTTTGATTGTCGTAAGATCCTACGTAGAGTCGGCCACCGACGACTGCTGGAGAAGAGGGAACCACATCGCCAGTGGTGTAGTTCCACTGTTTCAGGTTTGCATGCGCACGCGTCGAGTTTGAGTACCCAGTGTGTTGGAGGTCGTGGCGAAACATTGGCCACTCATCTATGCTTTGGGCAAACACATCCTGTGAGCTGTGCAGCGCAAATGCTAGGATTGAGAATGTTAGGGCGCCAAGTAAGAAACTCGAAAAAAGCCTTCGCAGCCATTTCAACTTATGCCCTCGCACAGAAAGACTGCCGCCTCTCGACTTCGAGATGTGGATGTTTTCAATTTAAGTATTCTCCTCCAGATTCTGATTCAGTTAGGTACCTGAAGCGCGCTTCTTTTCCAAGGTTATATCGACCCCCTGTTGGCGTGGGAGACCAATTTCCTTTTTCCACTCGCCTAATATTCTTGCGTGAACGCCTAGCTCGGGCTCGCGCGCGCAAGTTTTATTCCACATTGATCCTTCCAGAGTTTGGGATGAACATCTCACCCTAGGCACCACGTTCTCAGTCGCTGTAAAACTAGACAGCATTGCTGAACATGGAGGAATAGTGGCGGTCAACTCTGGCTTCGATTGGAATTCAACGATTCTGGACGCGCGCGCAAGAAGTATGACCACTTTGCACCAATTTCGGGACAAGACAGCGCCGCGCGCGCGGTTATCCACTCTCACGATGGTTCTGCAAAGCTGAATCCGTCTCAGCACCATGCTATTGCGAGAGATTTTGACCAATACGACCTACTCCATTTTTCCTACCTACGCTGAAAACTGCCCTCACCACGAGAATCAACCAAGACTTCACCTTTCTCAACATCTGGGAAAAGACCCACTTCAACGGGCTCGTTTATCAAAGTGAGCAGATCTCGACGAGTAATTCTTGAGATGATTTCACGCCTGTCTTTATCATAGAAACAAGTGGAAAAGATAGTTGAACGAATGCGTCTAAGGAGGAGTCTCTCGGCACTTCTTCTATGCATAGAATCAGCTCTGACGCCACTCTAGGCGGCAAACAAGCAGGCTATAGAATTATATTCTGCGGCAGATAAGGTGAATTGTGCAATAGGCTGGTCATTTGTTGCCTAGAAACTGCATTGTACGGGTTGTTTTGAGCCCTCAACATAAGGAGATATTGGACAACATCTGCACAAAGTTGGGGCAAAGTGAAAGCGAAACTCTCCGAGTAGCCTTTTTGGAGCATGAAAAAAGCATAAGCCTAATTGCAGAAAAAGTACACGGAAAAAACTGAGGTTGTCTTGGCGGGCGCGACCTCTGTGGAAGCTGCTTCTTACTAGCGCGTGCGTTTAAGTTATTGCGACTTGTGGAGTTCTCCATCGCGAATCATATAGATTTTGTCGCATTCTTTTGAAACTATAGGGTCATGGGTCACAATTAGGAATGTCTGGGTGTAGGTCTTGTTGAGCTGTCGAACAAGCTTCATGAATGCCGTTGCGTTTTCCGAATCAAGATCACCTGTTGGCTCATCAGCGAGAACTAACGCAGGATTGTTGGCTAGAGCCCTAGCGATACCTATCCTCTGCTGTTCGCCTCCGCTCAGTTCATCGGGTCTGTGATCAGCCCTATCCTTCATACCAACAGCTTCAAGCAAACTCCAAACTCTAGCCTCACGTTCTATCTTGGATTTCTTTGCGAGAATCAATGGGAACTCGATATTCTCAAAAGCGCTTAACATAGGGAATAGGTTGTAGAATTGGAAAATGAAGCCGATTTTTTCGAGTCTAAAAACTGCAAGCTGGGACTCTTTAAGTCTAGCAATGTCAACGCCGTCTACTTTGACTTCTCCCACTGTCGGGCGGTCTACTCCTCCAATAATGTTTAGCAGAGTAGTCTTGCCCGAACCTGATGTTCCCATGATCGAAACAACCTCTCCCTTGGGGACAACCAGATTCACGCCCCTTAGCGCATCCACTGAAATCTTTTTCTTCTTATAGGTTTTCTTGAGGTTAAGCGTCTCAACCATGTGTTCAAGCATATCTTAATGCCTCCACAATTTTCATCCGCGCCGCTCTCCAGGCAGGGTATAAGCCAGCCAATGTGCTAGTTGCAACACCCAAGATGAAACTCGGAACAAGATTCTCCAAGGTTAAAACTGGAACTACTCTTGCCCCGACTCTTCCCACAGCTGGCAAAACCCTTCCAGCAAACTCCGACAATACAAAAGACGAAAAACCTCCAATAAGCAAACCAATTACGCCCCCCAAACATCCAATCGCTATGGCTTCATAAACGAACATCTTCAGAACCGCAGTCTGTTTCGCACCGATCGCCTTCATAGTTCCGATTTCCTTTGTTCTTTCAAAAACCGAAATCAACATTGTGTTTATCACACCGAAACTTCCTGCAACAAGAGCGACAAACCCGATCGTAGCAAAGAACAACGTCAATGTATTAAGCAACTGGGAAGATTGAGCAATAATATTTGCCGGGGTCACAACTCGTGTTTCAGGAAAAAGAGTTGAAATCTCGTCTGAAACTGAACTTACAAAATTCGGATCATTAACCTTCACAAGTATTGATGTTACGGTTCCCTGCGAATCCGTGAGGTTTAGCACTACGCCTCTTTGCACATATAGGCCCCTGTCGACGATGTTCTGCCCCGTCTCGTAAACGCCGACAATTGTCAACGACACGTTATTAGCGTCGTGTGGTGGTCGTCCCTGAACCAGTAAGGTGTCCCCCAAAGAAAGGTCAAGGAACTGTTGCAACTCTTTGCCCAAAACAACACCATTCTCATTGCCAACACTTAATTGACGACCGTCGATAATGTTTAGACCTCCGGTCGTTCTGTCGAAGGTCTGGGGATCTATCCCCCAAACAGGCGCCAAGGCGCCATCCGCTGACACTACCTCCAGCGACTCCGGAGAAACCGAATACACATTCGGCAGATTGCCGATCTCCCCAACTAGAGATTCGTTCAAAGTCGCAGAGCTCCCGAAAAGAAAGGACTGCCTAATCCCTGTTACCGTTCCGTTATAAACGGTTATGTCTGCTCCGCCCAGACTTCTTATCGAAGAGCGAACCTGGACGTCGATTCCCGCCACTAGAGAGAGAAGAACCAGAATAAGCGCCACACCTACGGCTATGCCTGCAACGGTTAGACCTGTTCTGAGTTTTCGCCTAATGAGGTTTCGCCAAGCCATTATCATAAGAGACAAACTAAATTTTGCGCTCCTTTCTCGATTGTGTTGTCGTTTTCAATGTTTTCGGGAAGAGATCCTTTCTTGCACTTCTTTGAGCCGTTCTTCTGAAAGATAGTATTTTCCGTTAACTTCGGCGAAAATACCTGTTTGACCTAAACGCCTTTTCATTGCTTCTTGGAATCTTGCTGGAAGCGCCAGTTCCTCAATGGTCATGGCCCTTTCTGCGCTGATGGCGCCTTTCTCCCTGAACCTTGCGATGACTTCAAGAAGTTTTTCGCGAATTTCTTCTCTTCTTCTAAACATAGCTGCACTTTCCACCGCGTCTAGTCTACGTTCCAACGTTTGGAAACATGCCTTAATAAAAGCAGTGAATGAATCGTCCACCTGACCTCGATTACATGCCTATTTGTTTCAGTCTTTCTGAAAACCAAAAACTTGAAACAAAAAAAGAATGGATTATTGAATTTTTGCGAGTCCTCTCTCCAGCAGTAGCATCGGTTTGTCAGTTGTCTGTAGCAATGCTTTGCTTCGTAGCGCGTATGCTTTTCCGCCCCACCAGAAGTAGGTGGCGCCAACCTTCAGACTTATCGCGTTGCCATTTTCGTCTACGCCTTCACAGCGGATGAACAGGACGTGTCTCTTCGTGCCTAGCACTGCGGTCCCGCTTTCTATAGTGTATATTGCTTCATTGACTTTAACATAGCCAGTAACATCGACATTCCGTGTGGTGGTTTCCGTTTTCGGGTTAACCTGAATTGTCAGGTTCATTTCTGCCTTGTATTGCTTGAGTGTTTGTTCGTCGATTCTTTCGAAAGCATAGCCCTGAGCCGTCAAAACCACCGTGTGAATCGTTCCAATTGATGTACCAGCAGATGGAACAGGTTCCTCAGCGACTGCCCAGTTCTCCCCGTTAAGCGCGTACTTGAAGTCCGCTTGGGCGTTTGCAGTGTATGCCGGAAGGGCAACCATCGCTATCAATGCAACTGCAACTGCGATGACGCCGAAAGCCAAGATTGTTCTTTTTTGAGATACTATTTTTGCCAATTTGTTTGCCTCAAAAGAATTTTACTCTTTTTGCTTTAAAGGGGTAGTGCATGATTCGTATGGACGATTCATCCATGGCTAGATGGTTATCCCAAAGGCTTCCGCGAACTTTTCTACCTTGACAAACTCGATGATGAAAGCCCTGCCTTTGTCGGTTAGTTTGAAAATCTTTTCGTTGTTGTCTGTTTCCTCAGATACAAGACCCAGCTCGATAAGCTGGTTCAGATGTTTCATCAGCCTGTCATGCGACAGATTCGCCCCAAGAAGAATGTGTGTAGGCCCAGATTTTCCGCCATGCCTGAGAAACGAGTCCAAGATATCCGCATAGATCCTAGTTTTTGAGCGGTATTCTTTGTGTTCCCTAGGCATGGGTTTTGTTCACCTTAGCTAACATCAAAAGCAGGCACATGAACCCAACCAGTTGAGTTAACTGCCCAAAGAACAGGAGGACTTCGTCAAATATCATGAACAAGAATAGTATGTGGCTGAAGAACATGAAACCAAAACCGAGGAATACTAATGCTGAATTCAAGGTTCTTCGCTGCAACCAGTATAGTAGTGAGCTTACAGCCACGAACCCGAGCATAGTTATGGCCATTATCTCCAATGTTGGAATATAAAAGAGCCGAGCAACCGGAAAAATGGCTGCTGCTGCAATGCCTCCTAGCTCAATACTTTGTTGGCTTAACCCTTTGGCTTGGAAAACATAGGTTGCCATGAACAGGCCATAAGCTACCAGTTGAGTTAACGTGAAAACCAATCCTGCCAAGTTTGACAGCCCTGCAAGTGAGCTTGGAACAACATCTGCGGTTCGAATGACAAGAACAAAATACGCTGCTGTCATTGCTCTCAGAAAGATGCCCACACCAAGAATGATGAATCCCAAATAGAGGAATAAAAGTTCCTTAGCAGAAGAAGCCTTGTAACCCTTCAAGGCATAGTATCCAACAAGGATGCTGATAAAAGAGCTCAACATCTCCATTAGGAATATGATTAGTCCAAGCAGCAAAGGAGACACGCTTCCACCAACACGTATAAACACATTTAAACCGCTTTTTTTGGTTTATGCACGAATCATCCATATGCGCTGAGTTCTTTCACGAGCTCCATGAAGGCGATAGCGTTTTCGGAGTCAAGATCGCCTGTGGGTTAGTCTGCCAAGATCAGCGTCGGATCGTTTATCAAGGCTCGTAGCGCGCCCCTTGCTGATCTGCTGAGAAGAAAACCCTTTTCGGGCCGCGCGCGCATCGTACTGGTTGTCTTGAGCCTTCAACACAAGGAGATACTTGACAACATCTGCCTAAAACTGGGGCAGAGTGAAAGTGAAACCATGCGAGTTGCTTTTCTAGAGTATGCAAAAAGTATAAGTCTAATCGCAGAAAAGGTCCACAGAAAGTAGGGCTCGAAAGCCCCTACATCGCGCGTTACTGTTGTCCAATCACAGAGTCTACGTTTAGATTGAGCACCACTTCGGAAATGTCGCTAGCGTATTCTGCTGTTCTTCTCACGCTTTCAATGAGCAACCTCAAGTTAGAGATTTGGTCGATTTGGACATTATGAGAAGACAGGACCGCTTCCTTTTCCAGCTCATGAACTTGGGCTAACTTTTCAACTACACTCTCAGCCAAATTGTAATCATGTCTAAACACTGCTTCTACGGCGCTTTCAAACATAGAAATAGCCAAGCTGCTCAATTTTCCTGTTTTTTCAAGAAGTTCCGGACTTATTGGATCTTTCAAGGCCAATATGTTTTCAGCAATTTTCGTGGCGTGGTCTGCTGTCCTCTCTACAGATTTCACTATGAGCCTGTACCCCAAGCATTCTCTCGGATTGTCTAAGCCAATTTCCCTAACAATTCGAGCGTTAGAAACCGCCAACTTCAACAGTCTCACGATGTACAAGCTAAACCGATTAACTTCCCGATCAGTCTCGACAACTGCTTTAGCGACAGAATAATCTAGACTCTCAAGACAACCAACAGCTTCTCTGTGCATAGATGCAGCTATTATCAACATCCTGCGCAGCGCACTTTGAACACTAAGTTCTGAGTAATTGAGCAAGATCTGAAGCGTCAAATCTGTCGGAGAATCAATCACGATTTCCGCCCCCACCAAGTAGTTTCTAGCGAAATTCTTCAGGTAATTCCTCAACGCCACTGCCAACGGCTGCTGACCTTGGGCTCTTATATGAAGGATATTATAGCCAACCAAGTACGCTGAAATCGCCTTCCTCATTACCCCATCAGGATTGTCACTTGATGAAACGCGAATGAACGCCTCATCTGTTTTTTCCTGTTTTTCAAGCCTTGAAGATGTTATCGATAGTGATCCATCGTCTTCTTCACTAAGAACCATCAAGCTTCCTTTCTTGAGTTGATTCCGAGTAACCCATTCTTTCGGCAGAGAAAGAATATATGTAGACCCGCCGGTTACCTGAAGCTTTCTCTGCTCTTCATTCCTTTTTTCGTCGATTTTGGACAAATCAAATCGCCGCCAGATAAACTATATTGAACTCAACCATTCCATAATATACAAACTACTTCTATATAGACTATAAAGTTTATGGCGAGTGACTATATAATAGACTCCCGCCTTTTTGGTACAAGAACGAGAGGAACAAGAAATGAAAACTATATACACAATCACGATCGCCATAATCGCAATCGCCATAATCGCAGGAGGGGCAATAGCCTACATGTTTCTGTCACAGCCCAACTCGAACTCCCAAGCAACAGTCACATTGAATGGCGCTGGGGCAACATTCCCGTATCCACTACTCAATGCCATGATCACGAAGTATACCACACAAGTAAAGACCAACGTCCAAGTTAACTACCAATCAATCGGCAGTGGAGGAGGAATCTCGGCGCTGAAAAGCAAAACAGTCGACTTCGCAGCCTCAGACGCACCGTTAACCGCCTCTGACATGGCCAGTGCACCAAACACGCTTCATATCCCCGAAACAATCGGTGCAGTCACGATAGCCTACAACCTCCCAGGCATACCCTCATGTCTTCACCTAACCGGCAAAGTCATCGCAGACATCTTCCAAGGCACAATCACAACATGGAACGACTCAGCAATACAAACCCTCAACACAAACAGAACCCTCCCCGAAAAAACCATCACCACAATCCACAGATCAGACGGTTCAGGAACCACCTTCATCTTCACCGGCTACCTCAGCCTATCAAGCCAGCAATGGAACAGCACAGTCGGACAAGGCAAATCAGTAGCATGGCCAGGAGGAATCGGCTCAAACGGCAACACAGGAGTCGCGTCAACAGTCAACGGAACACAATACGCCATCGGATACGTCGAGCTGGCCTATGCACTGCAGAATGGCATGACTGTCGCAGCAATACAAAACCCGGCAGGCAACTGGATACAGCCAAGCTTAACTTCGACACAATCAGCAGTCCAATCAGGAGCCGCAAGCGGTCTACCAGCAGGCGACGCAAGCTGGATAAACGTGAGTCTTCTGAACACTTCAGACGCGAATGCCTACCCAATAGTGAGCTTCACCTACCTGCTTGCATACAAGGAACTCAACGTCATCCCACAGATGACCCAACAAAGAGCGACAGCACTAGTCCAATTCCTATGGTACGTAATGCACGACGGACAACAACTCGCACCCAGTCTCGCCTACGCACAGCTGCCATCAAACGTAGTCCAAATAGGCGAAGCAACCATCCAATCAATAACCTTCAACGGACAACACCTGTCAACAAACTAAAGGTGGCTTGAAACTTTGATCCACCATTTCCAAAAACCCCTTTTTGTTAACAATCTCAGCAACCAGAGCAGGTCTGTATGTGAAAAAGTTTACCGGAGATAATCTTTTCAAAATACTTGCCTCCTCCATTGCGGCTTCCGCAGTCTTCATCCTCATAGTCACAACATACACCCTCACAACTGGATCCAGCCTGGTCTTCCAGCGGTTTGGGACCAGTTTTCTGTTCGGATCAAACTGGAACCCAGTTGAAGGAAGAGAAGCATTCGGCGCTCTTCCATATGTTCTCGGGACGCTCGTCACTTCAGGCATCGCGCTTCTCATAGGTGTCCCCTTGAGCTTAGGCATAGCGATTTTTCTCGTGGAAATGGCTCCAAAATTCCTGAGAGTGCCCGTCGGATACCTTGTTGAACTACTGGCAGCAGTTCCAAGCGTGATTTACGGGCTTTGGGGACTCTTCGTCTTCCGCTACTGGATCCTCAACTATGTTGAGACGCCACTATCCAATTATTTAGGGCGGATTCCGGTTTTCGGCGGGACCCCCTTCGGTCTAGACATTTTCACAGCTGGAATAATTCTGGCAATCATGATAATACCTACAGTGGCGTCTATCTCCAAAGAAGTCATCACCGCAGTTCCTAACTCAATCAGAGAAGGTGCCTACAGTATCGGAGCCACAAAATGGGAAGTGATTAGGCACTGGGTTCTAAGCTATGGACGTTCGGGAATTTTTGGCGCAGTTATTCTAGGTCTAGGCAGAGCTATCGGCGAAACAATGGCTGTCTCGATGCTCATAGGAAACGCAACAGGACCCGCTGCTATACCGACTTCCCTCTTCAGGCCGGGCCAGACGATGGCATCTCTTATAGCCAATGGCTTCCTTGAAGCTACAGGGCCATTAGAGAAGTCAGCGTATATTGGCGTTGGATTGATTCTGCTCTTACTGAGCCTGCTCATTAACGTAGCCGCTCAATTGATGGTAACTCGTGTTCTGAAAGTTAAAGGAGGCGCGGTCGAGCAATGACCAATTACACCGTCAGGAAATTTAGAAACCGGCTTTTCTTTATCCTCTGTGCCGCTTGCGTAGTCATCGCGGTAATTCCATTGCTAAGTATTCTTTACGAGGTTGTCTCAAGAGGAGCGCCACAGCTGAGCATCAATTTCCTCACACAAAAGGATGCTGATGGTGGCATTGGGCCAGCTATCCAAGGTACTCTGATTCTGATAGGCTTGACAAGCGTTATTGGAATTCCAGTAGGCGTTTTGTCTGGCGTGTACTTGGCTGAGTTCGGAAACAACAAGTATGCTGCCTCAATTAGAACGGTCAACGACGTGCTGACGGAGTTTCCGTCAATAGTTGTTGGAATCACGGCTTTCGGCGTGGTCGTTCTCGGCATTATAGGGAGCTATTCTCCACTCGCAGGCGCCGTTGCGCTTTCCTTTATCCTCATTCCAATAGTGGCCAGGACTACTGAGGAGTCACTGAAACTTGTTCCTAACTCTGTTCGCGAAGCGGCACTCGCGCTTGGCGCTCACAAGTGGAGAACCACCCTGAGCGTCGTGTTGCCAGCCGCAAAAGGTGGTTTGGTGACAGGCACTCTTCTCGCGATTGCCAGAATAGCTGGCGAGACTGCACCCTTAATCATGACCATTTTGGGCAATGCATATTTCTTCCAAGGATTTTCCTCACCAATGGATGCCTTGCCCTTAAGAATCTGGAGAGATTCGCTGCAGCCTTATGCCAACCTGCAAGCCCAAGGCTGGGGAGCCGCGCTAGTTCTAATCCTAATAGTGTTAACCCTGAACATTGCCGTTAGAGTGGCAAGTCGAGGCCGACTGAGAAGGTGACAACCCTAAAAATGAGCAACAATAACAAGGAAACAACTGTCAACTTGGAACAAGTGCGACCAGACGCAAAAATGCAGAGTATCGTGCTGAACGCGTGGTTTGGCTCCAAACAAGCCTTGAAAGAAATTAACCTGACCGTAAAGGCCAACGCGGTCACAGCCATAATCGGTCCTTCAGGATGCGGAAAGTCTACTTTCATACGCTGCCTCAACAGAATGCATGAGCTAGTTCCAAACGCTAGAATGTCAGGACAAGTGCTTCTCGACGGAAAAAACATCTACAGCAACGAAACTGACCCCGTGCAAATTCGGCGAAGAGTAGGCATGGTTTTTCAAAAACCAAACCCATTTCCCACAATGTCAATCTACGACAACGTGGCAGCAGGATTGAAACTTACGGGAACAAAGAAAGGTCAGAACCTCGATGAAATTGTGAAAAAGAGTCTTCAGCAGGCAACCTTGTGGGACGAAGTGAAAGATGAGCTTAAGAAGCCAGGAACAAGCATCTCAGGCGGCCAACAACAAAGGCTCTGCATCGCCCGCGCGATTGCTTTGCAGCCCGAGGTCATTCTGATGGATGAACCCTGCTCAGCTCTTGACCCAATTGCCACAGCCAGAATTGAAGAGTTGATAGTGCAGCTCAAGAATGACTACACCGTCGTTATCGTTACCCATAATATGCAGCAAGCTGCGCGTGTTTCGGACTTTACCGCCTTTATGTATTTGGGCCAACTTGTAGAGTTCGGCGCCACGACTGGCGTGTTTGAAAAGCCAGAGAGCGAGCTGACAGAAAAATACATTACTGGAGAGTTTGGATAGGTGAAAAAAGAATGAGGAGAATAATAGATAGTGGATTAGAAGAGCTTTCCGTAATACTTTGTAGGATAGGGGATGCTACCTATAATGCTGTTTCGATTTCTCTGAGAAGTTGCTCAACAGGTACCGATAACTATACCCAGATTAGCGATCTATCTATGACGATAGCTTCAATGGCTGAAAAGGCGGAAAACAAAGCCTTTGAACTTATTGCTAGATTTCAACCTGTAGCATCTGACCTTAGGACAATAAAGTCGTACATGAAAATCTCAAACGATTTTGCACGGTATGGTCGTTACGCTCTGGACATATCTCACATATGCCAACGTATGGGGGGCTTAGACAAATGCGAAGCTTGGATCATTGACTACATTGCGATCATGAGCGAAAAAGTGCTGAGAATGGTTCAAACTAGCATTAGCGCATTGAAGAACTATGACGTGGAATTGGCAAGAAGCATTTCAAACATTGAACGAGAAGTTGACAAGATGTACTTTGAATTTCTGGATAGATTAGTCGAGACAGCCTCGACAACAAACAAGTGTACGATAGCAAGCGTTCTGGTTATCAGATATCTTGAAAGGATAGCCGATCATGCTGTGTACATTTGTGAGTCGCTAGTTTATGTTGTAACTGGTGAGCAGGTTTCTCTAGGATAGTAATGGAGGTAGACAAAATGGCAAAAAAGAGTTTTGCATGGTTTGATGACCGACATAGAACAGAAGCTATGACCTTGGCCCAAAAACAGATCGAAAAATCACTTGGCACAGTGGTACTCTTGAAAGAAGCAATAGACTTTGTAGAGAAAGGCGACATCAAAAACGCACGGAACAACATCGAAAAGCTCTTCAAAGAAGAGGAAATGGTGGATGAACTGCGCCGATCCGTTTTCAGAAGAATGACAAACATCGCCATTTCGATAGAATTTCGCGAGGATTTCATGCACATGGTAAAGCGTCTCGACGTCATGGCTGATCACATAAAAGACGCAGCACGGTGTGTAGCGCTTCTGATGGAAAGAAAAGTGCCGAACGAGATATGGATTGCCTACGTGACAATGATTGACGCGATGGTTCACAGTTCTAAGTCGCTGCGCGACAGCATAGAGCAACTAGGTTCGAATGCTGTAAAAGCAGTTCAGAAGGCTAAAGAAACAGAACAATACGAAAGCCAGATTGACAAACAACACTTTGAAATCAGGAAATCTTTCACCAGATATGCAGATCAGATTGATACAAGCACACTTCTGCTACTTAACGAGCTAGCTGGGTTCATAGAAGAAGCCTCAGACGTGTGCGCCGATACCGGCTTTGGGACAAAATTAATTGGTCCATGCTTCAGTTGTGTTTATTCCTTCTAGGTAGTGCAGATAGCACAGGCGTTTTAGATTATAGTTGCAGGTTCTGGTGAAGGCTTCCTGTTTCTTGCGCTGTGGAATCTTTTTTCGTAACGGAACTGGGTAATCCCTCTTCAACGTTGAAAAGGCCGTTTCAGCGTTGGAACGCGCATGGTACGTTTCAAGCCATTTCTGTGGGTCTTTAAGCAGATCCAATAGCATTTTGCGCCACGAAACACTTCCCTTCTGGCAAAGAGTAACGCCTTTCCTTGGATAAAACCGGGGCAGAGCTCCAACGCTAGCGACCAGATTGCAGTTGCGCCTTGACATGTAAGCAGAATCCGCTGGAACAAAGTCTATTTGGCGGTAGCATTCAGCGGTTTGCGCAAGCAAAGGCTCAAAGTAAGGTGACTCATTATCCGTTGGAGTTTGGGCGAATTGAAAAGCAGAAAACAGTTTGTATTTGCAGCCCACCATCACAATCATTTTCTCATACCCCTTATACGCTTTGCCGTTTTGACGATCGACCTCAATATTCTGTTTCATCGACGTTGATAATCCTGTTCCATCCGGGCCAAACGCATGCTCTTTTTCGCAAACAGGTTCCTGGGTTAGCCTGAAAACTTGCTGTAGAATCTGCGTTACCTGTACATCTTGATAGGCGCGCTCTATGGTTTTGTAGGAAAAAGTCTTTTTGAGATGCAGCTTCTCTTTGAAAAGAAGCGCATAACCGC
>Ga0315290_10001965_pt1 | contig 14341 bp, 16 predicted proteins | sample YL17G12_0_MG_FD_203627 | JGI IMG/M metagenome (GOLD analysis project Ga0315290, IMG submission 203627) | Sediment microbial communities from Yellowstone Lake, YNP, Wyoming, USA - YL17G12_0 | ecosystem: Environmental > Aquatic > Freshwater > Lake > Sediment | place: USA: Wyoming | collected... | reverse complement strand
TCGCCGAGCTAACACCGTCCATTCTCTTGAGGTTGCGCTCGACGGTTGCGACGCAATTTGCGCAGGTCATCCCAGTGATGGGCAGCGTGAGCAGTTTAGTCTCAGACATTTTTCACCAATAATAATAAGAAGGGGAAAGGAAGTTGTCCTTTACCCCGGAGAAGCATTGAATTATCCCGCAACGGGGTAATTGATTTCCTGCATCAGCGACTTGATCTGGGTCTCACTGGCAGGAGCATCGAAAACGATCTCAACTTTCTTGGAATCGGCATCCGCCTTGACGCTTTTGATGCCAGCCAGATCGGACACTTCGGTCTGGATGGTGTGGACACAATGTGCGCAGGATATATTGGGAACAGAATAAGTTACAGTGGTCATGATATATCTCCTTTTGATTTTATGGATTATTGATGATTTCTTCTAAACCTTGGTAGCAGTTTCAAACACATCGGTTATTTCCTTCAGAACACGTTCGCGTTCCTTGGGGTTGTCTCCTTGAATGGCGGTGGTCACACACGAATTCAAGTGATTCTCCAGTATGACTGTGCTGACCTTATTCAGTGCTGCCTGTACAGCCTGGATTTGTCGAATCACATCGATACAGTAGGCATCTTCCTCGACCATGCGGATGATGCCTCCCATATGACCTTCAATCGTCTTCAACCGTTTTATTGTCTGATTGTTTTCCATGTAACAATCCTTTTCGATACCCCCCCCAGGGGGGACGGGGCGAAGTCATTATAGTTTGAATGAGGTATTTTTGTCAACCGGTTGTCTTCGGGATGAGATAACTCTTTTTCCTGAAATTTTGAAAAAGCGCATAAAAATAAAACCTTTTGGGGTTATTCGTGTTAAGATAATTAGACATTTTCCCTGAAAGGACTCTAATCATGCCAAGATATTCCGTGATCACAGACACCGATGCAAGTATCTCCTTAGCACAGGCTGAAAAGCTTGCCATTCGGCAGGTGCCCATAATTGTTCAATTTGGTGAGGAAAGTTTTCGCGCTGTTTATGATATCGACGACAAGCAAACATTTTCCCGCATAGATTCTACAGGAAAACTTCCGACCACCTCTGCTCCATCTCCCGGGCATTTTGTCCAGGAGTTCAAGGCAGCATTCGATCAAGGTGCGGAAGGCATCTTGTGCTTAACAGTCAGCAGCGAAGTGAGTGCCACCTACGCAGCTGCGGTGACTGCATCTCAGGACTTCCCGGGGAAAGATATAACAATCGTGGATACGCGCAGCCTTTCAATGGGTCAGGGGTTTCAGGTACTCTATGCTGCCGAAGCATTGCAAAAAGGGGCTTCTCGGGATGAAGTGCTGACAATTGCCAAATCCGTGGAAGAAAGGACCCATTTCTTCGCTGCTTTATCAACTTTAAAATATCTTGCCATGAGCGGGCGCGTAGGACACTTCACGGCAGGAATCGCCAACCTGTTGAATGTTAAACCCATCCTCACAATTCAGAATGGAAAACTGGACCTCATCGAACGTGTTCGTACTAAGAACAAAGCCTGGAGCCGACTCATTGAGCTGGTAGGTGAAAAAACCATTGGTCATTCCATCGAACGGATGGCAATCGCTCATGTCGCTGCGTCAGAAAGTGCAGTGGAATTTGAATCCATGTTAAGGAAAAACATTGCCTGCCCGCCTGAAATATCCTTTTGTGAACTTACCCCGGGGTTATCTGTCCACTCAGGCGCCGGTTTGGTCGGAGTAGCAATTGTTTTGGGAAAATAGTGCAAGTAGTGATTGCCGAAATTAAATAGAATGACATAACAGGACAGGATAGGGTAACTTGTCCTGTTAATATTTTCCATGATTTGAATACCTATCCGATACCAAACAGAGAGAGAAACCACTGAGGGACTGTAAAATCGCCTAGCCCCAGAATCACAGTGATAACGAAGCTATCAATCAATATTAGGGCTGACCCTGCTATCAAGACAATATCCGTCCAATGATAGGTGAGTTTGATCAACCATGTGCGAGGATGTGTTCCAAAACACCGCAAGTCCATCGCATTGGTCACATCTTCACCAGTCAGGATGGAGTTCATCGTCACTGGGACAAGCAAAGGAGCGATGCGGGTGAGTTGCTGAAAAAGGTTCCCACCCACCCTCTCCAATTCATACCCACGAGCCTTCTGGGCGTCCAAGGTGACGTTAAAATCCCGTGCAAGGGTCGGGACATAACGGAAAGCCAATTCCATGGTATACGCTACACTGTCGGGAAGTCCCAAGCCCTTGAATGTGACGCCATACAATCGGGGATCCATCGAAAATGGAATGACTATAAAGACAGCAGAAATCGGAGTAATCCGCAAGATCTGGCAAATTGCAAACCAAATGCGTTCGTAGGTCAAGCCAAAGTGGAATGTCCATCCAAGGATAGGGGTTGTAAATCCCTGCGGCCAAACCGGATGACCACCTGGCGGGACAATTCCACCGGCGCCGCCACCCGTGATAAGGGTATTCACGACTATCATCATGAAAAGGATGACAGAGACCATTGTCCAGGCACGGCGGGTTTCCTGCCACTTGAGACCAGCCAGAGAATACCATCCAAAACCAAGGATGAAGAAAAACAACAGGTAACGCGCATCCCAAAACATGGTGATGGCAAACAGGAACGCCAAAGAGAATATCCAGCGCGCGCGCGGATCAATGCGCTCCATGATGCTATTACGAATGTGGTAACCCCAGGTGATAAGCATTAATGTTAATTGCCTTCGCCACTCTTCCTGGTTCGGAAGAGTGGCGAAGGTCTAAAATTACCTTCCCGAGCGGGAAAGCACCGCCTGATAGGCAATCATCAGGATCGGCACAAGGATTAAGCCGTTGATCAAGTTGGGGATAATGGCTGGGATAAAATTCGCGTAAATCACAGTGCTTATATCCGCGCCGGACACCCACATCTCTGAGATCGCTGCCACACCCATGCCGACAACGATCCCCAATGCACAATACAGCTCAGCTTTGAGGATGGATTTGCCATCACGGTAATTGGTGATCTGACTGGCAACCAGGCCGGCAATCAGACCCATGATGCCGTTACCCAGATCCCACCAAATCCAAAAACCATAACCGGATAGCAGGTCACCGATAATATTGCCAAAGAAACCGGTGATGAAACCCACCAAGGGACCAAACGCAACACCAAAAAACAGGGGTATCGCCACCGCAGGTCGGAAGGCAACATTCCCTGCACTCGGTAATAGCAGAGCGTTTGTGGCAAAACTCAGCACGCCATATAAAGCAGCGCCAATTGCTGAATAGACCACTTCCCGTGTTCCAAACTTCCACAGTGATTTCTTTTCTTCCATCTCGAGCCTCCTTTTAGGTTGAATATGGATCTATATATATTAACTCTGAAAGTGCGCCAGAGTTTCTGCCCGATAATATTTGCCAGTCAAAGAAAACATGGATTTATTTACCGTGAGCAAGGATGTAGGCAAAATCCGACATGACCGCAGAAGCGCTTCATCCTTCAGGACATCGTTAGGTGGACCATCCCCGACCAATTTTCCATCGAAAACCAGGAGAATACGATTGGCGTAAATCAATGCCAGGTCAAGATCGTGCGTGATGAACATAACCGAGTCAAAACCGGGCATCTGAAGTATCGCATCCATAAAGGCGGTGTAATTCCAATAATCCTGACCAGCCGTTGGTTCGTCCATCATCAGTATTCGAGAACGCATGGCGAGGATCGCCGCAATACTGATCCGTTTCTGCTGCCCAAAAGAGAGAGCGAGCGGGGGCATTTCCATTTCGCTCTTGAGATGGACTGTCTCAATTGCCCAATTAACGTTCTTTTTTATTACCTCTTGAGAAAAGCCGAGATTTTTTGGACCAAAGGATAATTCATCTGATACTGTTGGCGCAAAAAGCATTTGGGCTGGACTTTGAAATACATAGCCAACGGTATGTGAAGCCTGCGCAACAGTCATTGAATGTGTATCTTTGCCCTCCAGGAGAACTTTTCCCTGTGTGGGTTTGAGTAATCCCAGAGCGTGTTTCACCAAGGTCGTTTTACCAGACCCATTGTGGCCCAGGATCGCAATTACATCTCCCTTGTTAACATTGAAATTGATTCCCTTCAAGACATCGGGATGGTCCTGCCCATATCTAAAATGCACGTCTTCATATTTGACCAGTGGTACCGACTCGCTGGTCAAATATACAACCGGCTCGAATAGCGGAGGAGGGTCAAGTCGCGCCTTTTTCATCACCATTTCAGCCGGTAGCTTAATGCGATGATAATCCACGGCATCCATCAAACCAGTTGTATCCCCGCTATAGACAATTTTCCCATCATCCATGTAGAGAACAACATCAGGATTAATCGCTAGCACATCTTCGACGCGATGCTCAACAAGCATAACGGAATATCCCTCATCCGCCAGTTTTCGAAAAACAACCAACGCTTCATGGGCGGAAGCTGGGTCCAGGCTTGCGAGCGGTTCATCCAAGAGTAATATCTTCGGCTCCATAGCCAGGATTCCCGCCAGGGCAATTTTCTGTTTTTCCCCGCCGGAGGTACCGAACGTTTCTCGCTCTGCGAGCGCCAGGATTCCCAAACGCTCAAGCGCTTTTTCCGCCCTTTGCTTGATCTCTTCGCGGGGCAATCCCAGACTTTCCAGCCCGAAAGCCACCTCGTTTAGCACATAACTGCCCAATATTTGTCTTTCAGGATCCTGAAGTAAAGTGCCTACTTTTTGGGATATGTCTGCCAGCTGCAACCCTTTCACAGACTGTCCATACAGCCTGATATCGCCGCTCATCTCACCATTATATGTATGCGGAATTAGTCCGTTGACGCAGCGCATCAACGTCGTTTTTCCGCAACCGCTGGATCCCGCAATCAACATCACTTGTCCGGGGTGAATTGAAAAATTTAAATTTTCAATCGCCGGTTCGGTTCGACGCCGGTATCGAAAGGTGAGATTCTCAACGACAAGAGGAAGGTCAGACATAAGAAACTATTGTTTGGAAATAATGATACGGATTGGATCACCCACCCGGGCATTCAATATTTTGGCTGCTGATCCATTGACAACTGCAATTTCTATGTATCCTTCACTATCCACAACGGCCACCAAATCGCCTGGTTTTTTCCAACCGTAGGATTCCACCAAACCGGAAACTTCATGCCCTGCAATTATGAAACTCACTTCTGTATGACCACCAAGGTGATCGGCACGTAAGTCCGAAGTCAAGTTTCCGAAGATATCCTCGACCGTGACATGCGCTTCCCAACCTTCTGAAGTGCGAATTGGTTTGGGTAAACCTATCCGTACCGGATCAAAAATGGGTGTTCCGACAAAATCCAATGATACACCCTTGGCGAGATGTGCCCCCACGGGTGCAAATATATCTCTTCCATGAAAAGTATGACTCACATCAGGCAGCCAGTAATCAGGTTTATCGAGGTGAACGAATTCCATGGCCAGGTTTCTTTTTTCCGCATCTTCAAGTAGAGGAGTGAATATTCCATTATCTGGTCCAACGCAATAGTGATCTCCTAGGCGAGCTGCTAACAGACGGCGATTGGTTCCTACACCAGGGTCAACCACGGCAATATGGACAGTACCTTTAGGGAAAAAGGGCGCTGCCCTGAAAATGGCCATGGATCCTTCAAAGATATTTTGAGGAGTAATGGCATGGGTAATATCAGCGATTTGGGCTTCAGGGTAGATTCCCCAAATAACTCCCTTAAGAACACCCGTGAAACCATCTTTTTCACCGAAATCGGTGGTCAAAGTAATAACAGTCATTTTTCACCCGTGGAAAGAACTCCAGTTAATTATCGTTTCATAAAACCGGAGAGTCAAGGCATATGGCTTTACGGCGCTGTTCGGTAAGCATTATTTTATATTATTCACCAAGTGTTTGTTTGAAAGTTGATCTAAAATCATCAGCTGAGACATACCCCACCCATTTTTTGATCACCTGCCCATTTCCATTCACCAGGTAATATTCGGGTTGGGCACGAAAGCCAAACTCTCTTTGAAAAGGCTGTGTGGCGGGATCATCCGCATCAAGGAAAGCGAATTTTATCTTTCCGTAATATTCAGCCTCAAGCCCGTGCACGACGGGAGCCATGGCGCGGCAGGTACTTCAGGTAAATCTGAAGAATTCCACGAAAGTCGGCTTGCCAGTTGATATATTGACCGTGGAAGGGTCTGTCGCCTCAAGTTTATTTCCGCGTGGGGTAACAACATACCTAGGTGAAACTGTCGGGCTGGTTTGACCCGCAGGCGGAGCACAAGCTGAGATTAAAATTGCCATTAGCCCTAAAGAAATCAAAATCAATCTTATCTTCATGATAAATCTCCTTTTAAAGATTGATGGATTCTAACCCATATTCATTTGGAAAAAAATTCTAAGAGTTTTATATGATTCTTTGACTGGCTTAACATCCTACGCTATACTGGAGTGAATTTGAAATCCTTAATAGTTCAAACTGCAAATCTACATATGGAGGTGTCTGTATGGCATTCAAACTAACGTATTCAACCATGTTCAATCCGCCCGATGAACTTCATCGAAACTATGACTTATCTTTGGCAAAACTCAAAGCCAACCTTGGGCAGGAATATACAATGCTCATTGACGGAAAAGATGTCAAAGCTGAAGAGAGGTTCGAGGACCGGACACCCATCGACACGGATGTCGTTTTGGCAATTATGCAAAAGGGGAGTGAAAAACACGCCCAATTGGCGCTTGCTGCCGCTCGGAAAGCCTTCCCAGTCTGGAGCCACATGGCATGGCAGGAGAGGATACGAATCTTGCGTAAGGCAGCTGACCTGATCGACGAACGATTGACCGATCTAGGAGCCGCCATGTCCATGGAAGTGGGCAAAAATCGGATGGAAGCATTAGGCGATGTGGCAGAGACAGCTGACCTGATCCGTTACTCGTGCGAACAATTCGAAGCTAATGACGGTTTCATCAAGGCGATGGATAAGGATCCACTCCCCGCCCACGACGCCACAAATATATCAGTGCTACGGCCTTATGGAGTTTGGCTGGTAGTCAGCCCATTCAATTTCCCATTCGCATTGACTGGCGGCCCAGCCGGTGCAGCCCTGGCTGCCGGTAACACAATCGTCATGAAGCCCGCCACCGATACTCCATTTATTGTCCGCCTTTTGGCAGACTGTTTCAGAGATGCCGGTATTCCTGATGGAGTTGTGAATTTCGTTACCGGTTCAGGAAGAACACTCGGCGCTGCGCTGGTTAACAGTCCTGAGGTGGATGGTGTGACTTTTACCGGCTCTTATGATGTGGGCATGAAAATGTACCGCGACTACGCCAACGGAAAATGGGTCCGACCTTTGTTGCTTGAACTGGGCGGGAAAAATCCCACAATTGTCTCACGCAACGCAAACCTTGAAGATGCTGCGGCTGGCATTGTGCGATCCGCTTTTGGACTGCAAGGGCAAAAATGCTCTGCAGCTAGCCGGGTATTTATTGAAGAACAGGTATATGACGAGCTCATTGGCAAACTGAAGGAATTGACTGAAAAATTATCCATTGGGGATCCTACAGAACGAAAGGTATTTCTTGGCCCGGTAATTAATAAATCGTCCTACGAGGACTTCAAGAACTTCTGCGTAGAACTCGGAAAGGCGGGGAATTTTCTAACAGGCGGTAAAGTTCTTACCGATGGCAGCTTTGGCAAAGGCTATTACTGTGCTCCAACCTTGGTCACTGATGTTCCAATGGATCACCGATTGTGGAAGTATGAAATGTTCCTGCCGATTACAACAATAGCCAAGGTGAAAAACCTTGAAGAGGCGATGAAATATGCCAATGATGTAGAGTATGGACTGACGGCAGGCTTCTATGGTTCGGAACAGGAAGCTGATTGGTTCTTCGATAAAATCGAAGCCGGGGTGACTTACGTCAATCGCCCTCAAGGGGCGACCACTGGCGCCTGGCCCGGATTCCAACCATTCGGCGGATGGAAAGGGTCCGGATCAACCGGGAAAAACTCCGGAGGTCATTATTATGTTCAACTCTACATGCAGGAGCAGATCCGGACTTTAGTTCGGTCCAAAAAATAATTCCATCATTTTTCAAATCCCCTTCTCATCCGGAAGGGGATTGAATTCCCATTCAAAAACCAATTTATCCTGTACAATTCACGCATTGCGAAAAATACCTGAATTACTCAGACCTAACGGGAAAAGACCGTCATCGCGAATTGGTGCTTCTCCTGATTAAAAGAAAACTTTCACCCCAATTTACGAGTATGTTCCATGGAAGATGATCTTCGGCCGAGAATTGGAACCTTCTTTATCTTTATCGGATTTATCCTGTTGGCTCTATTTGTCGGGTCGGACATGGCAAAACAGGTTAATTACTATTATTTCTTCATTGCGGTTTGTTGTTTAGCTCTTGGTGCATTTTTTCGTATTGCCTCGTCCAAAGAAAATGGTTCCAGCCAAAGGTTTGGTGCAATTCGAAGACATAGAGAAAAACGCAAGAAAGAAAATGAAGCAAAGAAAAAAGCCAAAGAAGAACAATCCAAGAAAGCCAAACAACCCTAGATCACTTTTTCCTTCATGATGCGTCCTAGTTCAGTGCCCCCCAGACAACGCCCGTTGACCGTAACTATACTGGCGATTGCTGTGTTAATCATCGCGGTGGGGAACCTCACCCGTTTATGGGCTACAGTCAGGAACTGGGAGACATTGACCAGCCTAGGGGTAAGCCCGGGACCAATATACATCGCCTTGTCTGGTATCTTTTGGGCAATAGCTTTCTTGATCCTTTTTAGTTTGATCTGGGTTGGTCATCACAGGGCTCGAAATGCAAATCTCATTGTTATTGGACTATATATCGTTTATTATTGGATAGACAGATTGGTATTTCAAAGCCGCATCCCACAGAAAAATATTCCATTTGCCATCGGGATGACAATCCTGGTAGTTTTTTACACACTTTTGTCATTATCATTACCAGCAAACATAGCCTTCTTATCGAGGAAAAATGAGCAATAATTCCAACATCGATTTATTGAAGAAATACCGCACTGCTTCGAGACAAGGGGGTGGTCCTGAACGAATCGAAGCCCAACACAAACGGGGTAAACTAACCGCTCGTGAGCGTCTGGATTTACTGATGGATAAAGGTTCTTTTCGTGAAGTGGATGCATTTGTAGTTCACCGAACAAACGATTTTGGTCTTGATGAGCAAAAAATTAATAGTGATAGCGTAGTGACAGGCTGGGGAACGATCGAAGGTCGATTGGTTTATGTCTATTCACAGGACTTCACCGTCTTTGGCGGTTCTCTAGGGGAAGTCCATGCCGAAAAAATCATCAAAATCATGAATATGGCAATGAAGAACGGCGCTCCGGTGATCGGTTTAAACGATTCGGGGGGTGCGAGAATTCAGGAAGGGGTTGTATCCCTGGGAGGATATGCGGATATCTTCCTGCAGAATACACTCGCCAGCGGTGTGATTCCCCAGATTTCAGCGATTATGGGACCCTGTGCCGGCGGTGCGGTCTATTCACCTGCCCTGACCGATTTTATCTTCATGGTCCGGAATTCGTCTTACATGTTCGTGACGGGTCCTGATGTCGTCAAAACCGTTACTCATGAAGAGGTCTCGTTTGAAGGTTTGGGAGGGGCGAGCGTCCATGCCGAGAAATCTGGAGTTTGCCATGTTGTCGCAGACAGTGAAGCAGATACTCTTTACCTGATCCGCAAAATGCTGAGTTATCTGCCTCAAAATAACATGGAAGATGCTCCATTTGTTCCTACACTGGACGACACTCTTCGTATGGATGAAGGACTCGACAATATCATTCCGGATGATCCAGGCAAACCTTATGACATCAAAGAAGTTATCGGCATGGTCATGGATACCGGGACCTTTTTTGAAATCCACGAGGGATATGCCCAGAACATTGTCGTTGGGTTTGCCAGGTTGGGTGGTCATTCCATCGGCATCGTGGCTAACCAACCGGCGATTCTGGCTGGTGTTTTGGATATAAATGCAAGCGAAAAAGCAGCCCGGTTTGTCCGGTTTTGCGATTCGTTCAACATACCCCTCATAACCTTCGAGGATGTACCGGGATTTCTGCCGGGGACTTATCAGGAGCACCATGGAATTATCCGCTCCGGCGCCAAGCTGCTTTATGCTTACTGCGAAGCGACCGTACCCAAGCTTACTGTGATTACACGAAAAGCTTATGGCGGCGCCTATTGCGTTATGTCCTCGAAACATATTCGGAGTGACCTCAATCTCGCCTGGCCATCAGCCGAAATTGCAGTCATGGGACCCGAAGGCGCGGTTTCGATCATTTTCCGCAAAGAATTGGCAGAAGCAACTGACCCGGTTGCTCGAAAAGCAGAATTGGTTCAAGAATACCGCGAGAAATTTGCCAACCCATTTGTGGCAGCTGAGCGGGGTTATATTGATGACGTCATACTGCCCCGCGAAACCCGCCCAAGGCTGATCAATGCCCTGGAAATGCTCCAGAACAAACGCGATGCAAATCCAGCCAAAAAGCATGGCAACATTCCGCTTTAGTTCGATCTGACTGGTTGAGGAAAAATCATGATCAACAAGGTATTAATCGCCAACCGAGGGGAAATTGCAGTACGCATCATCAGAGCCTGCCGCGAACTTGGGATTGAGACGGTGGCAGTCTTTTCAGAAGCCGACCGCAAAGCGTTACATGTTCGGTATGCCGATGAGGCTTATTACCTGGGACCCGCTCCTTCACGTGATTCATACCTTCGTGGAGATAAAATCATCAGCATCGCACGGAAGTCCGGTGCGGATGCGATCCACCCAGGGTATGGATTCTTAGCTGAACGCGAGGACTTTGCCTCCGCCTGTGCCAATTATGGAATCATATTTATCGGTCCCAGGCCGTCGTCCATTGCCGCCATGGGAGATAAGGCAGTAGCTCGCAGTACTGTATTAAAGGCGGGTGTCCCTGTTGTCCCTGGAACAGAAGACAAAGGGGATTTGAGAGATGAAGATCTGCTTTCCGCCGCTAATAGAATAGGTTTCCCACTTCTGATTAAAGCCACCGCAGGTGGCGGTGGTAAGGGCATGCGGGAAGTCAAGTCAATTGACGAAATGCCCGCCTTAATCTTAAATGCACGCCGCGAAGCCGAATCTTCCTTTGGAGATGGGAATGTCTACCTTGAGAAATTGGTAGAAGGCGCGCACCATATCGAAATCCAAATTCTGGCAGACCAATTTGGCAATGTCTTGCACTTGAACGAACGAGACTGTTCAATCCAACGCAGACACCAAAAATTGATAGAAGAGGCACCCTCCAATTATATTGACGATGAATTACGCAAGAGAATGGGTGAAGTCGCTGTAAAAGCGGCCCAAGCTGTGGATTATGAGAACGCCGGGACGATCGAATTCCTGGTAGACAAGGATAAAAACTTCTTCTTCCTGGAGATGAACACCAGGCTTCAAGTCGAACATCCAGTCACCGAAATGATTACAGGGATCGACATCGTCAAGGAGCAGCTCCGTATCGCTCGTGGCCGCCAATTGACCTACACTCAGGATGATATCCACATCAACGGCGCAGCCATTGAATGCCGGATAAATGCTGAAGATCCTTACAACAATTTCATGCCTTCGACCGGGAAAGTGATACAGAGTATCATCCCAAGCGGTCCTGGTGTTCGTGTGGATACCGGCGTTTACTCCGGGTTCGAAATCTCACCTTATTATGATCCGATGATCTCAAAATTGGTCGTTTGGGGCGAAACCCGGGGGCAGGCGATCCTACGGATGAGGCGGGCACTCGAAGAATATCGTATCATCGGTGTAAGAACCAACATTCCATTTCATATGACCATGATGGATTCACCGCGTTTCCTGGGCGGGCAGTATGATACAAGGTTCGTCGAAGAACGATTCTCCATGCAGGATGACAGCGAGGAACGCGAAAAACACGAGGGAATTGCCGCTGTATTAGCTACACTTGTCGCCCATCAGGCAGCAGAAAGATCCGCCCAGCTCGTATCGAGAAATGAACGAGATACAAGCAACTGGAAGTGGGTCGGACGCTGGGAACGAATGCATCGATAGGCCGTTCACATATGAAATACATTACCTCAATTGATGATAAAGAATATCTCGTTGAAATCCTTGACGAGAAACACGTAAGCATTGACGGGAAGGTGCTGGATGTGGATTTCTCCACCATCAACGGCCAGCGGGTTTTTTCGTTGATCATTGGCGGCAAATCCTATGAAGCCCATGTCAACCCTGCGGATGAAGGATGGGAAGTCCTATTACGGGGAAGATTCTACTCAGCTCTGGTTGAAGATGAGCGCGAAAAAAGACTACGCGTCTCCGCTGGCGCCAGAACTGTTGAGGGGGGTGAGTTCCATTTGAAAGCTCCCATGCCCGGATTGGTGGTTGCAGTATTAGTCGAAGATGGGAAGAGAATTGAAAAAGGCGAAGTGTTGATCATCCTCGAATCGATGAAAATGCAAAACGAATTAAAATCGCCCAAGTCGGGTATCGTGTCTAGGATAAAAGTCAAACCTGGAGAACGTGTGGAGCAAAAAGCGACGTTACTTACCGTAACTTAATGGATTTTCATTCAATCCACAAAATGGGTCATGATGAATGCTACCGGTAAAGAAATAGAAGTCAAATTCCTTGTGAAGAACATAAATAGAGTGGAAATGCGCCTGCAAGAGTTGGGGGCACAACTTGTTCAAAGACGTATTTTTGAGCGAAATCTGCGCTTCGATTTACCTGATGCAACATTACGGAATTCCTTCAAAGTCCTCAGACTACGTCAGGATGAAAATGCAGTCCTAACATATAAAGGACCTGGAAAATTGGTCGATGGAATTCGGGAGCGAGAAGAATGGGAAGTAACGGTCAGCGATATTGCCGTGATGCAGAAAATCCTTACATCCCTGGGCTATGACGTCATGTTTATTTATGAAAAATTTAGAACAACCTATGAAAAGAATAATGCGCATGTCATGCTTGACGAAACACCATTGGGTCACTTTGTAGAAATTGAGGGCGAAAACAAAGATTCAATTGTTTCTTTGGCTAATCAACTTCACCTTGATTTTTCCACGGCGATTTCTGAAAGTTATCTTTCCTTATTTGAACGCGCTCAAAATTCGCTTGAACTAACTTTCAGGGATTTAACATTTGATTATTTTGCCGGAATTAAAGTGCAACCTTCATCCCTTGGGGTGACATGTGCGGACAAAGGATGAAAAAGATAAACAAATATCATTAGCCATCACAGAGTTAGGGGGGATCATGATCTAAAATTCGCAGTCACTGAAAAACAGAGATTACATATCTATTCAATTCAACTTTATTACTTATTGAAGGATTGTATTAAAATTACCTAATTAAAGCTGGCTTGGGTCCCGGAGAACGAGGCATCGGACCCAGGTCAATTCTTTTTAATCCCGCTTTTTTAACCCAATTGACAGCTGATTCATATTCCGTGTCAGTGATAGGTCGGTTTATTTCCGGGAATGTGCGTCCAAGGCTCGGGAAGTAACGTCTCATCACATGCAGGTAAGTATCCGGGGATATTTCATTGACCAGAAAACGGGCAACATCTTCGGTACCTGCGAGGTTACGAGGTAAAACCAAATGCCTGACCATAAGACCATGTTTGGCGACACCAAAGTCATCTGAACGGAGATCGCCCACCTGCCGATGCATTTCTTTAACCACAGATCGGTTTATTCTGACGTAATCAGAGACGCGCAGGTATCGATCCGCGGCAGCTTGATCGGAGAATCGCATATCAGGCAGGTAGATATCGATCACGCCATCTAGTAATTTAAGCATCTCAATTGAATCATATCCATCTGAGTTGTACACGAGCGGTAGAGTTAAACCTGCTTTAACTGCGATCCTAAGTGCGGCAATTATTTGAGGAACAACATGGCTGGGGGCGATTAAATTTATATTGTGGCACTCGTTATCCTGAAGCTCCAGCATGATTGCTGCGATCTGTTCAGGCTCCATGTCAATTCCGTCTTCAGTTTCGCTGATTTCATAGGGTTGGTAGAACTTGAATTTCATCGGCAGGCGACCAAAGAAAATCGTCCCGGAGCCTTTTGTGCCGATAAGAGGGGTTTCTTCCCCCATGTCGACACCATAACCAGTGACCCTAACCTTGAGCCAAGTTTTACACAGACCTGGTTCGCCGGCTTCATAAAGTCTGTTAACAGCGCAATTTCGTGCACAAATATCGCATTTCTCCAAGTGGCTATACGCCGCTTTAGTTCGATTATCGAGTTCAAGGGTTCCCATATTGAAATAAGCAGGGAAAAAGGGCTT
>Ga0315290_10001964_pt1 | contig 14348 bp, 11 predicted proteins | sample YL17G12_0_MG_FD_203627 | JGI IMG/M metagenome (GOLD analysis project Ga0315290, IMG submission 203627) | Sediment microbial communities from Yellowstone Lake, YNP, Wyoming, USA - YL17G12_0 | ecosystem: Environmental > Aquatic > Freshwater > Lake > Sediment | place: USA: Wyoming | collected... | reverse complement strand
TCACAGACAAGGACAGCAAGCCACTCGCGGGCCTCCGGAAGGAGGACTTCACCATACTCGAGGACGGCGTTCCGCAGACCATCGCGCAGTTCTTTGCGGAGACGCTCGTTCCGCAGGCGCCGCGGCCCGCATTGCGGGCGGGCCCCGACACGCCGGCGTTCTCGGGCTCTGCCCAGAACTACCGCGTCTTCCTGATCGTGCTCGGCACCCGTGCGCTCGGAGACATCACACGCCACCCTGAGACACTCAACGCGCTTCTCGATTTCGTTCGCCACCAGTTGCTCCCCCAGGATCAGGTGGCACTCTTCGCCGGCAACCGGGCCGTCGATTTTACGTCGGACCACGAGAAGGTCGCGCGGCAGCTCGAGTCGTTCCGAGGCGCGGCCCCGGAAGCGAAGACGGCATTGCTTCGACAGCCGACGCAGGCCGCCGGTGACGCCGACTCGATCTTCGCCAGTCCCGCGGCACTCGACAGCGCGCCGTCGATCGACACCGAACTCGGCTTCGAGGACTACGTCAGGGCCAGAAAGGGACAGCCCCTCAACGAACTCGAGAGTCTCTTCTACGGCATCAGCTACCTGCGCTTCATGGAAGGCGAGAAGCACCTGCTCTTCGTGACCGAGCGCGGACCCACCCCGACGTGGGATCAGGCCAAGTCCCTCACGACGGCCGCCAGCAACGCGCGCGTGGCGCTCAACACGATTCAATCTGATGTTCGGATCGGCACTTCGATGAGCTCCAATCCCATGCCGATGGAGGTCAATCAAGGGGGACGAGAGCGGAGCAACAGCAACGAACGCCTGCCGTACGCCTACGATGCCGGGGCGCCGGAACTTCGGCCCCCGCCGAAACCGAGCACCGCGATCAGCACAAAGGAACCAATCGCGTCTCCCCTGCCTCTGGGCGCATCGGCTCCGCTGGGCGGGGCACCCGGCGCGGCCGCTTTCGGATTCGGCGGGATCTACGATTTGCGTCATATCGCGGCTCAAACGGGCGGACAGGCGTCAATCTGGACGGAGGCGGCGCCGACGCTTTCGCGCATCGATGCCGCCACCCGGACACACTATCTGCTGGCCTACTACCCATCGAACAACGACTGGAACGGGCGCTTCAGGTCCATCACGGTGCAGGTGAACCGACCTGACGCCAGGGTCCTCTTCCGGCACGGCTACTCGGCGCTGCGAGAGGTCGAGACGTTCAACCGCCGCCGCGTCGTCACCGACAGCCGGATCGAGGCGGCGGGCTCCCAACTGGTCGATATCCGCGATCTCGATGTCGCCATCACACCGTCGTTCAAGAAGAATGCGTCGGGATCAGGCGGAGAGGTCACGGTGCCGATCTCGGTCGACGCGGTGCGTCTGTCGTGGGGCGAGGACGAGGACGGGAGACACACCGCGCGTCTGGATGTCGCCGTCTACTGCGCGGATGGGAACCAGAAGCCCATCGGGCAGACCAGGCGCGCCCTGAATCTCGCACTGAGCGACCAGACCTACGCACGGACGATGAAGGAGAGGATCTCCCGCACGATCCGGCTGACAGTGACCGGCACGCCTCGGTACGTGAAGGTGATCGTGTACGACTACGACGCCGATCGCGTGGGCAGCGTGATGGTGAAGATCAAGTGGTAGCGGCGTCGATGAGGTGGCGAATGGCGGCGCGTGCGACGTTGGTTGCGGTGCTGCTGTGGCCTGTCTCTGTGGGCGCGCAGCAGGCCCCGGCCATTCCGGTCGAGATCGTCGTTTTCGATCGGGACGGGAAGATGGTCGCCGGCCTGACGCCGGCCAACGTTATCGTCGCCGTGGACGGCAAGCCGCGGCGCGTCTTGTGGGTTCGCTACGTGAGCCGAGGGCCCGGCGCGGCGGGCGACGCCGCGCAGCGCCTGCCTGGTCGCACCGACACCGTCGGCTTTGCGGCCGAACCTGCCCGCAACGTGCTCCTCGTGGTAGACGAGTACTCGATTCAGCGCGGAAACGAACGCACGGTGCAGCAGGCGGCCTTTGCGCTGGTCGATCGACTGGGTCTTGACGACCGCGTCGGCGTGCTTCGCATTCCGATCCCGCGTGACGCCGCGCTGACCCTGACCACCGAACGGCCCGAGGTGCGGGATATCCTGCGCCAGGTCGTCGGGCAGGCCACGCCTGTGGCAGGCGGAACCGCTGAGCCCGCTCTGGCTCAGCCGCAGGCTCCTGGCGCGGATCCGAATCGCGCCGCGAGCGCCCCCGATCGCGCGGCAATGGCCGGGCGCGAACGCGAGAGCCGGCCAGTTGAAGCGCAGGCCCCGGCACACGCGGCCGACGAGGAGAAGCTCCAGCCATCAGGGTTCCTTCCGAACTTCCTGGTGGCGTTGAACGCGATGCGCGAGTCGCGAGGCCGCAAGATTCTCGCGGTATTCTCGGCGGGATTCCCTCAGGGGGACGTCGCGAATGTCGACGCTGTCGCGCGTGCGGCGGTGGCGGCCCATGCCACGATCTACGCGGTTGCGCTGCCTGGTGCCAGCGACGATCCGGTACATACGCTCGATGTCGGGGCCCTGGATCGACTGGCGACAGCGACGGGCGGCACATTGACGACGCTTGGCAAGAATGCAGACAAGAGCTTCGAACGCATGATGCCGGAGCTTGCCGCCTGCTACGTGCTCGGGATCGAGAGGGCACCGGCCGATTCCGACGGTTCGCGTCATCTGCTGCGCATCGAGATCCCGGGCCAGCCCCTCACCATCCGCGCTCCTGGATGGTTGGTACCGCGACCGGATGCCGACGACCTGGTTCCTCCGGCTGTTCCGGCGCCAGGCGAGAATCGAACCACCGGCGCGGCATTGGCGTCAGCCCGGCCTTCGACCGCAGCGGCGACGGCTCCGCCGCCGGCACCAGCCGCCCGGTCTGGCCCGCCGCGCCCGCGCGACCTCGAGGCGCAGCGCCTGGTGGCGAAAGCGGCTGACTATGTCGCCGGGTACCAGCGGGAGTACTCGATGCTCGTCGCCGAGGAGACCTACAGCCAGTCCACGAAGGGCGGGCGTCAGCAGATCCGATCCGATCTCCTGCTGGTCCGGCCCGAGCACGCGGACGGATGGGTGTCGTTCCGTGACGTGTTCGAGGTCAACGGTAAGCCAGTGCGCGACCGCGACGATCGTCTCAAGCGGCTCTTTCTCGATCCCAGCACGGACGCCCAGGCTCAGTTGAAGGCGATCAGGGCCGAGAGCGCCAGGTACAACATCGGTCAAATCGAGCGGAACAACAATGTGCCCCTGTTCGCGATGGGTTACATCGAGGCGCGCAACCTCTGGCGCTGCCGCTTCAACCTCGCCGGGACCCACAACGTTGGCGGCGTGGTGTCCACACAGGTCGACTTCGAAGAAACCGGGCGGCCCACCCTGGTCCAGCGGCCCACACTGGTCCAGGCCAACCAGACCGACGACATCGTCGCTCGCGGGTGGTTCCTGATCGATCCCGCCAGCGGCGCAATCACCGGCTCGCGGATCTACTACACATTCGCCGACCGCAGCAGAATCGAGTTTGTCGTCAAGTACGGGCGGGATGAGAAATTGGGTTTGTGGGTGCCAGTTGAAATGACGGAGGTCTTCTCGCGGGGCTGGTCCAGCTCCAGCGGGAGCAACATCAGTGTCGACGCACGCGCCACCTATTCGAATGTCCGTCGCTTTCAGGTGAAGGCCGAGACCGAAATCAAGATCGTCAAGTAGTCACGTAAGGTCGAGATCGACGCCGTCACCGTGACGCCGGCGGCCGGGGATCTCTTCCGGGTGGATGCCGTCGTCAAGCACGACCGGGTGTATCCGACGTTCTCCGACCGGTCGCTCCAGCTCAAGCGGGCGGTGCTCGACAAGCTGTCGCTCGCCACGTCCCCCAACGTCGCCGTAGTGGAGTTGCCGGGAGGCGCCCTGCGTGTGGACCCGCTCAACGAACAGGCCACGGCCACGCCGATGACGGGCAAGACCACTGAGTTCCGCCTGCGTGGCCGGGATTCGGCCCGCTTCCGCGCGCTCATCAAGATCACTGGCGCTGACGGGTGGATTGAGGTGAAGACGGAATCGAAGTTCGGCGGAACAGCGTCCAAGCGGATCGCGATCAAGGTGGCGGGCTGATCGCATTCGTCAAGGCGGCGGGCGGCTCCTGCATGGCCGCCCGCGTCTCGTCACGCGGCAACGACGACGGACAGCTTGGCCGTGCTCCTTGCGCGTCCGCTTTCATGCCACTACCCGGTGTTCGGGAGCAGTTGTTCACTGATTGTTCATCAGCACAACCGCCGCTACGCGACCCGCAGGCGGTCCCGCTCCGAGTACGGGTCGATCTCCACGATGATCCGCTTAACGGCCACGCTCGGCGCCTTCCGACGGCCGTTTGTCGTCATCCTGACGAAGCCAGCCGCCTCGAACTTTGCCAAGGTGCGGGTGAGATTTGGTTGCGCTCGTCCGGTCATCTGAACCAGTTCCGCCACTGACTGCGGCTTCCGGTCCCGGATCACAGTCAGCAGCCGACGGTTTTCGGGCGTCAGCAGTCTGACGATGGCCTCGACCGAGTTGAAGCTCGGCGCGCTGGCATCCGAGGGCGCTGACCGCTCGCCCCGCGCCACCGCCTTCATTTCCTCGCGCAATGACCGCAGGCTCTGGACTTTCGTGCGCCTCACTTGGACCTCCCTGTGTCTTCCTCGCTCACCACGGTCGTTCCAACCCCGCGCTCAAGCAGAACCCGCTCAACCTCGTCGAAGAAATCGTCGAGCAGCGTCTCGGCATCTCGGAATTGATACGACCGTCCCGAATCCTCTTCAGTGCGGTGCAGTGGTCGCTCTCCACGTGGCGCCGTTTCACACTCGACGCGTGGGCGGGCACCCGGTGAGCGTTGTCGAAGCCGATCAACCTGGCGCCGTCCGGACCGTGCAACGTGAACGAGTAGTTCAAGCCGGGCGGCCGCTTCGCGCTCGGCTCGACGCGCCTGATCTCGAACCTGATCCAGTAGCCCCGTTCGAGATGATGGACTCGCCCGTCGAACGCCAACAGGAATTCGAGGTCGTGTTCGTCCTTACGGTCTTTCATATCATATCATGCGATGACATGAAGCACGTGCACTGTCTGGCCAAGTCGACAAGGGCAGTGTGTCGCTCTGAGAAATCGACGTCAAGGCGGTGCGGAGGGATGGCCACGTTGCGCCTCAAAGCCGCATCCTTGACGACGACGATGGCAGGCGGAAACGTCCGTGTCAAGCGCTCTTCGGCGCTCTTCGGCGCTCGATTGCGCGGGTTGGGCGCGCGGCGTGTAGACCGGCTCAACCAACAGGCCACCGCCACGCCGATGACGCTCTCAAGTGCGTTCGCTTGACACCGGAGTGTGCTAGCAACGATAGTACACTGCCGGACACACACGTTGGGCCCTGCGCACCTCGGAGGCACCCGTGACCCGTAGAAGCATCCCGCCGATCCGGTGGCTGTCGGCGCCGGCCATCATCTGGTTCTCCTGCCTGACGGCGGCCGCCGCCGCGCACCAGCAGCCGGGGGACAGGCCGCCGGTTCCCGCAACGGCGCCGGCGACGCTGACCGGCCGCCTGACCGTCGGCGGCGAGCGCGACACGCCGGTTCGCCGTGCTCGGATCACGCTCGAGTCGGACGCGCTTCCGCAACCTCAACTCGCCGACAGTGATTCCGATGGCCGCTTCCGCTTCGATCGGCTCCCGGCCGGGACGTTCCGTCTCCGCGCCGAGAAACCCGGCTTCGTCACGCTGGCCTTCGGCGCCCGACACGCACTGGATAGGGGCCTGCCCATCGACCTGAGGGCGGGTCAGACACGAAGCGTCGAACTCGCTCTGCCGCGCGGCGCGGCGCTCGATGGGCGAGTGATGAACCAGGAAGGCGACCCGATCCAGAATCTGGTCGTGTCCGCCGTGCGGCTCACTTACGGCCCGTACGGTCGCCAGCCCATGCCGCTGAAAGACACCCGCACCGACGATCTCGGTCGGTACCGGATCCATAGCCTCCCGCCCGGCGACTACTACGTGCAGGCCGCGCCCGATCCCATAGACGCGGTCAGCGAGAGGCAGGCGCCTGGCCCGAGGCCGCCTGGCGCGGCGCGGACTTACTATCCGGGCGCGGCGATGCCCTCCGACGCCGAGCGAGTTTCGCTCGTCGCCGGTCGCGAGGCCACCAGTCTCGACTTCACTGTCGCCAGTGTGCCGATGGCGCGGGTGACGTTGCAGGTGGTCGACACGACTGGCAAGGCGCCACGGACGCTCGGAACTCGACTGCAGCGCGTCGGCGCGCCACCCGGCGAGGTACGGGGCGTGCTCCAGGCCAATCAGGCCATGTTCCCCGGCGTGCCACCAGGCGAGTACTGGGCGATGGCGGCTGCCACGCCGTCGCCCGGGGCTGACCCGGAATTCGCCGCAGTGCGCGTCACGGTGTCGGGGAGCGATCTCAATCTGACGTTGGCGACAGCGCGAGGCACGGTGCTGAACGGCCGGGTGCAGGTCGAGGGCGGAGAGGTGGCGACGACCTCCGGGTTGCGAGTGGGTGCAGACACCGTCGGGTACGAGTTGCCGAACCCCTCCGGTTCCGGCGCGCCAGCCGCTCCCGGGGCCGCCGTCGGCGCAGACGGCAGGTTCGTCATTGCTGGCCTGTTCGGACCGCGCCTGTTTCGGGTGGGTGGCCTCAAGGATGGATGGGCGCTGTCATCGGTTCGGCTCGGCGAAAGCGACATCACCGACACGCCGATGGATGTGAAACCCGCCGACCCTGCAGTCGAACTTGTCCTCGTCGTCACCAATGACACCGGCACGATCGGAGGCATGCTGACCGACGCGCGAAAGCGTGCCGTGCCGAACGGACGAGTCGTCGTCTTCTCTGACGACGAGCGGCAGTGGACGGCGCGATCCCGCTTTCTGAAGGCCTCGCTCGCGGGAGTCGACGGCTCCTATTCGGTGGGCAGCCTGCTTCCCGGTAAGTACCTGGTATGCGCGGTGGACTGGCTGGACGACGGCGCATGGTTCGACCCGGACGTCCTGCGGCGATTGCGTGCGTTCGCGTCGCCCATCTCGGTGAAGGGTCACGACCGGCAGACGATCGCATTGACGCTGGGAGAACTGCGATGACGCGCTGCTCGCACTGCTCGCCTGGGCTGTCGCCGCCCCTGGATTCGCGCAAGATCCGGCGCCGGTCGGGCCGAAGGCTACCGCATCGATCTCGGGGCGCGTCACGGCGGCCGACACCGGTCGGGAAATCCGCGGGGCCGTCGTGGTGGCACTGTCCTGGGAGGTCATGCGCCTCCCGAAAACTGCCGGGACCGACGCGCAGGGACGGTTCGAGTTCACCGGGTTACTGCCAGGTCGCTACGAATTGAGTCTGACCGCAAGCGGCTACCTTCCCTATGAAACCAGCGGGAATCGGGTCGGCAACGCGTTGCCGCCGATTGACCTGGAGGAAGGAGCGCGATTCGGCAAGGCCAACATTTCGCTCCATCGGCCCGGCGCCATCGAAGGGCGCTTGCTTGACGAGTTCGGCGACCCGGCACCTAACGTAATGGTGCAGGTCACCCGCTTCGAATATGCCGCGGGACGACGACGACTGATGCCGGTCGGGAACCGGACGGCCCCGAGGCCAACCGATGACAGGGGGCATTTCCGGGTGTTCGGGCTGACGCCGGGTTCGTACTACGTCACGGCGCTCGCTGGGGCGTTCGTGGAAGAGGGCGGGCCGGCCGGGTTCGCCCCAACCTACTTTCCGGGGATGATCGACATCGCGGCGGCCATGCCCGTGGAAGTCAAGATTGGCGAAACCACGCCGGAGGTGACATTCCCACTCGCCGCCGTTCCCACGGCACGCGTGGGAGGCACGTTGATCGGCGGCGACGGACAGCCGGTGAGCCAGGGGTCGCTGATGCTCTCGGTGCGCGACAGTCTCCGGTCGGCGGCCTTCATGGTTGCGCGCGCGGTGCCATCGCGCGACGGCAGTTTCGTGTTCCGGAATGTGCCGCCCGGAAGCTACACGGTGCAGGCGTGGGGTCGATCGATCACGGGAGGCGGAAACCTGAACGCCTCCGAGTTCGGAACGCTCCCAGTGACGGTCAGCGGTCCCGATCTGCTTGGCCTCGTGGTGAACGTGGCGCGGGGCGCGTCGGCTCGGGGCCGCGTGGTCTTCGAAGACAGCAGTGTGGCGCAGCCGAAGCCCAACCAGGTCCGCGTGGCCGGGCGGCCCGTGGAATTCGACACGGCGCCCTTGGGCGGCGGTCCGACACCAACCGAGATGCACGACGACTGGACGTTCGAGATCCAGAACCTGGCCGGCGCGTGGGTCATCCGGGCGGACGTTCAGTCGCCTGACTGGACGCTGAAGCAAATCACGCTTGTTGGCAAGGACGTGACCGACACGCCGATCGAGTTCAAGGGCAAGGACGTCAATGGCCTCGAGGTGACGCTCACCACCCGCAACGCTTCGATGGCCGGCGCTGTCACCGATGCCAATGGGCGGCCGGCTGGACGCTACAACGTCATCATCTTCGCTGTAGACCCGGTCAAGTGGATCTTCCCCTCGCGGTTCATCGCGGTCGGGCGGCCCAATCAGGATGGGCGATTCAAGGTCACCGGGCTCCCCCCGGAGAACTACCTGGTCATCGCGATGCCGGCGCTTCAGGGAAGTGAGTGGCAGGACCCAGACTACCTCGAGAGTCTCCGCCCGCTGGCCCAGGCGATCACGCTCGCCGACGGGGAGGCGAGAACGCTGGATCTGAAACTGAGGAAGTGAGGGCGATTGCCGGCTCGCCCCCTCGATGAACTCATGGACCGAATCAAGGAGGCCGTTGAGTTCTGCCTTGAGGTGCAGGCAGAACCGTGGATGCCATCGTCAAGAACGACCGGGTGTATCGGACGTTCTCCGCACGCCCGCTCCGCCCGCTGTCATCCGGGTCAGAGCAGGCTGATCTCCTGGGTGGCCGCTGTGACGATGTAACAGTGCTTGATGTTCGAACTGGCATCCGCCAGTACGAGAAAGAACCCCTTGCGTCCAGGCTGGTAGCTTGTCGTCGTTCCCACCAGGACTTCGCCGTCCTTGAACGCCACCCTGAGTCGGCACCCGGTCCGAGGCTGTGCCGGGTGGAACATCTTCCACTCGGTGTGCTGCGGGTCGCCCGCGAAGTCCTTCACGAAGAACAGCGCCTTCAGGTCCTTCGTGTGAATTGCCACAGGCTTCGCCCGGGCCGGAGCGGCCGCCGCGCTCACATGAAACACGTCTTTCTCCGGTGAGAAGTCGACCGTCGTGCCATCTACCATGCGACCGTCGGCAAACCGTGCCACGACTCTGTTCACCGGCCCCTCCTCGTGAAAAGTCCTGCCGCCGCGACAACCCCCGGCCGTACTCTCTGGCAACCCACCCGCCACGATTCCATGTCCGCCGAACGGACAGGGTGTTCTCCGCTCACCATGCCCGCGCGGGATCGAGGCCGCTGTCGCTGTACGCGGATGAGACCCCGTTGAGCCGAACCGCGGGTCCGGAGGCGCGGCTATCGGGATTGTAACGCGAGCGGCATCTGGCGGCGCAGGGTTCTTCGGCCAGGCGCCGTGGGAGTCGGCCAGCAGGGAGCGCGGTCGTGCGCTGATGGGCCGAGAGTTGGACGTTGTCATCGGGAGGGACCGGAAGGTCCGCCTGCCATGCGGCGGTCTAGTCTCGGTCCTTGCTGGTTCGCAGCGCCTTGACCGCACTCCGTTTCTTCTTTGTCGCCAACCGCTTCTCGCGCGCCGCGGCCTTCGGCCTGGTGGGCCGCCGCGTCTTCGGCCGCCTGGCGGCGCGCTGAAGGAGCGCGACGAGCCGAGCCCGCGCGGCCTCGCGATTCCGGCCCTGCACGCGATGCACTCGACTGTCGATGAGCAGCACACCGTCGGCCGTCATGCGGCGTCCGGCCAGCGCGATCAGCCGCTGCTTCACGTCGGGGGGCAGTGACGATCCGCGCACGTCGAATCGCAGCTCGACGGCGGTCGCCACCTTGTTGATGTTCTGACCGCCGGGGCCCGACGCGCGGACGAAGCGCTCCTTCACGTCGCGGTCGTCGAGCACGATGTCGTCGGTAATCTTGATCATGGGTCTTTGCTCATGGGCGGCCCGCGGGCTTGTCAGGCGAATGCGCTTTCCCGCTGAACCTGGCAGCGTGCCGGAACTCCTCGTGAAGAACCTCGCGAAGGCGCCGGTCCTGATCCTCGACAGCGAAGAACCTGTCGGCGCCAAACAGCGGACGACAGTGCGTCAGGTCCAGGGCCGTGGCATGGTCGCCTCTATTTGCCTGTCGTCTCTTCAGACTTGAGGGGCTCCGCGACAAGGGCCAGCCACTTGCCGTCCGGGCTCGCGGCGAGACGGGTGATCTTCGTCAGTCCGGCCGACGCGACATCGCCGACCTCGGTCGCAGGGGGCGGTGCGGCCTGCGGCACGAGCAGCAAGGAGAGCACAAGCACCGGTGCGAGTCGCATGGATGTCACCCTCTCATGGTCTGAAGCAGGCTGCGGTGCGAGTCGAGCACTGATGGGCCGAGTCGTTTGCCGAAGATGCACCTTCGCGTCGAGCCGGTCGGCCGCCGGCTCGGGGGCGATCACGTTGAACTGTAGCGCATCGGGCGCTTTGCGCCTATTCTGGCAAAGGACGGAAGTCGTCTGCCATAATCTGCGGAAGTCGGAACTCCGTCGGTTGAAAGGACTCATCGATGCCCATCAAGTCATCCAATCGGATCGCCCGGCGGATCGTCTCGCTGGCCGTCGCCGCCCTCGTCTGGCCGGTCGGCTCCATGACCTCGGCTCTCCAGCAAGCGGCCACCGGTAGTTCGGAGACAAGGACACGGATCTGGTACACGCATCCGGCCGACAAGTGGGAGAACGCGCTTCCGGTCGGCAACGGCCGGCTGGGCGCGATGGTCTTCGGCAAGACGGACGAAGAGCAGATCCAGCTGAACGAGGAGACGTACTGGTCGGGCGGCCCCTATTCGACGACCGTCAAGGGCGGCTACAAAGCGCTGCCGGACATCCGAAAGGCGATCTTCGACGGCGAACTGATCCGGGCCCATCGCCTGTTCGGGCGCCACCTGATGGGCTACCCGGTCGAACAGCAGAAGTACCAGTCTCTCGGAAGCCTCGTCCTGAAGCTGGCGGCAACCGGCCCCGTCCAGAACTACCGCCACCAGCTCGACCTCGACACCGCCGTCGCGACGACGACCTACGAGCAAGGCGGCGTGCGCTTCAAGCGCGAGGTCTTCGTCACATCGGTGGACCAGGTCATCGTCGTCCGCGTGTCGGCCGACGCCCCGGGCAAGGTCTCCTTCACCGCGCAACTGCGCGGCGACCGGAACCAGGCGCATTCCAACTACGCGACCGACTACTTTCAGATGGACGGCTACGGGAGCGACGGCCTGATCGTCCGCGGCAAGTCGGCCGACTACCTCGGCGCAGCCGGGACGCTCCGGTACCAGTCGCGGCTGCGGGCGATCCCGCGCGGCGGGGACATGAAGGTCGCCGACGACGATCTCGTCATCCGCAACGCCGACGAGGTGGTGATCGTGATCGCGGCGGCCACCAACTTCGTGAGCTACAAGGACGTCAGCGCCGATCCGGACGCGCGGGTCGGCGCGGTGATGAAGGCGGTCGCCGCCAGGTCGTTCGACCAGATCAGGGCGGCCCACGTCACCGATCACCAGCGGCTGTTTCGTCGCGTGGAGGCCCGGTTCGGGTCGACGCCGAATTCCCAGTTGCCGACCGACGAGCGCTTGAAGCGATTCGACGGGACCAACGATCCGGATCTCGCCGCCCTGGTCTTCCAGTTCGGACGCTACCTGTTGATCTCGTCGTCGAGGCCGGGGACGCAGCCCGCCAACCTGCAGGGGATCTGGAACAAGGACATGAATCCCATGTGGGATTCGAAGTACACCACCAACATCAACACCGAGATGAACTACTGGCCGGCCGAGGTCGCCAACCTCAGCGACTGCGCCGAGCCGCTGTTCAAGATGATCAGGGAGATGACCGACCAGGGCGCCGACGTGGCGCGCGAGAACTACGGGGCGCGGGGCTGGGTCCTGCACCAGAACACCGACCTCTGGCGCGTGGCCGCGCCGATGGACGGTCCAAGCTGGGGCGGTTTCACGACCGGCGGCGCATGGCTTGCCACCCACCTGTGGGAGCACTACCTGTTCACGGGTGACAAGGAATTCCTGCGGGAGTACTACCCCGTGATGAAGGGCTCGATCGAGTTCTTCCTGGACTTCCTGGTCCCCCATCCGAAGACAGGCTGGCTCGTCACAAATCCCTCGACCTCGCCGGAGAACTTCCCTCTGGCGCCGGGCAACGACCGGTTCTTCGACGAGGTCACCGGCAGCGGAAGCCCGGGAACTTCGCTCGTCGCCGGTTCCACCATCGACATGCAGATCCTCAACGACCTGTTTGGGTACGTGGCCGAGGCGGCCGCCGTGCTCGGCACCGACCAGGACTTCCGGGCGAGGGTGATCGAGACGCGCGCCAGGCTGGCCCCGATGCAGGTCGGCAAGAACGGCGACCTGCAGGAGTGGCTCGACGACTGGGGCCAGCGCGAGAAGAGCCACCGCCACATCTCGAACCTGTACGGCCTCTATCCGGGGCACCAGATCTCAGCCCGCCTGACGCCGAGGTTCGCCGAGGCCGCCCGCGTGGTCCTCGACCAGCGCGGCCTGCCGGGCAACGGCTGGGCCTCGGCGTGGAAGGCCGCGTCGTGGGCGCGCCTGGGCAACGCCTCCAAGGCGATGGAGAACGTCGCGTACGCCATCAAGACGTACACGACCGACAGTCTCTTCTCGATCTGTTCGAAGGCCATGCAGGTCGACGGCTCGTTCGGCATGACGGCGGCGATCGCCGAGATGCTCCTCCAGTCGCACGAGAACGAGTTGTCCCTCCTCCCGGCGCTGCCCGAGTCCTGGAGAGACGGCGAGGTCCGCGGGTTGCGCGCCCGGGGCGGGTACGAGGTCGGTCTCGAGTGGAGGGCCGGGGCACTCACGCGCGCCACGATCCTGTCGTCGAACGGCAACTCGTGCCGCGTGCGCTCCGCGGTCCCTGTGACCGTCACGTCGCAGGGCAAGGTCGTCCGATCGTCGGAGCCGGAGCCGGGCCTCTGGGAGTTCCCGACGACGCCGGGCGCCAGCTACGTGCTGACGGTGGCCGCCGGCTTAGGGCCGCGATCGTGATTCTTCACCTCGTCGAGGAGGACGCATGCGTGTTTCACTCGGTGCCTCGCTCGTCCTGTCCGCCGCGTTGATCCTGCCAGTCGGAGGACCGGGCCCATCCGGCAGCCCGCTCGTCGCCGCCGACCTTCGCTGCGAGTACCGCTCGAACCCTGTGGGGATCGACGAGCAGCGACCGCGCGTCGGCTGGGTGCTGACGTCGAGCCAGCGCAACCAGGTGCAGTCCGCCTACCAGGTGCTCGTCGCGACCAGCGAGGCGGCGCTCGCGGAGGACCGCGGCGACCTCTGGAACAGTGGCAAGGTGGTCAGCAGTCGATCCGTGCAGGTCGTCTACGACGGCAAGCCGCTCGCGAGCCGCACCATTTGTTACTGGAAGACGCGCGTGTGGGACGGAGAAGGCCGCGTCTCCTCGTGGAGCGCGCCCGCACGCTGGGAGATGGCGCTGGTCGAACCCGGTGACTGGACCGCCACATGGATAGATGACGGCAAGCGGAATCCGACAACCGACGAAGCCTTCTACCGGAACGACCCGGCCCCGCTGTTCCGTCGCGAGTTCTCGCTACGCGCGCCGGTGTCGCGGGCACGCCTCTACATCACCGGCCTCGGGTACTACGAGGCGTCCCTCAACGGGACTCGTGTCGGCGATCGGGTGCTCGATCCCGGCTGGACCATGTACGGAAAGCGCGTGTTCTACAGCGTGTACGACGTCACGCGCCAGGTCAGGCAGGGCCGCAACTGCGTCGGTGTCACGCTCGGGAACGGCTGGTACAACCTGCTGCCGCTGCGCATGTGGGGCAACTTGAACCTGCGCGAGCACCTCGCGATCGGGAGGCCCCGGTTCATCGCCCAGCTCGAGGTGGAACTGGCCGACGGTCGACGGCAGTCGGTCGTGAGCGATGCCTCCTGGCGAGTGGCAGATGGTCCGCTCGTCTTCAACAGCATCTACCTCGGAGAGGTGTACGATGCGCGGCTCGAGGCCGACGGATGGAGCCTCCCGGGCTTCGATGACCACACATGGCGGCTCGCCTCTGCCGCCAACGACGCCGTCGGCCCGCTCCAGGCTCAGCCGCAGCCGCCGATCAGGGTCACTGCCAGGATCAACCCCGTCGCGGTGTCCGAACCGACACCGGGAGTCTTTGTCTTCGACATGGGGCAGAACTTTGCCGGCTGG
>Ga0315290_10001963_pt1 | contig 14348 bp, 9 predicted proteins | sample YL17G12_0_MG_FD_203627 | JGI IMG/M metagenome (GOLD analysis project Ga0315290, IMG submission 203627) | Sediment microbial communities from Yellowstone Lake, YNP, Wyoming, USA - YL17G12_0 | ecosystem: Environmental > Aquatic > Freshwater > Lake > Sediment | place: USA: Wyoming | collected... | reverse complement strand
TAATATCTATCGAGATCAAGGCTGTATATGGCAGGAGCTTCCTGGAAGAAACGGTTCTGGTAGTGCCAGGGCATAAGTTCTTCTTTCCTGATATTATCGCGTTTAACAAGGCAATCATCAATTTCGCCCTTGAGTCCTGCAAAAGCATCGCGTGTAAGGTTATCGAGTTCATCGAAAAATGAGCTGATTTCGGCAGGATCCTGTTCGCTGAGTTTGAGACTCATTTCGTGATAATTACTGAATCCAAGCTCTTTGGCAATTTCGTTGCGTTTCTTCACCAGGATTATGATGTCTGCAGATACAACAGTCCCAATGGCTTTGTGGCCTTCCCATGCTTTTTGCAATTCCGTGGAATTGGTTGATTTCTTAAGAATTTCTTCAACATCATTGTCCGTAATTTTCTTGCCTCCAACATCAGCACGGAAATTAGAGAACTTCTGTTCGATGGCTGTTTGCATTTTGATAGCGGCATTCAGCTTGACAGTATCTACCTGGGCACCCAGGTATGAATTATACAATACTTCGAGCTGCCGTCCAGGCAGGGTGTCTTTTACTGCTCCCGATTCCCTGATTTTTTTTAGTGTCGCGAAATCTTCTTTATTTGAATAAACGCCTGTAAGTTTGATGTTGAGGTCTTCTGACTTTTTCCAGTCATCAGCTTTTCCACTGATAGATGCATTCCAGTAGGCAAGGTTAGCTTCTTTCTGTAGAGGCTGGACTACCGAGTCGTACTTCGCGATAAATGTGCCTAATTCTTTTTCCATGCGTTCTTGGAAGTTTTAACAACTGCTGACTAACACCACAAAAGCAACCAAGGTGAGAATTGCTTCAAACGATTTCATCTGGTTGTTTATTTGGGTTGTTTGTTTGTAGTGCTTAATTATTTTGCAGCTTATTTCTATTTATTTCCACGTATTTCCACGTATTTCAACGTATTTCAACGTATTTCAACGTATTTCAACGTATTTCAACTTTAAAAAAAATCAAATGGCGCTGATCATACCTCAGCTTACTCCACACTCCACGTAGCCCCGTCCTTTGTATCCTTTAACGAAATATTCACTTTAGCAAGTTCGTCGCGGATTTTATCGCTGGTTGCCCAATCCTTATTGGTACGCGCATTCTTCCTAATCTCCAGGACCAATTGCATGATACCTTCCAAAACCTGGTTACCTTTATTTGGGTCATTTTCCGGAATAATTCCCAGGATGTCAATTATAAAATTGTTCATGAGTTTGCTCAACTTTTCTATATCCAAAGCTGTAAGGCTTTCCTTCTTATCGTTAACGGAGTTGATGATACGAACCCCTTCGAACAGATGAGCAATGAGTATAGGGCTGTTAAAATCGTCGTTCATGGCAGCATAGCACTTCTCCTCCAACTCAGCAATATCCGAAGTGGATGAACCGGATGATTCCAGTTTCCCCAATGTTTCAATACTCTTCATGAGTTTCTGCAAACCTTTTTCAGCTGCTTGCAGTGCTTCATTCGAAAAATCGAGCGGGCTGCGGTAATGCGCCTGAAGCATAAAGAAACGTATAGTCATTGGGCTATAAGCTTTCTCCAGAGAAGGATGATTCCCGCTATGAAACTCGTCGAGTTTAATGAAATTCCCCAGCGACTTTCCCATCTTCTGTCCATTGATTGTAATCATGTTGTTGTGAAGCCAGTATTTGGCCGGGGCACATTGATTGGTGGCAACTGATTGTGCAATTTCCGATTCGTGGTGCGGGAAAAGCAAATCCAGGCCACCTCCGTGAATATCGAATTGTTCTCCAAGGTATTTTGCGCTCATGGCCGAACACTCCAGATGCCAGCCCGGGAAACCTTCGCTCCAGGGTGAAGGCCAATGCATGATATGCATGGGCTGTGCTTTTTTCCACAGGGCAAAATCATAGCTGTTTTTCTTCTCATCCTGCCCTTCGAGCTTGCGTGTATTCGGGATGAGATCTTCCAGCACACGACCGCTAAGAATGCCGTAGTGATGACTTTTACTATATTTCTCTACGTCGAAATAAACCGAACCTTCGCTTTCGTAAGCAAATCCTGCCTCAAAAATGGCTTTGATCATTGCTATCTGATCGATGATATGACCGGAAGCCAGCGGTTCGATGCTTGGCATCAGTACATTCAGCTGATCCATGTTGCGATGATAACGATCCGTATAGTATTGAACCACTTCCATGGGTTCAAGTTCTTCCAGACGGGCTTTTTTGCCTATCTTGTCTTCGCCTTCATCAGCGTCATTTTCCAGGTGACCCACATCGGTGATGTTGCGCACATACCTTACTTTGTAGCCCAGATGTTTCAGGTAGCGGAAAACCATATCAAATGTGATGGCGGGCCGGGCATGGCCCAGGTGCGCATCGCCGTAGACCGTCGGACCACAAACGTACATGCCAACATGATTGGGATGTATGGGTACGAATAATTCTCTTTGGCGTGATAAGGTGTTATAAACGAATAATTTATTTTCCATGCTTCAGCTTTAGCAAGGTGCAAAGGTAGAGAAATCAAGGAATTGAAAGGAATGAAGATTCCGGAATTAGCCCAAAGGTATCCACAATAACGCATAGCCTGCAACTGAACGACTTTTATTATTCACGCTGAAGTATTCTGCGTTTCTCCGTTCCGTTTGCAGCCAATTTGCTTCCCTGGTTCCAGCGCAGGATTTAACAATTCATTAAGAGCGGTTACTATCAATTGTATATCTTCGCTGTTCTGAACTATTTGCTTTTCGCACTGATTAAAATACTAAACTATGACCTCTTTTTCCTTGTCCCAGTAAGTCCTGCGCCCTTCTTTGTAAGAAATAGTACCCATGTGTGCTGCCATAGCTTCCTGGAAAGCCTGGTCAATATTGCAACTGGGCTGAGCACCATTGCCCGCCCTTATACAGTTGATCCATTCGCGTAAATGCAGATGTGTGGTGTCAACCGTTTTACCGTCCCGGTAAGTATATAACAGTCCACGTCCGGCAAAATATTTTTCGGTAGGCGAAGTAATGGCATCAACAGCTCCCTGTCCGGGCACATATGAATAAATCGGTTTGAAAGGTTCAACCAGGCCTTGTTTTAGTTTTTCCTTATACCTGGTGGATTGTGGATCAACATTAACTATCAGTGTATCGCTCAGTTCGAGATAGGCATCGTGTCCCATAATAACTTTTCCGCGGTTTTTTTCGCTGGCCAGGGTAGCACTGTAAAGCATGGTAAAATCACGATCAGGATATTCGAGCGCCATATTCAGAACGTCGGGTACGGTGCGGCCATCTTTAAAGAAATAAATCCCTCCCGAAGCCATGGCTGAGTGCGGGATTCCCAGATCGAGTATTTGATTAAGGGCATCAAACTCGTGGGTAAACAAATCGCCGCTCAGGCCGGTGCTGTAATCCCACCAGCAGCGCCAGCGGAAAAATCGCTCGAGACTGAAATCGTGCCATGGGGCCTGCCCGATAAATTGTTTCCAGTCGATATTCTTTTCATTTGCTTCAGGTGGAATTTCATAAACCCATGCACCATTGGGATCGTTGCGGTTAGTACATACTTCGATGAGCGAAATTTTTCCTATAACATTCTGCAGAATAAGAGAGCGGGCCACGTTGTAGCTTTCGGTTTGCCGTCCCTGGTGACCCAACTGAAATACAATGCCCGTTTCTTTAACTGTTTTACGGATGTCGTAAGTTTCGGATACCGACCATGAAAGCGGTTTTTCGCAGTACACATGCTTTCCGTTGCGGGCAGCTTCCAGGGCCACCGGTACATGCCAGTGATCTGGTGTGGCAATGATCACCGCATCAACATCAGGTGAGGCGAGTAACTCTTTGTAAGTATTATATCTTTGGGGAGCTTCGTCCATCATGCCACCTTTACCATTGCGGTGTACATTGGCCCCGGCTGCCATTGCCTGTAATGCATTCTTATCGAATATGTCGCAGATGGCCGTAACTTTAACATTCAGGCTTTCCTGTGCCCTGAATTCTTCGAGATACTGCACCCAGTATTTATCGGTCTTGCCATTCCTGATATATTCATCAATCCGTTCCGGATTTACAAAACCCAATGCTTTCATTAAATAACCACCTCTTCCGCCACATCCTATGATTCCAATCCGTAAGATTTTTCCCTCAATTAACGGAGGAATACCACTTTGCAGCTCAGGTCTTATATCGCTCAAAAGGCTCGAATTTCGCTTATTGGCATCGGATTTGTTTTTCAATAATCCATAGCCAATAACACCAACTATGGGTAAGGCAGCCAACCCGGCCAGTATATCACGACGGCTAAATTTTCCAGAATTTTCTTCCTGTTTATCTTGTTCCATATTTTGTCTCAATAGGTTCTGTCCTTTTTATCAGCCTTCGAAGGCCAAAAATGTGAGATGTTGGGAATACACAAACAACCAACAATGCAAATAACTCAACCAGTGTTTTGTTGATAATAAAATAGCTGCCATCAGAAGGGAATAAGTATTCAATTCCCGGAAATGCCGGATGCGATAGGTAATACAAAAGCAATAAAACCATGGCTGCTATACTTGAATAGCGTGTAAATATTCCGGTAATAAGCGATAATCCAATCAGTGTCAGCCCCCAGGCATTCATATAATCAGAAATTGTGAGCAGCGTATGATTGGCAGTAAATTGTTCAAAAAAACCTTTCAGAAATCCTCCTGAATCGAGCAGATAGGCTTTTGAAGTCCAGTGAGGATTCAGAACTTTTGCACCTCCTTCATAAAGAAAATGCCATCCAATTGATATTCTTAGTATTACAAGCGCGAATGCCTGCACTTTTGTATAGTACATATCGTTGTTATTTGCTTCGCAAACCTAATGAAATATGTTAATGCTCTGGCAAAACTTTGAAATAAAATTATCAAAGTAGGAAACTGAAATATTTGGAAATTGCGGAAATAAACATTCATTTGATTGGTAGCGTATAATTGCTGAAAAAAGAACAAAATGCCACTCTTATAACTGCCTCGATGTAGTGGTCGCTATAGCTCAACCTCATCTCCCGCTTCCGGAATATTGATCTTCCTGTATCCGGCCTTTTCCAGTTGATCTTTATAGAAAAGCTGAGGTTCGTATTCGCCATGGACAAGGAAAACCTTTTTTAGTTGGTTTTTATCCTGGCAACTCAGGAAACTCATCATTTCCTTGTAATCGCCATGCCCGCTGAATGCGTCGATACGTTCTATTTTAGCTTTGACCAGATGTTTTTCGCCAAAGATTGAAACCTCCTTTTCACCACTCAGCAGACGGGAACCGAGTGTGCGTGGGGCACAATAACCCACAGCCAGTATGGTATTGCGGGGATCAGAAATGCTGTTGGCCAGGTGGTGCTTTACGCGCCCGGCTTCCATCATTCCCGAAGCGGAAATAATCACACATGGTTTTTTTATAAAATTCAAACTTTTCGAATCGTCCACACTTTTGATGTAATGCAGGGAGCCAAATCCAAAAGGATCGGAATCAGTTTCCAGCACATGCGCCACGTCCTGATTCAGGTTACTTTTAAACAGGCGGAAAATATCGGTGGCATTCACACCCAGCGGGCTATCCACATAAATATCAATCTTAGGAAGGCGGCCATCGTTATAATAGTTATTCATTGCAAAAACGACTTCCTGTATCCTGCCTATAGCAAATGCAGGAATGATAAGCTTGCCACCTTTATCTACGCAGGTTTCCGTTACCACGCGAAGCAACTCACTTTCGGCTTCCTGGTGAGGCGGGTGAAGGCGATTGCCATAGGTGGTTTCTGTGATGAGATAATCGCATTGCGGAAAAGCATCGGGCGAACGCAGTATACGACTCGCGGGGCGCCCGATATCGCCGGTATAGGCTATGCGGGTTATTTTCCCGTTTTCCTCAATCTCAATATTAGCCACGCCGCTGCCGAGCATATGACCGGTATTGGTGAATTTCACCTTAATGCTGCTGTCGATATGGAATTTGCGATCCTCCGGAACTCCAATGAAAAGGCTCATGCAATCCTCTGCATCTTTTTTCCGGTAAATAGGCTCTACAGGAGGCAATCCCTGGCGGGCGCGTTTTTTATTGAACCATTTCACGTCATGCTCCTGGATGAAGCCGCTGTCGGGAAGCATGATGGCACATAACGCGCGGGTAGCGTGTGTGCATATTACCGAACCCCTGAAACCATCTTTCCAGGCAAAAGGGATCAGGCCTGAATGGTCGATGTGAGCATGTGTAAGGATGATGTGATCGATTGTGTGGGGATCGAAGCCCAGGTTGCGATTCATGGCATCGGTTTCGAGGCCTTTTCCCTGGAACATGCCACAATCGAGCAGGATCTTTTTGCCGGCTGCCGTTGTGATGAGGTGTTTACTGCCGGTTACTTCGCGGGCCGCACCGAGGAATTTGATTTTCATGGCATAGTATTAATGACACATCAAACTTACGGAATAAAGAGTGTTATCGGCTTTTGTGGTGATAATAATTTGAAAATGTGGGAATGTGATAATTTGAAAATTCCTGCCATGCCAAAATAAGGGAACCACATAGGCACAATAGGACACATAGAAAAGGCACCTAGAAAACTATGTGACCTAATGTGCCTGTTGTGGTTAAAAAACAAAATACTAGCCGCTAGTGTGAATTTAGCTTAGTTACTCGCTTTGCTTGTGAGATTGCTGCGCTATGTTCGTTGAACTCAGAGTAAACGAGGACCTGGAATGGAAAGCGCGAACTGAAGGGGAATGCTAAAATAATTTGAAAATGAGAATGGGAGAAAGGGAATAGGAGAAAGGAAATGCTGTAATAGTCCGAGTCCGACTTTGAGTCGGGTCCGGACATCCTGACTGAAATAGAAAGAGTCGCCTGAAAGCAGCTCATTTTTTTATCAATTGAAAGATTTGGTGTTAGTTGCAACCGCAGCTGCAGCCACATCCGCCGGTGCTTTTGATCACACCAAGTTCTTTCCCAACTTTGGTAAAGGCGGCGATACATTTGTCGAGATGTTCGCGGGTGTGAGCAGCCGAAACCTGCACACGGATACGGGCCATGCCTTTCGCCACAACCGGGTAATAGAAGCCAATAACATAAATTCCTTCTTCGAGCAGACGGGCAGCCATTTCCTGCGATAGTTTTGCATCATAAAGCATTACGGCTATAATGGCGCTTTGTGTTGGTTTGCAATCGAAGCCGGCTTCCATCATTTTCCGGCTGAAATAAGCCGTGTTCTCATGCAGCTTATCCTGCAGCTCGTTGGTTTCGCTCATCATATCGAACATCCTGATACCGGCAGCAGCTACCATCGGAGGGATGGAGTTGGAGAACAGGTAAGGACGTGAACGCTGGCGAAGCAGATCGATAATTTCTTTTTTGCCAGTTGTGAAACCGCCTATGGCCCCCCCAAAAGCTTTTCCAAGCGTACCGGTGATGATTTCAATCTTGCCTTTGAGGTTGTGAAGTTCTGTAACACCACGACCGGTTGCTCCAACAACACCTGCCGAGTGGCATTCGTCGATCATGATCATGGCATCATATTTCTGAGCAAGGGCGTAAATCTGATCCATTTTGGCTACGTTACCATCCATCGAGAAAACGCCATCGGTAACGATAAGCCTGAAATCCTGAACCTGGGCAAGCTTTAACTGTTCTTCAAGGTCGGCCATATCGGAATTGTTGTAACGATAGCGCTGGGCCTTGCAAAGCCTTACACCATCAATAATGGAAGCATGGTTGAGCGAATCGGAGAGGATGGCATCATTTTCGCCCAACAGGGGTTCGAATACACCACCATTGGCATCGAAGCAGGCGGCATAGAGGATGGTATCCTCAGTTCCAAAAAATTCAGTTATTTTAGCTTCCAGCGTTTTATGCAAGTCCATAGTGCCGCAGATAAAACGCACCGAAGAAAGACCGTAACCGTGCGTATCAAGAGCTTCTTTTGCGGCAGCAATCAGTTTGGGATTGTTGGATAAGCCAAGGTAGTTATTGGCACAGAAATTCACCACTTCAGCTCCGCTGTTTACTTTGATTTCGGCACCCTGTGGGCTTGTGATTACCCGTTCATTTTTGTATAAGCCAGCTTCCCTGATACTGGCAATTTCTTTCTGAAGGTGGGCTTGCATGCGATCGTACATAATGCTTTGTGTTTTATATGGTTTAAGTTTGAGTCTTGTTTGCTGATTAACAATGGGGCAAAGATAGGAAGAAGAAAACCACGGAGACACTGAGGAGACAGAGAATTGTATTAATCTTTAAAAAGACAGGCTTTGTAAAAATGAAAACCACGGAGACACTGAGAAAACGGAGGAACACGGAGAAAAATAATTATCAGGTTAATAAACTTCACTCTTGCGTCATGCTAAGAAAAGAAGGCAACCCAATCAAGGATTAGGTCACTATGGACCTCAGGGAAAAAATAAACTCTGTGAATCTCCGTGCTCTCTGTTCCTCCGTGGTTAAACCCTTAAAAATGATTTATTTTTCGTTGGTCAACCTAAGCCTAAATTATTACTTTTGCCACGCTTCTGTTAATCGAATAACAAACCATTTTTAATCAAAAAACATGAAAAATATACTTGTCATCGGATCTGTTGGACAGATAGGTTCGGAGCTGACGCTGGAGCTTCGAAAGCGCTATGGAAATACTAATGTAGTGGCTGGTTACCGCTCTACCAAACCTACGGGCGACCTCCTGGAATCGGGTCCTGCCGAAGTTGTGGATGCTACAAATGCCCAACAGATAGCTGATGTAGTTAAGAAATATAAGATTGATACCATTCACAACCTTGCAGCCATCCTCTCGGCGGTAGGCGAAAGCAAACCGCAGGTTGCCTGGAATATAGGTATCGGTGGTTTGATGAACTGCCTTGAAGTGGCCCGTGAATTCAAATGTGCACTTTCCACACCAAGTTCTATTGGTGCATTTGGCAGCAGCACACCACTCGACAATACGCCCCAGGATACGATCCAGCGTCCGCAAACTATGTACGGCGTTACAAAAGTTTCCGGCGAATTGCTCAGCGATTACTATTACAAGCGTTTTGGCGTTGACACCCGTTCGGTGCGCTACCCGGGTATCATCTCAAACGTAACACTACCTGGTGGTGGAACTACTGATTACGCTGTAGAAATCTATTACGCAGCTGTAAAAACCGGGAAATTCACCTGCCCGCTTGAAGCTGGTACTTTCCTCGATATGATGTATATGCCGGATGCAATCGATGCTGCCATTGACCTGATGGAAGCTGATCCTGCAAAACTTGTACATCGCAATTCTTTTAACGTTACCGGAATGAGCTTTAACCCCGGGATGATTGCGGCAGAAATCAAGAAACATATGCCCGGTTTCGTTATGAGCTATGAAGTAGATCTAATGAAACAGGCCATTGCAAATTCCTGGCCCAACAGTATGGACGATTCCTGCGCACGCCTGGAATGGGGCTGGAATCCGATCTGGAACCTCCAGACCATGACAGCGGATATGCTCAGGGTTGTTGGTGAAAAACACAGAAAAGGGTTGATCTGAAAACTTTATTGAAGCTGATCAAAATAATCTGCTCTAAAATATAGAACTGGCTCCTTTTTCAGACCTTTGCAGGATGAAATTTGACAACATTAAAATTAACTTTTTTAAGAAGGATCGGGGAGGAGTGATATGAACATTGCTGCACTCGTTTCCGGTGGTGTCGACAGTTCGGTGATGCTTCATCTATTGAAGGAACAAGGTTTTGAACCTACGGTTTTCTACATCCGCATTGGCATGAAGGACGAAGAGGGATTCCTTGATTGCCCGTCGGAAGAAGACATCGAGATAACCACCTACCTGGCGCGCAAGTATGGTCTTAAACTGGAGGTTGTTTCGCTGCAGGAAGAATACTGGGATTCGGTGATAGCCTACACCTTAGATGCTGTGCGTAAAGGCCTTACGCCCAACCCAGATGTGATGTGCAACAAACTCATTAAATTCGGGAGTTTTGATGAAAAGTACGGCATCGGCTTCGATCGTATTGCCACCGGGCATTATGCCAATGTTATTGAAAAAGATGGACTAATTTACCTGGGAACCGCCAAAGACCGCCTGAAAGACCAGACTGATTTCCTGGCCCGGATTACCTATAAGCAACTTAGCCGTTCGATGTTCCCTGTAGGTGCATATACGAAAAGTGAGATCCGCGCCATGGCTAAAGCAGCAAATCTGCCCAGTGCCGGCCGCAAGGATAGCCAGGGCATCTGTTTCCTCGGTAGAATCAATTACAACGATTTTCTGAAACATTATGTCGGCGAAAAAGATGGCTGGATCATAGAACTGGAAACCGGGAAAAAACTTGGTAAGCATAAGGGCTATTGGTTTCATACCATCGGGCAGCGCAAAGGATTGGGACTAAGCCAGGGACCATGGTTTGTTGTGAAAAAGGAAGTGGAAACAAACACGATTTTTGTCTCTAATGGTTATGATCCCATGGCGCAATACGGACAGACTATCCGTCTGACAGATTTCAGTTTTTTAACCCAAAATCCATGGGCTGATCTGGATGAGCCAAAGCGAGTAATGTTCAAGATAAGGCATACCCCTGATTTCACACCTGGCAGTATCCACACTGAAGGAGCAATGCTGGTGCTCGAATCCGATATTCCGGTTTCAGGTATCGCGGCCGGACAATTCGGCGTAATTTACGACCATGAAGCTTCAATCTGTTTGGGTAGTGGCGTAATCGATTAGAGAATATAATCCAATGGCAAATCTGGGTTAATGAATATCTACCGATGAAAGAATTTGTTCAGCCCTCTTGTGGTCCTTGTGTAACTGGTTTTTGAGCAGATCGAGACTGCCAAACTTCTTTTCGTCACGGATTCTATCAATCAAGCTCAACGTAATATTTTCAAAGTAAATATCCGTATCGAATCCGAAAATATTAGCTTCCACCGTTAGTTCATGGGCATTGAAGGTCGGTCGTATACCAATATTACTCATTCCTTTGTAAGTCTTACCTTCCCGGGTTATCAGCGAAGCATAAACCCCCCGCGCCGGAATAAGTTTATGGCTGTCCTCCACCTTTATATTGGCTGTGGGGAACCCGATCAGTTTGCCAATCTGGTTTCCCCTCACTACGTTTCCGGTCATCGGATACGCATATCCCAGGAGCGTATTTGCAATCCGGATCATACCAGCTTCCAGTTGTTGCCGGATGAGTGAAGAACTCACCGGTGTACCATCGAGCATATAAGCTGGCACCTGCTCCAACCCGAAATTGTAGTGCTTCCCCAGCCTGCTCATGAGCGTATAATTTCCTCCTGCATCCTTGCCAAAGGCATGGTCGTGACCGGTAATAACAGTGCGCACATCCAGGGTTTCTACAAGTATCGTCCGGATAAAATCAGCGGCTGAAAGTGCAGCAAATTCAAGCGTAAAAGGGATAATCAGCAACTGATCGATACCTGTCCGGGCAAAATCAGCAATGCGTTCCTCCTCGGTATGCAGGAGTTTTACTTCTGCATTCTTATCAAGCACCAGCTTTGGATGCGGATGGAACGTTATTACGAGCGATGGACATCCCTGCTGCCGGGCTGTTTGAACCACTTTTTCCAGGATGCGCCGATGACCGGTATGCATGCCGTCGAACATTCCAACAGTAAGAACAGGCCGGCTTACGCCAGGATATTCTGATATTTGATTGAAGATGTCCACTATACCAGGAGGGATAAATTATCAGAGACCACAAAGATTGTGTTCAGCCAGATAAGCAGCTATTTGAATGGCATTGGTAGCTGCACCCTTACGCAAATTGTCCGAAACGATCCACATATTAAGTGTTTTAGGCTGCGATTCGTCGCGTCGAAGGCGGCCAACAAAAACCTCATCGCGACCTTCAGCATAGCGTGGCATAGGGTACTCGGCTTTTTCCGGATCGTCCTGCAGGATTATGCCAGGACTCGACGACAGCAGGCTGCGAACTTCATCCAGGGTGAATTCCTGCTCAAACTCCACGTTAACTGCTTCAGAATGTCCACCCAGCACCGGCACCCGAACTACTGTAGCAGTTACCCTGATATTGGAATCATTGAGTATTTTATGTGTTTCTTCAACAAGTTTCATCTCTTCGGTAGTATAACCATTGGGAAGGAAGCTACCGCCATGCGGAAATATGTTCATATCTATAGGATGAGGGTAAGCCATGGCACCGCTCACACCATTGCGCTCGTTAGTCAATTGCTGAACCGCTTTTACACCGGTTCCGGTAACAGATTGATACGTGGAAATCACAAGGCGGCTGATCACATATTTGCGGTGCAGAGGCGCCAGTGCCAGTACCAGTTGAATTGTGGAACAGTTGGGATTTGCAATAATCTTATGAGAAGCCTTTAATATTTTGGCATTAATTTCCGGAACAACCAGCGGTACATCTTTATTCATACGCCAGGCGGCACTATTGTCAATAACTGTAGTACCAACTTTGGAAAACTCAGGAGCCCATTCCAGCGATGTGGATCCGCCTGCAGAAAATATGGCAATATCTGGTCGTTTAGAAATGGCTTCTTTCATTCCGACAACCTTGTATTTTGAATTGTTAAAAACAACTTCATTACCTACCGAGCGTTCGGAAGCAACCGGAATAAATTCGGTGACCATACTCAACGGAAGATAACGGCCTTGTTCGAGCACTTTTATCATGACACTACCAACCATGCCGGTAGCCCCAACTACTGCAATTTTCATAACTTCTGAACTTTTTTGAACGATAAAAAAATTACTGGCAAAAATACTATATTTACAAACGATAGCACGAAGTAAAACATGCATCCTCATGAAAAACCTTTTGTATTCATTGCTTATTCTTTTTCCTCTGTTTGCTACAGCCCAGGTATCGGACGATTTTTCGGATGGTGATTTCACCAACAATCCTTCCTGGAATGGCGACCAGGCGGAATTTTCCGTGAATATGGCGAAGCAGTTGAAACTGACATCTTCCGGTGAAAACATTTCGTCTCTAACCACTGCAGCCACTTTATCCGATAGCACCGAGTGGGATATCTGGGTTAATCTCTCATTCAGCCCTTCCGACAATAACAATGCTCGTATATATCTGGTTTCAGATCAATCCAATCTGGAAGGTTTGCTTAACGGTTATTATCTCAAATTAGGTGAAACCGGTTCCGCCGATGCCATTGAATTATACCGCCAAAGTGGAAACATTGGAAGTCTCATCTGCCGCGGCAGCGAAGGTCTACTGGCTTCTTCTTTTACAGTGCGCATCAAAGTAATCCGTAGCGCTATCGGGGAATGGAGAATATTTGCAGATCCTGCCGGCGGACTCGATTTCCAGCCTCAAGCATATGGTACCGATAATAATTTCAGTACTTCGGGTTGGTTTGGTGTGTATTGTAAATATACCAGCAGCAACAGCACAAAGTTTTATTTTGATGATTTTTATACCGGCCCGGTTATCATTGACAATGAGCCACCTACGGTAACTTCTCTTTCTTTGATCTCTGCAGCAAGTGTGGATGTTGTTTTTTCCGAAAGTGTGGAAGCTGCTTCTGTTTCTAATGTATTGAATTATGCTGTTTCACCAGGCCCTGGTCAGCCTCTCTCAGCAAATCCCGACCTCACCAATAAGGCAAAGGTACACCTGGTTTTCGGACAAACATTTGTCAATGGAACACTATATACACTTGGTATCAGCGGTGTTCGCGATTTTTCTGGCAACATGATGCAGGCTGTACAGCAGCAATTTACGTATTACACACCTGCTACTTTCGATGTGGTGATCAACGAAATTATGGCCAATCCCGATCCGCCCGTGGGCCTTCCACCATTTGAATATGTCGAACTATTTAACCGGAGTAATTATCCAATAAATCTTGAAGGATGGACGCTCATGCTCGGATCGTCCCGTAAAGACCTTACTTCTGTAACGCTGCAACCCCAGGATTTCCTTATTATGGCTGATGATGAAGCACAACAGGCATTGAGCAGCTATGGACAATTTGCAGGATTTTCGGGTTTCGCCGTTTCAAATACCGGCGCTGACATTCTCCTGCTCAATGCCGATGGCAGCATGATCCATAATGTTAGTTATACCGACGATTGGTATGGCGATGATTACAAAAAATCGGGTGGTTGGTCGCTTGAACTTATCGATCCTATGAATCCCTGCGGTGATGTATCCAACTGGAAAGCTTCTAATGATATTTCCGGAGGAACACCCGGAAGACAAAATTCTGTTTTTGAAGCTAATCCAGATTTGGTCCAGCCGCAGATCCAGCGCGTTACAGTGGACGATTCGGTTACCCTTACTGTTTATTTTACAGAGACTATGGATAGCCTGATTTTAAAGAATCCGGTCGCTTACCTTATCGACAATCAGATTGG
>Ga0315290_10001961_pt1 | contig 14354 bp, 11 predicted proteins | sample YL17G12_0_MG_FD_203627 | JGI IMG/M metagenome (GOLD analysis project Ga0315290, IMG submission 203627) | Sediment microbial communities from Yellowstone Lake, YNP, Wyoming, USA - YL17G12_0 | ecosystem: Environmental > Aquatic > Freshwater > Lake > Sediment | place: USA: Wyoming | collected... | reverse complement strand
TCCCCTGTGGGTTTTACGTGCTTTTTCGAATGCCGCGATTTCTTTTTCGAATTCCAAAATGTAACCCAGCTCGTCGACGCCATTTAATAAGCAGGCTTTATTGAATGAATCGATGGGGAAAGTTGTCGAACCGCCGGGGTGGGCAAGCGTTTGGGAGGCCAGGTCAACTGTCAGTTCGGCGCGCGGAGCTTCCTCGGCGAGTTCAAAAAGCATCTGGTGGGTTTTTTCGTCCACGATGATGGGCAGCAGACCGTTTTTGAGCGCATTGTTGCGGAAGATATCGGCGAACGAAGTGCTGATCACGGCGCGAAATCCGTAGCCGGTCAACGCCCAGGGAGCGTGTTCACGGCTCGAACCGCATCCGAAGTTGTCTCCCGCCAGGAGGATCTGTGCTCCGGCTGATTCGGGCTTGTTGAGTATGAATTCAGGTTTGGGCGAACCGTCGTCGTTGTAACGCCAGTCTGCGAACAGGTTATCGCCCATGCTGCTTTTATCAGTAGCCTTCAAAAAACGGGCAGGGATGATCTGGTCGGTGTCTATGTCGTTGACCGGCAGGAGCACGGCGCGGGATGTGAGTTTCGTGAATTGAGCCATAAGATTCCTTATCTATTGAGGGCGTCGTCCGGCAAAAACGGCCAGTTCGTACACCCGGAAATAATAATCAACTTCCTCGTATCCAATCTCACGCAGCCAGTGGCATTGGAGTTCGACCGGTGACAGAATGTTGGCGGCTTTATCGGGGCGGTTGATGAATTCATCTGCGATCTCTGCCCTCCTTCGGGAACCGTTGTTTTGCAGTTCTATAGTATAGCGGGCATCGATATACTGTTTTCCAAAAAGCTCGATGCTGGTTTGCGCCGTCGATAATATATGCTCGATGTTGACAAACCATCCGCGCGGAGCAAGCAGGCCAAATATTTCGGCATAGATGGTGCGTTTTCGGTCATCCGGCTGATGGTGGATGGAGTAGCCAGAGACAATCGCATCAAACGGACCTTTTGCTCGAACAGCGTTCACCCAGGCCGGGTTGCCGTAATCCAGGTTGAGAAATTCCAGGCTGGAAGTCCTATCGCTGAGTTTTTCGCGCGCCTGAACAAGCATCGGCTCAGAGAAGTCCACCAGCAAACCACGACTCTGCGGATACTGTCCCAGTACGGCAGCGCCAAGGATGCCGTCGCCACAACCCAGGTCGATGAAACGAGATACCGGCTCGGGGCGGGTTCCCAACAGGGCCAGCATCACGCTGACTTGTTCCTGGGCAAGCGGCAGGGCGGCGCGGTACGACAAGAAGCGCTGAACGATTGGGGACAGTTTCCAAACTTCGTCGGTGGTCATGAATTATCCCTGGAGCGTGCGGACATCAGCGACGTGACCCGCGATGGCCGTCGCCGCAGCAGTCAGCGGAGAGGCGAGGAAGGTGCGCCCGCCTTTGCCCTGACGGCCTTCAAAGTTGCGGTTGCTGGTACTGACGGCGTATTGACCAGGTTCGAGCTGGTCGCCGTTCATCGCGATGCACATCGAGCAGCCCGCTTCGCGCCATTCAGCGCCGGAGGCTTTGAACACCTTATCCAGACCTTCGGATTCGGCCTGTTTTTTGACATCCTGCGAGCCGGGGACGACCATCACCCGCACACCCTCAGCTACTTTGCGCCCCTTCATAAGAGATGCCGCCAGGCGCAGGTCGGAAATGCGCGAGTTGGTACAGGAGCCGATAAAGACCACGTCCACTTTTTTGCCGAGCAGGGATTGACCGGGTTGGAGTCCCATATAGGTCAGGGCTTTTTCGAGAGCCAGTTTCTGGTTGGCGTCGCCCAGGGAAGCAGGGTCAGGCACCCGGCCGGTAATTTTCATGCCCATGCCGGGGTTGGTGCCGAAGGTTATCATCGGCTCGAGGTCGGCGGCATCCAGCGAGACGGATTTGTCATAGGTCGCGCCCTCATCAGTGGGAAGGGAATTCCAACGGATGACAACCTTTTCCCAATCCTCGCCTTTGGGAGCATGTTCGCGACCTTTCAGGTAGTCGAAGGTGGTTTGATCAGGAGCGATCAGACCGGCGCGCGCGCCGCCTTCAATGGACATGTTGCAGATGGTCATGCGTTCTTCCATCGTAAGCCCGCGAATGGCAGAGCCTGTGTACTCAAAGACATGTCCGGTCCCGCCGCCAATGCCGATTTTCGCGATCAACGCCAGGATGATATCTTTTGCAGAAACACCGGGAGACAGTTTGCCATCGACCCGGATTTCACAGTTTTTAGGCTTTTTCTGAAGCAGGCATTGGGTAGCGAGGACATGTTCCACCTCGCTGGTGCCAATGCCGAATGCCAGCGCGCCGAACGCGCCGTGCGTGGCGGTGTGGCTGTCGCCGCAGACGATGGTCATGCCCGGTTGCGTGAGTCCAAGCTCCGGTCCGATGACGTGGACGATGCCGCGATGGGCACTGGACATACCGTGCAAGGTAATACCGAATTCGGCGGCGTTGATCTCCATCTGTTTGATCTGGGCAGCGGCGAGGGGGTCGGCAATTGGCACCTCGAGCGGGGTGGTCGGGATGGAATGGTCCATCGTGGCGACAGTACGCTCGGGCCGGCGGACCTTCAATCCACGCTGGCGCAGACCGGTGAAGGCTTGCGGCGACGTGACTTCGTGTACGAGGTGCAGGTCAACATAAAGGATGGCCGGGGAATCCGGTTGCTGGGCGACAACATGGGAATCCCAGATTTTTTCAAACAACGTTTTAGTCATACATAATTCCTGGATATCGGTATTTCCTTTCCATCTCAGAAGCCGTCTTTGAAACTACGGACGGATTTCTCTTGGGAATTAGGCTGCTGACATCCCACCCTTTGGGTATGGTCTGTGGCTCGGGGAAGGGATCAAAGATTGATGTCTGAGTGGTTTCTTCATCTGTGGTTTTTGAGGCGTTCATTTCATTCTCCTTTTGTGGTCTTATTACCGAATAGCGCCGTAAAGCCCCCTGCTTCACTGTCCTGCTGGCGCAGGCCAGAACGGGCAGGCGTGGGGAGCCGTCACAGCATCACACCATAATCATGCTGGCGGGCTTCGTCACTTTCGGTTTGGGCGATGATGAGCTTGTTGAGTGCGGCCAGGTAGGCTTTGGCGCTGGCAACGATGATATCCGTGTCGGCGCCGTGGCCGCCAAAGACGCGAGCAAAGTTGGTTTCCTTCTGGGCGTCCATTTTATTGATGGCTTCCTTGGGTTGGACGCGCACTGTTACTTCGCCCAATGCATCGATGCCTTCCGTGATGGCATGGATGTTGAATTCCAGCAGGGTGGCAGGAATCTTCACGATGGCATCGATCGCCTTGTAAGTGGCGTCCACCGGACCGGTGCCGATACAGGCGTGGGTATGGATCTTGCCATCTGGGCCGCGCAGACGGATGGTGGCGGTGGGCAATCCCATTGTGCCGCAGGCGACTTGCAGGCCATCCAGCGCATAAATATCACGTGGACGGTAGAACTCATCGGCGATGAGGGCTTCCAGGTCGAGGTCGGTAATGACCTTCTTGCGATCGGCAAGTTCCTTGAACCGTGAAAAGGCTTTGTCGAGTTCGGTTTCATCGAGGGAATGACCCATCTCGGCCAGGCGCGCGCGCAGGGCGTGGCGTCCGCTGTGTTTGCCAAGCACCAGCTTGGAATAATTGACCCCGACATCCTCGGGACGCATGATCTCGTAGGTCTGGTTATTCTTAAGCATGCCGTCCTGGTGGATGCCCGCTTCGTGGGCGAAGGCATTCGCCCCGACGATCGCCTTATTCGGCTGGACAACCATGCCGGTGTAATTGCTGACCAGTTTGCTGACGCGGTTGATCTGGGTGGTATCGATTCCAGTCTCCAACTCGAAAACTGGATGACGGGTTTTGAGCGTCATGACGACTTCCTCGAGCGATGTATTACCTGCACGTTCACCGATGCCATTGATGGTCACTTCCGCCTGACGCGCACCAGCCTGGATGCCCGCCAGCGCATTCGCCGTTGCCAGACCAAGGTCATCATGAGTGTGTACCGAAACAGTCACTTTTTCGATTCCGGGAACATTTTTCATAATGCCTGCAATCAATGCCCCGAACTCGGCAGGGGTGGTATACCCCACCGTGTCCGGGATGTTTAGAGTCGTGGCGCCCGCCTTGATGGCTTCTATTAGTACAACGTATAGGAATTCGGGTTCAGAGCGCCCGGCATCCTCGGGGCTGAACTCTACATCGTCGCATTTGCTTTTGGCATACGCAACCATTTCACGCACGCGGTCCACCACTTCCTCAGGGTCCATCTTGAGCTTGAACTTCATATGGATGGGTGAAGTCGCTAAAAAGGTATGGATGCGGGGATGGGCTGCGCCTTTGACCGCTTCCCATGCCTTATCGATATCGTTGATATTGGCTCTCGCCAGACCGGCAATCACCGGAACCTTCGCATCAGGATCTCCTTTTGCCGGGTTGCCTATCTCGTTGGCGATGCGCCGCACCGCTTCCAGGTCATCGGGCGAAGCAGCCGGGAATCCGGCCTCGATGATGTCCACGCCCATCCGCGCCAATGAGCGGGCAACTTCCAGCTTTTCCGCCGAGGTCATCGATGCGCCGGGGGATTGCTCACCGTCGCGCAGGGTTGTGTCAAAGATTTTGACGTAATTACTCATAAAGGGATCTCCTGTAAATCACGCACAAGCGCGGCTTACTTCATCCAATTCTCTGGTCTCAAGGAGCGTACCGCTGCCCCAGCCTGCCACATTTCTGAATCGTGGATCACGGCAAGTTCCTTTTCCAAGCCCTCCCGGTAATCGGTGCGGGAATTGGCTTCGAGCGTTATACGCGCTTCGTTGCCGGTTTCCACACTCTTGTAGAGGTTGCTAAAGACCGGCGCAACGGCATCGCGGAATTTATCCTTCCAGTCGAGCGCGCCGCGCTGGGCGGTGGTGGAGCAGTTGGCGTACATCCAGTCCATGCCATTCTTGCCCACCAGGCGGATGAGCGACTGGGTAAGTTCTTCCACGGTCTCATTGAAAGCTTCGGACGGGCTGTGACCGTGCTTGCGCAGTTCGTTGTACTGCGCTTCCATCACGCCGGCCAGCGCGCCCATCAAAATGCCGCGCTCGCCGGTCAGGTCACTGTAGACTTCGTTCTTGAATGTGGTCGGGAACAGGTAACCAGCGCCAATGGCAATGCCAAGCGCGATCGCCCGCTGGGTGGCGTGGCCTGTGTAATCCTGGTGGACAGCGAAACTGGCATTGATGCCGGAGCCTTCGAGAAAATTCTCGCGGACGCTGCGCCCGGAGCCCTTCGGCGCGACCAGTGCCACATCCACATGCGGAGGCGGGATCACGCCGGTGTCTTCCTTGAAGGTTATGGAGAAACCGTGAGAGAAGTAAAGCATATTGCCTTCACTCAGGTTCTCAACGATCTTGGGCCACTGCGAGCGCTGCCCGGCATCCGAAAGCAGGTATTGGATAACCGTCCCGCGTTCGGCGGCTTCCTCGACCGAGAAGAGCGTCTCGCCCGGAATCCAGCCATCAGCCAGAGCTTTATCCCAGTTGGAGGTGCCCTCGCGCTGCCCGACGATCACCTTGATGCCGTTATCACGCATGTTCATCGCCTGCGCCGGACCTTGAACACCATAACCCAGTACAGCGACGACCTCATCCTTCAGCACTTCGCGCGCCTTCTCGAGGGGGAATTCCTCGCGCGTAACAACCTCCTCAACGGTTCCGCCAAAATTGATTTTTGCCATGATTTCACTCCTTGGAAAAAAATTCTTTTACTGATGATTGCTTCCTAATATTCCGCCAACCCTGACTCATCCACATCGTGCCAGCCATTGCCATTCGCACCCGCTGTGCGGCGGATGCCGGCATACGCCCCGCGTGTCATCGCCACCTGACCGGTGCGCACCATCTCCATGATGCCAATCGGGCGCAGCAGTTCGATCATGCCTTCGATTTTTTCCTCAGTCCCGGTGACCTCGACGATGACCGAATCAGTTGCCACGTCCACGATGTGGGCACGGAATATCTCAGCCAGGTTATTGACCTCGGCGCGTTGTTCGGGACCAGTCTTCACCTTGATCAGCGCCAGGTCGCGCGCCACCGATGGCTGCTGGGTGACATCCTGCACATCGATGACATTGACCAGCTTGTAAAGATTCGCCTCAATTTTGTGAGCGTCCACGTCGTCATGGCATTCCACCACGATGGTCATGCGTGAGACTTCGGGTCTTTCAGTCCGCCCCACCGCCAGCGACTCGATATTGAAGTTGCGGCGGCGGAAAAGCGATGCTACGCGGTTCAACACGCCGGGTTTGTTTTCTACGAGAGTAATGAATGTATATTGCATGTCATCCTCCTACTTGGTATTTCTAACCGGACGCCGGATCATGTTGTCCAGCGCTGCACCAGCTGGCACCATCGGGTAGACGGCTTCTTCCTGCTCCACGCGAAACTCCAGTACCACAGGTCCTTTTGTTTTCCGTGCCCATTCGATGGCATCACGTACTTCCTCGAGTTTGGTCACCCGCCGGGCAGGGACGCCGTGCGCGTCCGCCAACTTGACGAAGTCCGGACTGACCATGTTCACTGCTGAGTAGCGTTTCTCAAAGAAGAATTCCTGCCACTGGCGCACCATGCCCAGGAAACTATTGTTCATGATGGCGACCTTGACGTTCGCGCCTTCCTGCACGGCAGTCGTCAGTTCCGCTGCTGTCATCTGGAAGCCACCATCACCCGCGATCGTCCAGATCTCCTGGTCTTTGTGCGCGAACCATGCTCCGATTGCCGACGGGAGTCCAAAGCCCATCGTCCCGGCGCCGCCCGAAGTGATCCAACGATTGGGTTTATCCAATGCGTAATATTGAGCTGTCCACATCTGGTGTTGCCCTACATCAGTGGTCACGATTGCGCCGCCGCCGGTCGCCTCCCAAATATCTCGAATCAGGTGTGCGACATGCAATTTGCCATCTTCATCCCAGCCCATGATGCTGCGCTGATCGCCTTCCGAGCGCCATTCAGCGATCTGCTGAAGCCATTCCTCATGATCGTATTCATCGACCAAGGGTACTAGATCAGAAATGACCGTTTTCAGGTCGCCAACCAGCGGCACATCCACCTGGACGTTTTTATGCAGTTCAGCCGGGTCGATTTCGATGTGGATCTTCTTGGCGTTGGGTGCATATGTCTTGAGCGTTCCGGTCACCCGGTCGTCAAAGCGCATCCCGAATGCGAGCAGCAAGTCTGCATTCTGAATGGCAAGGTTGCAATGGGCTTCGCCGTGCATTCCCATCATCCCGAGGTGCAGCGGATGCGACGCCGGGAAAGCTCCCAACCCAAGCAGGGTGCTGGTGACCGGCGTATTGGTCTTGACCGCAAAGGTTTGCAGGACTTCTTCCGCGCCCGACATCAAAATTCCATGCCCACACAAAATCAAAGGGCGCTTGGCTTTTTCAAGCAGTTTTACTGCCTGGTCCAATGACGTCCTGGGTGCATGTGAAGGGGGTTGGTAGCCAACCAGATGCACGGCTTCTGGATAAATGAACTCCGTCTTCTCGATTTGCGCATTCTTGCAAATGTCGATCAACACCGGACCGGGACGTCCGCTGCGAGCTATATAGAATGCCTCCTTGACTACTTCAGCGATCTCATCCGGGCGAGTGACAAGGTAATTGTGCTTGGTGATCGGCAGGGTGATGCCGGTCATGTCCACTTCCTGAAAAGCATCGCCGCCTATCAGATGTGCCGCCACCTGTCCGGTGATGAACACCACCGGGGACGAATCCATCATAGCTGTAGCGATCCCGGTCACCAAGTTGGTCGCGCCGGGTCCGGAGGTCGCCATTGCCACACCCACCTTGCCTGAAGCGCGCGCATAACCGTCTGCCATGTGCGCCCCGCCCTGCTCATGCCTTACCAGCACATGGTGGATGGGGTAATTTAACATAGCATCATAGATTGGCATGTTCGCTCCGCCAGGATATCCGAACACCACCTCCACGCCTTCACGAACCAGACATTCCCACATAATTTCTGCGCCGCTAAGCTTCATGATCCCTCTCCTATAAATTTCGACTGTTGACCTAAAATTGCCTTTGGAAATTAAAAATCTGTCATCAGGACCGCGCCTGTATCCGCACTGGTCACAAAATGTGAATACCGTTTAAGCCACTTGCTCGTCACCTTGCTCTTGAAAGATGGCAGGGCAGCCAATCTTTTCTGGATGATGTCCTCGCTGAGACGAACATCCAATTTCCGGGCTTCCAGATCAATCTCGACGATGTCTCCGTTTTCAAGCGCCGCGATCGGACCGCCGGCAGCCGCCTCGGGGGAAACATGTCCGATACACGCCCCGCGCGTGCCGCCGCTAAAACGGCCATCAGTGATGAGCGCGACTTTGTCGCCCAGTCCCTGTCCCATGATCGCGGAGGTCGGTGAGAGCATTTCCTGCATCCCCGGTCCACCTTTCGGACCTTCATATCGAACAACGACCACATCTCCAGGTTGAACCTGCTTTGCAAGAATCCCCGCCAGCGCTTCATCCTGCGATTCGTAGATCCGCGCCGGACCTGAAAATTTCATCATCCCCGCGCTGACGCCGCCAACTTTGACGACCGCACCGTTTGGAGCCAGGTTACCGAACAATATCGCCAGTCCGCCTCGCTTTGAATGGGCATTCTCATAAGAGCGAATCACTTCTTTATCTTTGATCTCAGCACCCTTTATAGATTCCCCCAGGGTCATTCCTGATACGGTCAACCGGTCGAGGTGCAGCATCCCCGTTCCGCGCTGGACTTCGTTTAGTATCGCCGGGATTCCACCAGCACGGTGAACATCCTCCATATGCCATTTTCCCGCCGGCGAAACTTTGCAGATATGAGGGACTTTATCGGCCACTGTGTTGATACGTGAAAGCGGATAATCCACTCCGGCTTCGTTTGCCAATGCCAGCGTATGCAGCACTGTGTTAGATGAACCGCCCATTGCCATATCCAGCGCGAAGGCATCATCAATCGCTTCCGCAGTTACGATATCGCGTGGCTTGATGTCTCGCTCAATAAGAGTCATCACCTGGGCGGCAGCTTTCTTCGCCAGCGCCTCGCGCTCGGGGGTTTTCGCCAACGCCGAACCATTATAGGGCAGCGCGAGACCGATGGCTTCCATCAAACAGTTCATTGAGTTGGCAGTGAACATCCCGGAACACGAACCACAGGATGGACAGGCGAATTTCTCGAGAGTCAATAATCGTTTCTCATCAATCTTTCCTGCAGAGAACGCACCAACTCCCTCGAACACGGAGATCAAGTCCAGAGTTTCACCTTCGGGGGTTTTCCCGGCGGCCATGGCTCCGCCGCTGACGAAGATCGTCGGAACGTTGACCCGCATCGCCGCCAGCAGCATACCCGGGACGATTTTGTCGCAGTTTGGGATGCAGACCATGGCATCAAAGCAGTGAGCTTCGATCATCGTTTCGACACAATCCGCGATCAATTCCCGCGAAGGCAGGGAATACTTCATGCCCTTGTGTCCCATTGCGATACCATCGTCCACACCGATGGTATTGAATTCGAACGGCACTCCACCGGCAGCGCGGACTGCATCCTTCACGATCCTGCCAAACTCCTGCAGATGGACATGCCCAGGAACAATATCCACATAGGAATTGACGATGGCAACAAATGGTTTCCCAAAGTCATCGTCCTTGAGTCCTGTCGCACGCAGCAGTGCGCGGTGAGGTGCCTTATCGTAGCCTTTCTTGACCGTATCTGAACGCATGGCTCTCTCTTGGCTTCCTTCTCCGGGATCGGAGGCGTGGGATAAGTACAAAAAGAGAGCCGCCCTGTGGTTGGGCGGCTCTCATCTTCTTTGAGTAGGTGTGTCTATTTCACTTTCACCTTTGCCGTCTCAACCACAATCAGGTCCTTGATAATAAGGACCGCAATAAGGACGACAATAACATAAGTGTACAAAAGGTGAGTGGACATGGGCTGGGTATTTCGCTCGATTATAGGCGCTTTCGGAAATATGTCAAGGAGCAATTGTCGATTTCGGCAGATATCGTTATGTGTCAGTGTCCAAAGAGGGGATAATAATCCGTTCAAGTCAAAGTGGAATCATTATTTACATGTTCGTAACGCGCGGGTAACACCCCAGTACGCGCAGCATGGTTGCATATTCGCCAAGGTGATCGAGTGCCTTGGCAACATGTGTTTCCTTTTCACTTCCAACAAAGTCAATATAAAAAAGATAATCCCAGGGCGTGCCGGCGAGCGGACGCGATTCTATTTTGGTTAAATTGATGTCGCGCAACGCGAACACACTCAACGCTTTGAACAATGCCCCAGGTTGATTTTTTAATGAGAATACCAGGGAGGTTTTGGACTCGCCTGTTGGGTTGATTGGATCCGGCCCGATTGCGAGAAAGCGGGTGAAATTCTCAGGGTTATCCTCGATGCCTTCTTCGAGGATTTGCATTCCATACAATTCTGCGGCACGGTGTGAGGCGATTGCGGCCGTATCAAGCGCTTCCGACCCTTTCAATATTTTTACACTGCCGGCGGTGTCATAAACGGCTTCCGGCCTTATTCCGTTTTGACGTAAATATCCCGAGCACTGTCCGAGCGCTTGTGGATGGCTGATCGCTTTTTTAATATCCGACTTCCTGACACCGGGCATCACGATCAGGCAATGGCGGATGCGGAGCAAATGCTCGCCCGTGATGAACAAGTTATGGCGCAATAAAAGATCATAATTTTCGTGAATGCTGCCTGCCAGCGAATTTTCAATGGGAATCATGGCACGTTCGCTCTTCCCAGAAACCACAGCAGAAAAAACGGCATCGAATGTCTCATAAGGCATCGTTTCAATGGGACCGAAATATTCGAGGACGGCCTGCTCGCTATATGCTCCTGGTTCACCCTGGAAGGCGACATTCATGGTTATTCTCCGCATTGCTGAACATAAACAATTGGTTTACTGCTTTTCCGCCCACCCAAGGATCGCACGAAAACCCGCTTCCACATCCGAATCTGATGCAGATGTGGTCATCCGCGCAAAACCTTCGCCGTAGTCGCCAAACGCCGCGCCGGGGACCAGTCCAACACCCGCTTCGGTAAGAATCCGCTCACAGATCTGGACTGAAGACTGGTTCAGTGCACGGAAATCCAGGAAGAAATAAAATGCGCCCATTGGCGGGATGACACGCACCGGATTTTCGCCTAGTTCTGCTGCGATGTCCAATACCCGTTGACGACGCCGGGCATAGCCCGAGCGCATTTCTGCGGCGGACTTTTGAACTGCCGGATCTGTCAGCGCAAAGGCGGCGGCTTTTTGGATAAACGGAGCCACACAGGTGATCGAGTTCTGACCAGCTTTGATGGCGTTTTCAATTACCCTGGTAGGCGCGGCCAGGTAGCCCACACGCCAGCCGGTCATGGCATAAGTTTTAGAAAGGCTATGCACGACCAAGGTGTGTTCTTTTACTCCCGGGAAGGCAGCCGCAGAAGTGGGCTTTTCAGCATAATATAGGTTTTCGTAAACTTCATCACTGACAATCCAAAGGTTGTGCGCGGCGGCAAAATCATGTAGTTTTTGGAGATAATTAGGGGAGGGATAAGCTCCGGTTGGATTGGAAGGATAGTTGATGACGATCGCCTTGCTGCGGGGTGTGAGCGCTTTTTCCCAGGATTCAATGGTCGGGAGAAAGTCGTTCTCCGCCGGAGCGGGAACGCGTACAACATTACCTCGCAGCAGGGTGACCATGTTCGTATGAGTGGTCCAGGTGGGGTCCGGGATGAGTACGTCATCCCTGGGGTTCAAGATTGATTGCATGGCAACATAATACGCATGGACGCCGCCATGCGTGATCAACAACTCTGAGTCCGGATCATAGACCACAGAATTGTCACGGTCCAATTTAAATGCGGCTGCCTTCCGTAATTCCGGTGTGCCCTGACTAGGCGCGTAATGCGTTGCCCCATCCTTTAAAAATTGAGAGGCCACATCAATCACCGGTCGCGGTGTGGCAAAATCCGGGTCACCAACCTGAAGCGCAATCACTTTGTTACCCGCTGCCTTGAAAGCCAGGATGCGGTCATTCATGGAAACGGTGGGGGATTGACGGATAAGTTCAAATTGAGTGTTCATTGTGGCTCCGGATAAGTTCGGGCTATTATACTGCCAATTACATTGACGGCCTTCCGACACGGTGGTATAACTGCGTCCATTATGAAAACCGGTTTGTTATATATGGTTATGACTACGACTACCCCCCGAACCTCTCGTGGGGCTGTGGTGTTTCGGGTGGAATAACACCCGCACAGTCTGGGCTAACCCCAAGCTCCACGATCATCGTGGAGCTTTTTTATATCTTAAGGAGATAGTAAAATGCCACACTCCAGGACATTGGTTATGAAATTCGGAGGCACCTCGGTCGGGTCTGCGCAGGCCATGTCGGAGGCTGCCCGGATAGTACTAAACGCGTATGCAGAATGGCAGCGGGTGGTCGTGGTGACGTCAGCGATTTCCGGCGTGACCAACCTTTTGCTGGACAGCGCCACCCGCGCTGCCGCAGGCGATGTCTCTCAACTGCCCAATGCGGAAAAAGACCTGCGCACGAGTCATTTGTCCATCGCGAATGCGTTGATCTCAGATCCGGTTAAGCGTAACAACATTATTGCTGAAATCGATGAACTTATTTCTATTTTCGTGGATCTGTGCAGAGCGATCACCTTGATTGGCGAAGCCAGTCCCCGCACCCTGGATGCCGTGGCTTCATTGGGCGAGCGCATGAGCGTACGGCTGCTGGCGGGAATAATCACTGAAAATGGTTTGAGTGTAAAAGCTCTCGATGCAAATGAATTGATTGTTACAAACTCTCATTTTCAAAATGCCCACCCCGATCTTGATGCAACCACCCGGCAGACGAGAGCGAAAGTCCTGCCGCTTCTGGAGGAAGGGATTGTCCCGGTGATCACCGGGTTCATCGGCGCCACGCCTGCCGGAGTTATTACCACGCTGGGGCGGGGAGGCAGCGATTACAGCGCCGCCATCCTCGGGGCTGTATTGCCAGCAAACGATGTCTGGATCTGGACCGACGTGGACGGTGTAATGACCGCCGACCCGCGGATAGTCCCCGAAGCCCGCACACTGCCCGAGATTACCTACAGCGAAGTGTCGGAACTCGCTTATTTCGGAGCCAAGGTATTACATCCCAAAACTGTACGCCCCGTTGTGGATGCGGGTATCGGGCTGCGCATTTGCAACACATTCAATCCAACACATCCGGGCACCCGCTTGGTTTCAAATGCCCACAGGAACGGCACATCTGGAAATGGCTATATCGTCAAAGCAGTGACCGCGATTCGCCGGCAGAGGCTGGTCACTATCGAAGGGCGCGGCATGCTTGGCATACCCGGTGTAGCAGCCCGTGCGTTTGGAGCAGTAGCCTCCACCGGGACGAGCGTCCCGCTTATTTCGCAAGCCTCATCCGAGCAATCCATTTGTTTTGCTGTTCCGGCTGAAGCATGCGAATCGGTGCTTTTTGAGCTCGAGAAAATATTCGCTGAAGAATTGAAGGAAAACGATATTGACCGGGTCTGGGCCACCGATGATATTTCAATTATCACGGTGGTTGGAGCAAAAATGCGCTCCACGCCCGGCGTGGCTGGAAAGGTATTTGGGAAACTTGGCGAAAACAATGTGAACGTGCTGGCGATCGCGCAAGGATCGTCGGAGGTGTCCATCTCAATGGTCGTTGAATCTGACAGGACAGAAGACGCTGTCAAAGCGCTGCATGCCCTGATCATTAATTAATGGAGCAAATTATGAATCCCATCCCCGTTGCAATACTTGGAGCCACCGGTTCGGTGGGTCAGCGTTTTGTATCCCTGCTGGATAACCACCCCTGGTTCAAAGTGGTTGCGCTTGCCGCATCCGATCGATCCGTTGGGCAGCCTTATGGAAAAACCTGCCGCTGGGTGTTATCCGAGGCAATGCCAGATTGGGCACGCGAGATGCTGATCGTGCCCGCTGAGCCGGGAGCCATCGACTCTCGTATAGTTTTTTCAGCCCTGCCGGTTGATTTGGCCAAGGAACTTGAACCGCAATTTGCCAAGGCTGGTTTCAATGTTTGCTCCAATGCATCATCCTACCGCCGGGATGAAGATGTCCCTTTGCTTTTACCCGAAGTCAACGCTGACCATATTGCCCTGGTCCGGCAGCAGAGAAAGAATCACGGTTGGAGCGGAGCGATTCTCACCAATCCCAACTGCACCAGCACCGGGTTGACCGTCGCTTTGAAGGCTTTACAGGATGCCTTCGGGCTGCAGAAGGTATTTGTCGTTTCCCTGCAAGCCTTAT